>LXOW01312539.1_pt2 | contig 38450 bp, 29 predicted proteins | sample 1368591 | NCBI WGS metagenome assembly LXOW01 (sample SAMN04884650, study PRJNA319009) | bovine gut metagenome | isolation source: Cow rumen | host: Bos taurus | place: Italy: Legnaro (PD) | collected 2014-07-09
AATGTCGGGCAGAAATCAGCGGCATTGAAAAAACGCCAGAAGAATGTGCCATCGGAAGTAATCAACTATGCTGATAAAGCTTCGTCCAGGTGCCAGAAAAAGTATTACAGAATGGTAAATAAGGGGAAGAATACGAACATTGCCGTTACTGCAGTAGCGAGAGAATTCTGCAGCTTCATCTGGGGAATGATGACCTCCAACTACGAATGTGGTAATAACGAAGCTGGAGAAGTAATACCGGCCGAGGGGTTAATTAGGATAAATGTATAGACGGATGTGTTTTTAAACATCTGAAGACGACAGTGATTTAGATAAGACGTTTTTCATCAAGAAGGTTTGAATTATCTACGACAGAACTTTGATGGCACTGTAAACAGTGATCCTCGATGAAAGACCAATAGAATTCGCGGCGAACCATTGACCTGAGGTAACCAATCCCCGTATAACAGAGTGGCCAATGCCGTGCTTAGACTGAGAAAAATGTCTTGCCTAAATTACTGCTTGACAAAAGTCGTTTCATAACAGATCTTATAAGTGACCAGAGTATGGAACTGTTTCCTCCTAAATCTCTTAAGTAACTGACGAATAGGATAATCGGCAATTATGCCGGTTGTCCTTCAGTGGTAACATATTAAGGTTAAGCGTGGTAAAGTAAAAAAGTTAACAATGGCCTGCTAATTAGATTAATCGTGGTAAACAAATCTGCCTGAAAAAATTATAAATGGCCTGATAATTAAGTTAGAGGTGGTAAACTATTAGGTTAACGATGGTAAAGTATTTTGGTTAAAGCTGGCCTACTAAATCACCTTACGTCCATCAATGGCGACAGACAGACCGTCACCATTACTGTAACGGCCATACCGAATCCCGGTTTTTCAGGAAGCTTTCTGTTGCATACAATCGCATCCATCACGTTCATTATGGTATAGAGACGGATGAAACAGTAGAGTTCAAGATTGGTGGCAATAATCATCATGATGACACCGGTGATAACCGCCAGTGTTGTCTGGGGAATGGACAGATGACAGAATCCGGTAAAAGCCATACATCCTGCAGTTATCAGAAGCACGGTGGACAGCAGTATAATCGTGCATTTGGTTTTTATGCCGTCTGAAATCCGGGCATATTTTTCATACCCGAATCTGCGTAAAACCCTGCCTGTCCTGGCGGACAGGTCGAATGATCTGATGATGATAATCAGAAGCAGTATCAGTCCCGCAATGTTTACTCCCGGAATCAGCAGGGCTATGAGACAGACAATCTGCATGAGGTTCATTCTGTCCAGTCTTCTGACGGTCTCCTTAAGCTCCGGATCCCCGTTCTTCTGGCATGATTCATCCTGACTTATGCAGTCCGGCTTTTCTTTTTTCTGAAAATTCACGGAAACCTCGGCAGATGATTTTACATCTGACGCGTTTTCTTCACTGCAGGAATCGGCCGGATTTTCCGTTTTGTCGTTTTCGGAAGGGCGGTCATGCGGAAGAGCTTTACCGCAGTCAGGACAGAATTTCGCACCGTCACTGATTTCATGATTACAGAAAGGACATTTCATAAACCGCTCCTTCTAAGAATGTAAAAACGCATCCCGGGGTTATCTTCAGTCTTTCGGACTGACTATGTGAATGACGGCATGACTCCGGTCAGCAGTCATTCACAGGCGACGGCATTATCTGTATTTTACGCGTCTGCCTTTTATGAGATAGAAAAATGTATAGGGAACCGCATATACGATGGAAAGTGATACCAGCCCGATAAGACTCATTCCGAAATCATGTCCGGGTTTTTCAGGGGTATCGGTAACAGTAAGTCCCTGTCCAATTTCATCGTAGTAGCAGGACAGGCTGTAACCGAAACTTATGCATAAAAGCAGAAGAATTATGCCTACCGTTATGAGGTATGAAATATTGAAGAATTTATTGCCTTTCAAACCGTTGTAGATTCCCATGATTACAAATAAGCCGAAGACGGCTAATGCAAGGGTAATTCCGCCAGCTGCATTCATGACTGTTCTCCTTACATTGTGTCCGGTCGGGAGGACTGATTGAGATTCCTTAAAAACAGCCTTCCATGATTAATTGTAAAGCACCGCAGTAAATCTGCCACACATACCCGGACAATTCGTGAAGCGGTGCGGAATATTTCGTAAGCCTGTCTGAAAGATTTCAGTAACCGCGGTCGTCATGGAGAAAGAGGACAGTGTTTTCCTGCCCTGATGACGGTAATCAGTATCCTGTAGGCCTGCTGTATGGTGTGACTGAACTGCGGAGATATTTCTGCACAAAACGGACACGATGTCTTTTTTATGTTCTGATGACTTCATGATTCAGGTGAAGGAGAAAGAGAGGAACCATGTGAATTTAATGGTGGTATAGCGACCGCAGGTCAGGTTAGGGAACCTGATCGTTTCATTTTTTAGCAGGAAGTGCTGTTTGAGAAAGCACAGCGTAATACCGGATACTGCCGGCTGACCCGGAGGTCTGCCGACAGTATTTCGGAAACCTCACGCCGTAATGCTGTGCAGGTCAATACAATTCAGGAGGAGAAACAATGAATAGAAATGACATTACCATCCGTTTGGAAAAAGGTTCTGTAAGAACCATATGAAGTTTCGCGTTTAAGCTGTTTTATGCGCTTTCGTAAAAGTGCGGGCCGCAGCGGCCCCGTACATCCCGCCCGCATTTTCAGCCTTTGATATCTTGAGATATCCGGGCTGCCGGCATTCTGATAACTGCCTGACAACGAGCTGCATGGATTTTCCCGGAGGGATCCCGCAATCCGATATGAATCGTAATGATGATACAATTTTTCATTCACGGTTTTCTTTGGCGGAACAGCTTTTTTTGCGCCGGCTTCCGGAGAAAAAGGAAGGAAACTGAAGAAAACACTGACTGCATTTTCTTAAAAAAACAAAAAACAAAAAACAAAAAACAAAAAACAAAAAACAAAAAACAAAAAAACAAAAAAACAAAAAAACAGAACCTGCCCCAGAAACAGAAAATCGCTTCCTTAAAACAGCTGTAGCCCAAAAAATCCCGGTAACAGGTTAAAAAAATTCGAATATTAAAAAATATCAGTCAAATAGATTAAATATAATCATTGTAAACTGTTTTTTTAGTGATAAAATAAAGTCAAATGTATTGATTTATTTTAATGGTAAATTTTGTTTGCAGTTATAAATATAATTTATCATCAAAAAACAGACTGTTATCCACACTAACCGAAAAGCCGGTAATAAAAGCGGAAGTAGAACGGATTTCCGCTCACCGGACAAAGGAGAACATAATGAAGAATTTTGACAAATACTCACGTCAGTATTTCATGCCGCCTGTGGCAACCTATGACTGGGTGAAAAAGGATCATATCGACAGGGTTCCGGTATGGTGCTCGGTTGACCTGCGTGACGGTAATCAGGCGTTAATCGAACCTATGGGACTTGATGAAAAGCTCGAATTCTTCAAAATGCTCGTGGACATCGGATTCAAGGAAATCGAGGTGGGATTCCCGGCTGCTTCAGAAACTGAATTTCTGTTCCTGAGAGCTCTTATTGAAAGAGACATGATTCCCGATGACGTGACCATTCAGGTTCTTACCCAGGCAAGAGAACACATCATCAAAAAGACCTTTGAAGCATTAAGAGGAGCTCCTCACGCTGTTGTTCATCTGTACAACTCAACTTCAGTCGCTCAGCGCGAACAGGTGTTCAGAAAGGACAGGGAACAGATCAAGCAGCTTGCCATCGACGGCGCCAGACTGCTCAGGAAGCTTGCGGATGAAACCGAAGGACATTTCTCTTTTGAATACAGTCCTGAAAGCTTCCACGGTACCGAAGTGGATTATGCTCTCGAAGTGTGCAACGCGGTGCTTGACGTATGGCAGCCGAACAGTGAACGCAAGGCTATCATCAACATTCCTGCAACCGTTGAAACCGCAATGCCTCACGTATTTGCAACCCAGATTGAATATCTCTCCAAGAATCTCAAGTACCGTGACAGCGTGGTTCTGAGTCTTCATCCCCACAATGACCGCGGCTGCGGCGTTGCCGATGCCGAACTCGGTCTGCTTGCAGGTGCCGACAGAATCGAAGGTACTCTGTTCGGTAACGGTGAAAGAACCGGTAACGTGGACATCATTACCGTTGCCATGAACATGTTCTCATACGGTATTGATCCGGGACTGGACTTCTCCAACATGCCTCACATCAGGGAAGTGTACGAGAAGCTTACCGGCATGCACGTTTACCAGAGACAGCCTTACGGCGGTGATCTGGTGTTCACCGCCTTCAGCGGTTCTCACCAGGACGCCATTGCCAAGGGCATGAACTGGCGTGAGGAAAAGAAGCAGAAGATCTGGGACGTTCCTTATCTTCCAATCGATCCTGTTGACGTGGGCAGAACCTATGATTCAGACGTTATCAGAATCAACAGCCAGTCAGGAAAGGGCGGTGTGGCCTATATTCTTTCCCATAACTTCTCTCTGAACATTCCGATGAAAATGAGGGAAGAGGTAGGGTATGCCGTTAAGCAGGTGTCCGACGAACGTCACAAGGAACTTTCTCCTCAGCTCGTATATGACATCTTTGCCGAGCACTACATCAACTACACGCCTAATTTCCACATTTCCGAAAGCCACTTCAAGCAGAATGACGGCATCATGGCTGAAACCATCATCTGCTGCGGTGACAAGAAGACCGTGGTTGATGCCAACGGCAACGGCAGACTTGATGCGGTAAGCAACACCATCAAGCAGTATTTCGGTATCAGCTATGAACTGTCTGTTTACGAGGAACACGCCATCTCCAAGGGAACCTCCTCAAAGGCCATGGCCTATGTGGGAATCCTCTGCAACGGCGTAAGCTACTGGGGTGCAGGTCTTGATGAAGACATCATCAAGGCTTCAATAAACGCTCTGGTGGTTGCGGTAAACAAGCTTCCCGAACTGCAGAACAACAGCATTGTCAAGGATGACAGACTGATTGCCATGATTAACTACATTCAGGCGAAGTATCAGGAAATCACTCTTGAAGACATGGCCGAATACTTCCAGCTGTCCGCTCCGTACATTTCAAAGTACATCAAGGACAAGTCAGGAAAGACCTTCGGTGAGCACCTTACCTCAATCCGTCTGAAGAAGGCCAAGACTCTGCTTAAGAACGGCAACATGACGGTTGAAAACATTTCATACGCCATCGGTTATCCGAATGTCGAGCACTTTATCAGGGTATTCAAGAAGTTCTTTGAAATGACTCCGATGCAGTACAGAAATCTTAATCAGACCATCAAGTAGCAGATACGCATAATCATCTGATGCGGAAAAAAGCGAAGGGCGGAACTTAAGGTTCCGCCCTTCATGTTTTCCGGATGAAGCTCTTTTTCCTAAATCCTGTCTGAAATCCGGCAGGAAGTTCTATACCGGGTAACCGTCTGACACGATATGCGGGAGTCCTATGCGTTCTGCCGTCCGGAACTGCCGTTTCCGCTGTTTCGTGTCAGTTTTTTCAGAATGAACTTCGGTCCACCCTGAGAAATAAAGAGTCCCAGTGTGGTAATCAGACAGGCAATCCAGCCGAGGAGCGACAGCTTTTCTCCCAGGAAGAAATCTGCGGCCAGAGCTGACATGACAGGAGTGATGTAGATGTAGATAATGGAGGTTACGGCTCCGATTTTTTTTACCGAATAGTTCCAGAAGGTAAAGCTTGCAGCCGATGCTATAAAGCCCAGAAATACCAGATTTCCCAGATTCAGCGGTTTGATGAGATTCTCCGGTTCAATGCAGAAATCGGTCAGGAACATCAGCGGAATCATGTAGATGATACCGTACTCAAAGGATCTTCTGGTAACCGCCGGAGTGCTGTAGCCGAAGGAGTTTATCTTTCTGGTGAATACCGAATACACGGCCCAGACAATACCCGCGGAGACTGACAGAAAGTCACCCAGCGGATTGAATGACAGATTGGCGGAGCCCTTTACACTGAGAAGGACAATGCCTCCGACCGCGGCGAAGAATCCCAGATAGAACCAGAAATCCAGTTTTCTTTCATCCTTGTAGAACAGGTTGGTGACGATGGCGGTGAACATCGGAGTAATGGTCAGAATAATGCCCACATTAACCGCGGTGGTATAGAGCAGGGCGATGTTTTCCACCAGAAAGTAGAGAAAGGGACCGGTAAAACCCGCCAGGGCAAAATAGAGCTGTTCAGATTTTCTGAACCCCACGCTCCTGAAGGAGATGAGCTTCAGGACAAAAATCGCGATGAAAAATCTGATGAAGAGGACTTCAAGCGGAGTGAAATCCGTAAGCAGCACCTTGGTGGATATGTAGGTCACGCTCCATACGGATACGGTGGTAAAGGCGGCCAGATGCCCTGACAGCCTGTCGGCATTAATCGGTAATTCTTTCATAGTCTGTGCATTCTTCTGTTATTGTTCAGTCTGTGTCGCAGCGGGAGCGGCTGCGCGTTATATGTTTTTATTTATGTTTTTACATGTTTTTCCGGAAGGCTTTCGTCTCCGTAAAAACAGGGCGTCCCTCCGGTTACTTTAGTAGAGAAAACAGGTATCGTCAACAGTGCAGCCTGAATATAAGTGATTATAATTCCTTGCAGGGCGCCAGTCGAAGCCTGCCGGAGACCGGAAACTCTTCACGCACCGTTTTTTCAGATGAATTACGGCTGTTTTTCAGGATGTTCCGTAAGGTTTGCAAAACTGAATCCGTGAAGCTTGAAGCTGTTAATCATGGTTTTGGTCAGAGATATGGTGGAGTCCGGTTCGGTAAGTTCATCGCGGGATATCCAGAAGGCCTCGGCCAGTTCATTTTCATCACGTATGATTGTCGTATCTCCGTCAACTCTGGCCATGAATCCGAAAAGTATGTTGCTGTCGAGTCCCCAGGGCTGAGAACCGCAGTATCTGAGATCCTTTATTTTAAGACTGACTTCCTCCATGGCTTCACGGCAGGCGGTCTGTTCAGGAGTTTCACCTATTTCGCAGAATCCGGCGATGAGGGCAAGGCCCCTGTACGGTCTGTCTTTGTATCGAGTCACCAGAATGCGGTTCCCGTCAGTGATTCCCACGATTACGGCAGGAGCGATTTTCGGGTAGATGACGTTTCCGCAGTGAGGGCAGGTAAGGGCTCTTTCCTTGGAGGAATGAACTGTTTCATGTCCGCACCTGCCGCAGAAGCGGTTGCCCGCATACCAGCTGTAGAGGTGGTAGGCGGTAAAACCCGCAAAGCAGGTGATGCGCGGATTGTCGGATCTCAGCACGGTATTGCTCTGCCATGAGAAGCCGTCAAGACTCAGCGTGCCGGCATCGCCTGTAAAGAGATAGTATGCTCTGCCGTCTATGGAGAAAAGATAGAGCAGAAGGCTTTTATCGAACAGGCCTGCTTCCGGCAGTTCCAGCTCCTCGCCGGCACCGTTGCCCCTGATATAGACGCTTCTGTCCCGGAAAGCCAGAACGTAATCGCCGTCCTCAGGTTTTCTGCTGAGAGTGTATTCGTTTCTGAAAATATGTTCGCCTATATCCTGCAGCATCTTCCGCTCCTCTCCAAATCATGCCGGTGTATGATGCGCCGGCGCGTCTTTATTCCGCCGGTGTTCTCATCCGCCGTGATTATTATAACCGTCCTAACAGAGTTCAATAAAGTTTCTGAATATGTCGAGGCCGTTTTCCGTAAGAATGGCTTCCGGATGGAACTGCACTCCGTATATCCGGCGATTCCTGATTTTCAGGGCCATCGGAATGCCGTCTTCGGTTCTGGCCGTGATTTCGGTGTCCTCTGAAGGACTTGTGACCATCAGCGAATGATATCTGGTGGCGCTGAAGCCCTGTCTGAATCCCTGAAAAAGTCTGAAATCAGGCTCGAAGAACACATCCGAATTCTTGCCGTGACACGGGTACGGAGCTCTGGTGACATCCGCTCCGAAGAATTCGGCGATGCACTGCATGCCGAGACAGATACCGAAGATCGGGTGTGTATCTTTGTAGCGGTCGATAACCTCCATGCTGATGCCTGAATTTTCAGGTGAACCCCAGCCCGGAGAAATGATGATTCTGCTGAAAGAGAGTTCTGCGATTTCCTCCATGGTGAGCTCGTCGTTTTTAATTACCACCGGATGTTCGCCCAGAATCTTCAGGTACTGGACAATGTTGTAGGTGAAGGAATCGTAATTATCGATAACTAGCATATTTCCACCTCAAAGATTCCTCTTACTGAATTCATGCAGAATACCGCATCTGCTTTCATGAGATCCTCCGGATGGAGAATTCTTTCCTTAAGCTTTCCTTCGGCAAGAAGCTTCTGACGCATCACGCCGTTGAGAAGACCGCAGGCAGGCGGCGGAGTGAACATTTCGGTGCCGATTCTCACCGCCACGTTGGTGTAGGTGCCTTCGGTGATTTCATTTCTTTCATTGACGCGTATTTCCTCAAAGAACTCCTTCGGATAAGGACTTCTTACCGTGGTCTTGTGGTAGAGGAACGGATTGCGTGAATCAACACGTCCCTTTATGACGACCTTCGGTTTCAGGGCCGGGGCCGGAATGTTTCTGGTGGTGACGGCATAGTGACCGTCACGGAACAGTTCTATGCGGGTGACGATGCCTTCCGGAAATTCAAAATCATCAAGTCCGGCATTCCATTTAAAGCCCAGCTCGTCCGCGGATTTTCTGAGTCTCTTAAGATGAAGATCTCGGTCTCCGGTGCCGGTTTCAATCAGGGAAAAATCAGTCCGCAGGAATCCTGCCTTGGTTATGGTTTCGTTCCATTCATCCCCGGCGGTTGAATCATAGGTAATGGCACCCCCCGCGAAATATCTGAAACATTTTTCGTCATGACGCTTCTGCAGTATTCTGATAGGTACCGAGAATACTGCCTCGTCTCCGTGAATGAAGGCGATGGCTCCGCAGTAGACGTCGCGGCTGTACGGTTCGGCTTCGGCAATCACCCTCATGGTTGATACCTTGGGAGCTCCGGTTATGGAACCGCAGGGATAGATGGCCTTAATCACGTCATAAAGAGTCACGTCGTCACGGAGTTCCGCCGATATTTCGGAGGTCATCTGAAAGAGAGTAGGGTGCTCTTCAACTTCAAACAGTCTGTCTGCCTTTACGGTGCCGTCTTTTGCCACAATCCCCAGATCATTGCGGAGCAGATCCACGATCATGATGTTTTCGGCTCTGTTTTTGGTGTCGGTGGCCAGAAATTCACGGTGACGTGCGTCCTCCTCGGGAGTATCTCCGCGTCTTACGGTTCCCTTCATCGGTTTGGTGAGAATGTTTCGGCCCCTGATTTTAAAGAAAAGTTCGGGGGAGAAGGACATGACGGTTTCATGTCTGTTTCTGATGAAGGCATTGTACGGGGTTTTCTGTTTAGGGAGCAGATATTCGTACAGTTCGTCATCGGAAAGGTTGGTTTCAAGAAGAGAAGGATATGTATAGTTGACTTCGTAGGTGATGCCGTCAAGTATCTTTTCCTTAATGAATTCAATATTCCTTTCGTATTCTTCACGACTGATTAACGGCCTGAGAAAAATTCCCGGAGGCATGCCGGAACCGTCGTTTTTCTGAGTGGCGTCAGCGTTTTCGCGGGAGAAATCCGCTTCGCGGAGATTCTGCGGCTGCTTTCTCCAGGCTTCAAAGTAGACCAGAGGCATTCCTTCGGGGCTCCGGTTCATGAGGTCGTATCTCATGTATCCCAGCAGCCAGTATCCGTCCTTCTGCAGGGCTTCGACCCTGTCCAGGGCTTTTTTCACATCATCCGGACTGAAGATTTCAATTATTTCATCCGGATCCGAAAAGTATTTATCAGCGTATATTTGCATTTTTTTTGTTTAGTTATTCTATGACTTCTGCTTTTGCTGTCTGCATGATTATCTGCTTTAAAACAGCGTGGTTATTGTACATCACAGTATTACGGATATGTGAAAAAAACAGCCTGAAACAGGCAATTATTTTTGAGAGAAACGGTGAAGACCGGACCAACGCCGGGAAAGATGAAAATACAGCCGAAAATTATTGAATTACCTTGGTTTTCAGATATATTTAATCAAAGGGCAATGATTTCTTGAGGTGATGTATGAGTGATGATTTTGTATATGTCAGCAGCTGTTATTGTCCCGGCAGTGAAAGGTAAGGAAGATCGATTATTGGATTTTTGATTGATTTCCCCGCATGGACGTGTATAGGAATGTTTCTTGCGTACATATACGGTATAGCGGTTTTTGATCAAAACCCTAAAGTGTTTCTGGATGGCTGCGGCCCATAAGAGTTCTGGTTTCACGAGACAGTATTTCTGTCTCTTCCCGGATTGTATCGGTCACGACATTTCTATTCTATGCATGGCTGTGGCGGATATTTAAGAAAGTGTTTAACATAACCGCAATATACTGGAATTCAGATTTGTTTATAAGCTCGCCTCGGCGGGCTTTTTTATTGTATGGAGACTAGCTATGGCTGATTCTTTTTTAAGTATTGGTGCGGACACGGGAATTTTATGCAGTCGATTTCTGAGATCAGTCAAACGATGTACAGCGTTCAGCAAAATATCAGTTCGACTGTAGTGAATATAAATTCTGATTTTACAGATTTGTCCAGACAGGCTGATAAAGCAGGCAAAGATATAACTGATGGTTTTACTGCATCAGCGGAGGCGATAAAACAGGCAGGTGATTCCGCAAAGAAATCAGAGGAAGCAAATCCTGCGTTTTTGAGAAATGCGAAACACATGGAACACGTCATTATCGATGTTTTGAGTATATTCATCATGGTTATGTTAAATTTATATGAAGTCAGGTGAGAATCTTTTATTGGATTTATGAATTATCGGAAGGAGAAGCTTGTGTCAAAGAATCTTGTGATTTTTTATTCCCGTGCCGGATTAAACTACGTGTCAGGTGAAGTCAGATACATTGACAGGGGGAATACCGAGGTGGCCGTTGATTTCATCCTCAACGTTATTGATGCGGACGTGTTCAGAATTGAAACCGTTAAGGAATACAGCACGGATTATTACGAATGCACCGAAGAGGCAAAGATTGAAAAGAAGGCTGCTCTTCGTCCGGAGCTCAGGAATTATCTTGCCGACATCAGCGGTTATGACAATATCTTCGTATGCGGTCCGTGCTGGTGGTCAACCTATCCGATGGCCGTGTTTTCACAGCTGGAAAAACTGGACTGGAACGGAAAGAAGGTTTATCCGCTGATGACCCATGAAGGTTCAGGACTCGGCCGCTCGGAAGATGATCTGAAAAAGATCTGTGCAGGTGCCGATGTTAAACCGGGACTTGCGGTTTACGGCGGTCACGTGGAGGAATCTCAGGATATCATCAGAAACTGGATAGAATCCTCTCTGAAAGAATAGTTGTGGCGATGGACAAGGCGGTGATTATGAATGATATTGTTCTGGAACCGGTGGAAAATACCGATCTGAATATAGCTGAATTTGCGGCTTCAATATGGAGAGAATACTGGACTTCCATTCTTCCTGAAGGTCAGGCTGAATACATGATTGAAAAATTTCAGTCGAAAGAGGCCATGAAAAGACAGGTCGAATCAGAGAACTACAGCTATTTCTACATAGTTGCGGACGGTAAGCGCGCCGGATATACCGGACTCAGCTGCCGTGACGGTTATCTGTTTCTATCCAAACTCTATATTCTGAAGGACTTCCGACATCAGCATGTCGCCACCCGAGCCTTTCCCTTTATAGTGGATTTTGCGAAAAAACACGGTTACGACCGTGTTGTTCTTACGGTTTACAAAGGTAACGTCAATGCCATCAGAGCATATGAAAAGCTGAACTTCAGAAAAACTGATGCCACTGTTACCGATATCGGCAGCGGCTATGTCATGGATGACTACATCATGGAGTACAGATGTACCGATTAATTTAAACTGCCGTTTTCTTAAAAAATGGAGGCGTACGGTGAAATTCATCGTACGTCCCGGTTTTATACAGTGTTTCCATCCGTTATGACGTATCCTTCGTCATTTCTTCATGGTTCATATTTACGATGAAGCCTCAGTCCTTGTCAAAATTGCGAACTTCAATCTTTTTCAGAGAATCTTCATATGACAGTTTTTTTCTCCTGCAGAATTCAGCCATAATCATTTCCACCTGAAACTCATTGAATTCCAGATTGATGGTCCCGGTTCCTGAGGATTTGTCGATAAGTCCTTTCCAGTCTGCCGGCAGGGGGCTGCTTTTCGCATCCGTTACGGATAAGTGCAGATCAATCGAGAAAGACAGTCTTCCGATGTCATAGAATTTTTTCCAGCTGCTGAGTCCGGCAACCGATCTGTCGTATATTCTGCGTTTTCCCGCAACTCTTGAGACGTCAAGAAGACTGTCTGAGGTGACAGCCATGATTCCTGTCTGATCTCCGAAAATGATGATTCCGTCGCCGAAGCAGAAAAAGGAATTCCTGTTCTGAATGTATCTGCCTTTTTTGTAGGCTCTTTCGATTTCCTTCGGATTCAGATGTCCGTCATCCCCGCGGTACATGTTTTCCTGCCATTCCATGTATGCGGAAGAAGTGATGATGTCTCCGAGTCTTTTGAATGCCATGAACAGCCTGTATCCGACAAAGGCGCAAAACAGCATGAGAGGAGGTACGCAGAACAGGGAGGTTTTTAATGATATCGCCAGAAAAACTCCGGCAGCAGCTCCGATAAAGCAGGCGGTGATGGATTTTTCGGAGAGTCTGCGGTTGGCCGGCACCAGACTTCTGAGAACCTGCTTCAGAGGAGTCTCATCGCCTTTCTGAAAGAAATCACGCTGCTGATAAAGTTCAAACTTCTTCTGCCATTCTTCCGAGCCGTAATACTCTCCGGCTGTGATTTTTTCGATGGCCTCATCCGTTTCCAGTCCTTTCTTTTTTTCATACTGATAAACGGCATACATGGTTACACAGGCCGTAATGATCGCCACGCATGAATAGCTGATAAGTTCTTCCATATATATGTTCCTCCGTCCGCCGTATTCTGTCTCTCAGAGCCGAGACCTCATTATATAGACATCTCATTCCGGAATAAACATGCGTTTTTATCCGTGAGGATTTTATGATAACCGGATACGGTTATTCAGAAGATCAGGTGTTTCGTCAGAAAGGCTGTCGGAAGAGAAGGCTGTTTTTACGTAAATGCCTGAAAATTCAAGGATAAATTTAATATTTAATAAGGCCATTTGATACGTTTTTTGCAAAAAACGGCAGGTGATTTTTCATAGAATAAAGAGTTAAGGGGAAAGGCGGTATCCTCTCCGATACTCTCCTTTGGTACCGCTGTTTTCCCCGGTTTTTTTATTGTATCGCTGCCGTTTTTCAGGCGGCTTTATATTTTAATCTGGTTCTGCCACGTTTTCTGACTTTGAACCGGTTTATACCCGGACTGATTCAGCCGTTTTCTGAACATGATGCGGTTCCGTTTCCGGAATGTCACGGCAGAACGTATATGCCGGTTATTCAGTAATGAAGCATGCGGGCTTCAGGTTTGCGGAGCTGTTTCTTCTGCCTGAGGTTTTTGGCAGCACCTGAAATTTAAAGGGAGCTGCGCCGATTTCCATTGTGCGTAGTAGTATTTTCCGGAGATCCGCGGCTCTCTTTAACAGTCTTTCATGTCCGTAAGGAAAATTCGGTTGGGAGGTCAGTCTGCAGTGCGGGCAGTGTTATGTTAATGATCTGCTTTATCTTCAAGTTCATTTTCCGGCTTTTTTACCATAAACGGATGAGTCATGCCGGTTCTATCCGCAGAATGCATACTGCTGTTTTCCGGATTTCAGGCATAAAAGCCTCTTAAAACAGGACAGGAAACACGAAGTAATTTACAGGCCATTCGTTTACTGATGAATGTGAATGGTATTCTGACGGAAGACAAACGTGCTGCCGTCAGACCTGCATCACGGGCCTTTGTTTAAAATATACAGAAAACATGAACAACATCAATTTTGCAGTGGATATCTTATATTAAAATCTCTGCCGTTTAATAATCATGATGGTGTCATACAAAGATTATTATTCATTAACAGTTTGTTTTTTACATTTTTTTGTGACATTTTTTTATATGGACAATCAGCAGTTTAATAATGACTTAAAGGTATCCGGTGCAGATCAGGAAAGCAGATTTCCCCGTCAGAACGCATCAGGTGGTGCCAGATTCAATCCGCCAACATACAGATATGCCAGATTTTCTGATTTCTGGCCTCTGTTTCTGGGCGTAATTCCCAATGTCGGGCCTTTTATCGTTCTGGGATTCATGATTTACTGGTGCGCGAGTGGTAACGTAAAAAGAACTACTCCATGCCTGTCAAACATGTTATTCGGATCTTTACTGGCGGGAGTAACGGTAGTTGGGATTGTTGTGGTTGTAATGGTGGCAGTAGCTATAATCGCTGTGGCTTCTCACCAGTAACAATCCAATCTGCAGGATTTTAATAGATATTATATATTTAGGAAAACTTAAGAATGAATTATCTTTCAGCAGGACAGGATCCCAGAGTAATGACGATAAAGGACTGGTATGTTGTCTCTTTAATCACAATGATTCCTCTGGTTAATTTAATTGTTTTAGCCTACTGGGCTATTCAGGATCCGAACAGTTACAAGAAACCAAGTCTGATCGCATACAGCCGTGTATCGCTGATTACGGCAGTTATCAGCATGGTAATTTTCTTCCTGTTCGCAGGTTCGGAAATAATGAATTTGTTGGAACGTCTTCAGCAGATGCAGTAATTGAAGGCAATCGTGGTTTCAGATACAGCAAATCACGTTACCTGTTAAAGTCAATGTAACACCGGACATGGTAAAACTGATGTTCCGGTGTTTATTTGAGAGAATCCTGCCGTTCACATTTTTACGGAACGGATTTGCGTAAGCTGCGGTTAACGATTAATGTGCCGGAGGTTTGCGGTCATTTCACTTAAAATCCCGTATTCAGTCAGTCGCCTGAAAACTTCATAACATTAAGAGCCGGTGCGGCATCCGTATTTATGCCGGAATTAAATCAGGTTATTTTTCCGAAAAGTATTTTTCAGTATTTAATGTTCCGGGTCTGATGAACATCAGGACAGTCATGAAAAAAAACAGTTGTTCCCGCATAGGAATTTTCAAAGGATTAAAAGGGGATTTAATAAAGATGGTTGCGGGGGCCGGATTTGAACCAACGACCTTCGGGTTATGAGCCCGACGAGCTACCAGACTGCTCCACCCCGCGTCAAACGGAAGTGTGCTTATAATAACACTTTTTTCTGTATTTGCAAGAAATTATAAAAAAAAATCCGAATTTATGTATTTTTGCCGATTTTTTATACGAAAACACTGGTATTCAAGGCTTTGGTGAAACGGGAAAAAAGAAATAATCAATCAGGATCGTCAAAGATTCAGAATGTGTTTTTATACTCAGTTGAAGTTCATCCCCAGACACCATACTTATTTACAGGACTGGGCAGATTCTCTGTCTGAGAAGATTTCCGGAAAGAGATGCAGGGACACATGAAAAAACGTTATGCACAGGGACGGAAAATGATAAATGACAGCTGTCAGTAATATTGTGAATAACCTGATACTAAAAGTGAGATTCTGTTGATAAGCCGGACTGTCACTGAGACAGATGGTTGCGGGGGCCGGATTTGAACCAACGACCTTCGGGTTATGAGCCCGACGAGCTACCAGACTGCTCCACCCCGCGTCAAACGAGACAGGCATAATGTTAACACAAAAAATCCTAATTGCAACCCATTTAGAAAAAAAAGTCCGTTCCGGTGCTTAAACGCCTTATATTTGAGCAATATGAACATGATGTGTACAGAATGGCAGGCATCTTCCTTACAGCGGCGGGACCTCCGGAAGTTTACACTGAAATCACGATGAGCTTTCCGGGAATATGTTAAACCTGTTATGACAGCTGTAACATCTTTGGGATAAATTGTCCGTGGTTATTGGCCGGAGGTGCATCCATGAATGTGTTGCTGCAGGAAAGAAGCTGAAATAAGGTTAAATTTGCAGGTGTTTCAGATGTTATGACAGGTGTGGCACCTGTCGGAGTGGCGTAAAATGAATCCGGCTGTCCGGTAGAGCAATCTCTGTTTTCAGACAGTTTCCTTTTGAATTAAGGAATTTCTTTTAATTTTTTTTCTTTGATAAAATCAGCATATTCAGACGGCAAATTTTTACAAATAAGCTATAATTAACCGGACGATATAAGGAGATTTACAAGATGACTACATACGCAGTGATATCCGACGTTCACGGTAATGCCGACAACCTGGAAAAGGCGCTGAAGGTGGCTGAGGCCAATAATGCCGATTTTCTGATTTTTCTGGGGGATTTTCTGAACCACGGTCCCCGCAACGGACTGCCGTCAGATTATGATCCGATGTATATCGTAAAACTGCTGAATTCGGTAAAGGAAAAGATTATTGCCGTGAGAGGCAACTGTGACAGCGAGGTGGACTCCAATCTGCTGGAATTTCCGATAGACGCCACCTACAATACCCTGGTCATCAACGGACGCAAGGCTTTCATGACTCACGGACACCGCTATGACGAAACCGATGCCGAGTACATCGGTCTTGGAGAAGGAGACATCTTCATGAGCGGTCATACGCACTGTCCGGTACTCAAAAAGAGTCGCGGAGGCATTTACATTCTCAATCCCGGATCCATAACCTTTCCGCGCGGGGGCAGCGACAGGAGCATGGCGGTGATTGACGATAACGGAATTTCGTTAAGGGATCTGAACAATAACGTTGTTGAGGAAATCAGATTCTGAAAATCCATGCCGCAGACGGAAAGCTGACGGCTGCGGATTTGAGATGAACTGCCGGAGACGGCAGGCTGATGAAATGATTATGGAAGGCTGAGAAGTGTTTAATTTTTTTGAGAAGTTAATATCTCCGTTTTCAGAAGATCCGGTGGAAAAACCGCCAAGAGGTTTTTTCAGGTTTGTCTGGTTTTTTGCCAGAGACATCAGATGGTTCCTTCTGGTAATCTCCGTACTGGCTGCCGTCATCGGAGCGGGGGAGGCCTTTCTCTTCTATTTCATCGGTCTTTTCGTGGATATCCTTTCAGAAACTGAACCCGGAGCCGTCTTTGCCGAACACCGGGGCGTGTTCATTCTGTTCGGTACCATGACCCTGATTCTGCTTCCGGCCTGCATTACCCTGCATGCTCTCCTTCTTAATCAGACCGTACGAGTCAATTTCCCGATGCGCATGCGCTACAGGATGCACCGTTATCTCCTGAGACAGAGTCTTTCGTATTTTGCGGAGGAGTTTTCCGGAAGGGTATCCCAGAAACTGATGCAGACCGCACTCAGTCTGAGGGACACCGTACTCAAGTTTGCCAACGTCATCGTGCATATTCTGGTGTATTTTGTCACCATGATGGCGGTTCTGGCCGAAACCGACCTTTATCTCATGCTGATAATGCTGGTCTGGTTCGCCGTTTATCTCTTCCTGATGTATTACTTCATTCCCCGCCTCAGCCGTTTAAGCAATGACAATGCCGAAAAGAGATCCCTGATGGTGGGCGGTATCGTGGACAGCTATGCCAACATCCAGACCGTGAAGCTCTTTTCCCAGTATTCCCGAGAGGAATCCTATGCCCGCGGAAACATGCAGGCATGCGTCGATTCCGAATACGGCATGATGCGCATGGTTACAAGATTCAATGTCAGTGTGCAGATTATCAACTATCTGCTGATCTCTGCCCTGGTTCTGGCTTCCGTAAGACTCTGGTCTCAGGGTGTCGTGCCGGTCGGAGCCGTTGCCGTGTCTCTGGGACTTGCCATAAGAACAGCCAATCTTTCCCAGTGGGTGATGTGGGAAGTGGGCATGCTTTTTGAAAATGTCGGTAATGTTCTCAACGGTATCGAGGCTCTTTCCCGTCCTATAGACATAAATGATCCGGAAACACCTGTGAAATCAAGCAATCTTAACGGCGACATCCGCTTTAAGGACGTGGTGTTTGCCTACAATCCGAAGGTCAGGGTGTTCAACGGGCTCAATCTGCACATCAGAAAAGGTGAGCGCATCGGTATCGTCGGACCTTCAGGCAGCGGTAAATCAACTCTGGTGAACCTGCTCTTGAGGCTTTACGAGGTTAATTCCGGCTCCATAACCATTGACGGTGTTGATATCAGAAACATGTCTCAGGACGAGCTTCACCAGTCGGTAGCCATGGTGACTCAGGATACCTCTCTGCTTCACCGTTCCGTCAGGGACAACATTTCCTACGGCAGATCGGCAGATACCAAGGGCGAGGAGCTTGAGGTACTGGTCAGAGCCGCCGCCGATCAGGCCAGAGCCACGGATTTTATCGAGCTTCTGAGCGACTCTCAGGGCAACAGCGGTTTTGACACTCAGGTGGGCGAACGCGGCGTAAGACTTTCGGGCGGACAGCGCCAGAGAATAGCCATTGCCCGCGTGATTCTTAAAAACGCGCCTATTCTGATTCTGGATGAGGCCACATCCGCTCTTGATTCTGAAGTGGAGGCCGCCATTAAAGACAATCTGGAAGGACTTATGGAAAACAGAACCGTTATCGCCATAGCCCACAGACTTTCAACAATTGCCTCCATGGATCGTCTTATCGTTCTGTCAGGCGGGGAAATCATCGAGCAGGGGACACACAGGGAACTTCTGGAGAAGAAGGGGGTTTATGCCCGTCTCTGGCAGAAGCAGACCGATGGTTTCCTTGGCCTTAAATGATTTTTTCGGAGCCGCACTGAGAATCGCTTGTTCTTTTTCCTGTCAGAAATCAGTCATTGAGGCTCTGACAGGCTGAACCGCGTTTCGGACCAATGCCTGCGGTACGGCGGTGTTCTGTCTCTGTGACGCGGAAATGGAATTCCCTCGTAATCACTGATGTCCGCTGATGGATAAAGAAGTACCGCATGCCGTGAAAACGGCTGCTGAATATTTAAAAGATTCATATTGATTTTTCCTCGTTTTACAACACTTGAAGATGATTTATTTGTTATCTTTCAGGTTCTATAAAAAATTGTGAAATGCTTCCTGTTTTGGAGTACAATAACAGCAGTTTTAAAACGATAACTTCGGAGACTGAGATGAGTGAAATAAGCAAAGAAGCTGCAATGGTACGTGATGCCCTTATAGCACAGGGGCTTGAAACTCCGCGTATCCCAGTTGAAATGTCTCATGACGAACAGAGAGCCGAAATTGAAAAGCACATGGGTGCCGTAATGGACATCCTTGGTCTCGATCGTTCTGACGACAGCTTAAACCGCACTCCATACCGTATAGCCAAAATGTACGTGAATGAAATTTTTTCCGGTCTTGATTATGCCAACTTTCCTTCAATCACCGTTATCGACAACAAGATGAAGGTCGATGAAATGGTAAAGGTAAGCAATATCACCCTTACCAGTACCTGCGAACATCATTTTGTAACCATTGACGGTAAGGCCAAGGTGGCTTATCTGCCTTCAAGAAAAATTATCGGTCTTTCCAAAATCAATCGTATTGTACAGTTCTTTGCCCGCAGACCGCAGGTTCAGGAACGTCTGACCCAGCAGATTCTTGTTGCGCTTCAGACCCTGCTTGATACTCAGAATGTGGCCGTTACCATTACCGCAACTCACTACTGTGTCAAGTCACGCGGGGTGCAGGATGCCACAAGCGAAACCACCACAACTGCACTGGGCGGTTATTTTAAATTTAATCAGGCTTCCCGTCATGAATTTCTGACCGACTGATGTCAGGTCATGAATCCGGCGAAGACGAAATAATCATAAAAACAATAAATTAAAGAATAATAAAGACTATGAACCGCCACAGCCCCGAGAGGTCTGTGGCTATTTACGATAGTTTATAAGAAGAAAAACCTGCATGAGAGTTCCGACGTGTGTTTATAAGAAAAAACGGAACATGGTGCAGGCGGAACATTTGGATTTACGTGTATGAAAAATAAAAAGACCGGTTCCCTTTATGCGGCCGGGATGCTCATCGTGATACTGGCCATGGGGCTGTATTACGTGTATGTACTTGATCTGAACCGTCACAGAAAGGTATCCGATTCCTACAGGTACTATTATCTGGACAAGAAGCTGAGATTCTGGAACAAGTATCAGAGCATGTATGTTATTCCCGGTCATGTATATGACACTACCATTGAACGTCCGTACTTTCTGGAAAAGAGCGGTGTTTCAGCTCCGGAAAGTGACGGTTCAGGCATGAACTTCAGCGACAGTACGGCTCTTATCTTCAAGATGTACAAGAACCCGGACAGACTTTACGTGTATTTCCGTCTGAAGTCGGAAATGGGGCATACCATGATTACGGTCGGCAGTCATTCAACCGCCTATCTGGATGAACCCGGCAGCTATGAGATTTACATTCCCGTTGAACCGGAGTTCATAGACGACAATCCGGGAACGGTAAACCGTGTGCCCGTAAGCACCTCTCTGCCTGTAAGCATCTACGCTCTGGCCATAACCGCAAAAAAATCAGTTCCGGAATACTACGGACAGTACAGCCTGAGCAGAATAACTGTTGAAGATTATCCGGAACCTGAAGTCCGGTAACGGATGATGTTTTTGGAAAATCCGGATTTTTAAGGTCCGGATTTAAGCCGGAGGCGACGATAAGTCACTGATTCGGTGTTTTTTGTTTTTTTGGCATAAAAAAATGGACAGAAATAATTATTTTATAACTCTGCTGGTTCCTGTTTACAACGAACATGAATCAATAAACAGTTTCTACGATGAAGTTACCAGAACTCTTCATGAAATTGAAGGTCACTACGAAATCCTGTTCGTGAATGACGGCAGCAAGGATGATTCCGTACAGATTATCAAAAAGCTGATCGCCAGGGATTCCCGCGTGGCTCTGGTTAACCTTTCACGCAACTTCGGCAAGGAAGCTGCCATGACCGCTGGTCTCAGGCATGCCTCAGGCGACGCGGTGATTCCTATCGACGTGGATCTTCAGGACCCTCCGGAACTGATTATCGAATTCGTGAAGGCCTGGCTGGACAAGGGATACGACATGGTATACGGCATCAGGGTTGACCGTTCTCAGGATACTCCTTTAAAGAGACTTACCGCAGGCGCCTTCTACAGAGTGTTCAACGTGATGACCAACAAGGTGCACATTCCGGTGAATGCGGGGGACTTCCGTCTTATTGACCGCAGGGTTATCGATGCCATCAATCAGCTCCCTGAAAGAAACAGATTCATGAAGGGCATCTTCGCCTGGGCCGGTTTCTCATCCTACGGCATTCCTTATGAAAGACCGGAAAGACATGAGGGCTCCTCCAAGTTCAATTACTGGAAGCTGTGGAATTTCGCTCTCGACGGTATCGTGAGCTTCTCCAGCATGCCTCTCAGAATATGGAGCTATATCGGCGGGGTGCTGGCGGTAATCGCTTCCTGCTACATGGTATACATCATCAGCAAGACCCTGATTCTCGGTAATAACGTTCCGGGCTATGCCTCAACCATGTGCGCCATCCTGTTCCTGGGCTCCGTACAGCTGATTTCCATCGGTATTCTCGGTGAATACGTATCCCGTATATTCATCGAGGTCAAGAACAGACCGGTATATATTCTGGAAAATATCTACCGCAACTCCAAATCTTCCGTAAGCCACGGCGAGACAAAGGAAGTTGAACTGTCGGAAGAAGCTGCGGACACCAACGAAAGCAGACAGTAGCCGCATTATTTCGGAGACAGGCAATGAGCTTAACCATGAGTAACGGCGGAATAGCCGCCATTCTGAGAAGCGGGGAATTCTGGAGAATCGTCAGATTCGCGTTTATCGGCGGTCTGGCGACTCTGGTGGATCTGGCCGTGACCGTTCTGATGTTTCAGGTGGTAAAGCCTGAAGGCGTCGGCTCTTTTCTGGGAATGCTGGCGGGATTTGCCGGCATCTCATATGATGCGGCAGGTCTCTGCGGGAGCGTAGGCACCTATTTTGAAGAGATTGTATCGGCAGTAAGTTTTTCCACTGCCTTCCTGGTGTCCTTCTTCGGTCACACCAGGGTAACCTTCAGAAAGAAGGGCTCGGCTTCAGTCTTCATCAGGCTGATGATTCTGTCGGTGGCCACTCTGTTCTTAAGGGCTCTGCTGATAAATCTGATGAAGAACGGCCTCGGTCTGTACGGATACGTTCCGGTAATCACCGCCATGGTGATTGTTACAGCATCGACATATGCGGGTTCAAAGTTCTGGGTTTTCAGCAAGGCGAGGGACATCGGGGAGGATGATGTTCCGGAAAAGAGTCGGAACGGCGACGGATTAAGCGAAGTGAAAGACAGATAAAAAACTGCGAATGTGTCCGAATCCGTGTCGGACGGACACATAAAACCCTTATCCGTAAAGAACCGCGGAAGAGTATCTGCAGATAACGGCAATAAAAGATTAGATAAAAATAAAGTTTCGGATAATAACAAATAATAATAAAGACAAGTGAACATTGTTTATCGGTATTCATAAAAACGTTATACATACATAATGAATAAGATAAACCGGTAGCGTTCCGGCATGTTCCGGGCGTGATATTAGACTTGAAGTGGTAGAAGTGTAAAACCGGCTCATTGACATGCATAATAATATAAATAATGAAAAAACATACAGAAGTAATTCCAGGGCGGTTTCCACTCCCGTGTACGGGTGGAACAGAACATGGGATTGTTCTTATACAAAAAACAGTTATTCCGGTGTGTTTTCCGGAAAGGATCAGCCTTCATCCCTGAATAATCTCAACAGGGGATCCGGCTGGGGAAGATTTTTCAGAACAGACATTCTGAACAGAATGGTAAGCGAGTCCTTATGGATTATTCTGCTCTTTTTACTGTCCAGACTGGTGCTGTTTTCCATTATCTATCTGGGGAACGTGCATTATCCTCCGGAAATCAATTATATCCACGAACCGGTATTCAGCAGTATGGTGACCGACACCATGAACATCATGTGTCAGTTCGACTGCGGCTGGTTTGAAACCGTGGCCCGCGACGGCTATGCTCCGGTTCCGCAGAATCTTACTACGGGACACGCAGCCAACTGGGCTTTCCTGCCGGGGTATCCGATGACCGGCCGTCTGGCTGCCATGGTATTCGGCGAGAATTATCTGGCGGGGCTGCTTGCCGTGAGCAATCTGGCTTTCCTTCTGGCGCTGTTCCTCTGGAACAACTATCTGAAGGTGCTCGGTTTTTCACGTCCGGCACGTGACATTTCCACCGTGCTGCTCTGTTTCCTGCCGTATTCAATCTACTTCATGGCTCCTTACTCAGAGAGTCTTTTCCTGGTATTCTCCATTCTGGCGTTTACCTTCCTCAGCAGAAAGAACTTTCTGATGGCGGGGCTTGTGGCCATGGGCATGACGGCCACCAGAAACGTGGGCGTGATGTTCGTGTTCCCGCTGCTTCTTGCCGGAATCATGGAATACGGATTCAGAAATCTCTTTACCTTCAACAGAAACAATCTGAAGCTGATACTGGGTATCATGTGCGTGCCTCTGCCTATGTTCATCTATCAGAACTATCTGTATACCCTTACCGGTGACAGCTTTGCCTTCATGCACATCCAGTGGGCGTGGGGACGTTCCATGGGCAATCCGGTAAAATACGTGATAGACGGGCTGATGACCGGCGGCTACAAGGAATACTTCAGTATCGTGATTATCCTGAGTCTGCCGCTCGTATGGTACCTGTTCAGGAAAAAGTACTATGCCGAGGCTCTTTATTTTGCCATCTGCATTCTGATTCCGATAATGACCGGGGTTAACGCCTTCCCGAGATACATGTTCTGCATGCTTCCGTGTCTGCTGACCTTTACGCTCATTGCCAGAAACAGCAGTACGGCAAGATGTCTTCTGCCGGTGGTGTTTGCCCTGTTCAGCGTGTTCTTTGCCATGGCGTGGGGACACTACAAGTTCTTCGTGATTTAATCTGCAGACGGACTTTCAGGTGTTATTGATCTGACAGGGGCTTTTCAGAGGTTCTGAAAAGCCCCTGTTTTTTAATGTGATGACGGAACATTTTTATCCGCCGGCCTGATATCAGGCTGTCATGTTCCCGTCATAATGTTTCTGCCGGTTTGTTGTTGCCGGTTTTTGTGGTATATTTAGCCGGTAATTTCAGCCTTTTACGGCTAGCATGATAATCATCAAAAGGATTTCTGTAATGAACATAGCTCTGGGAATAGAGTACAACGGACAGGCATATAAGGGGTTTCAGCGTCAGAAAACCTTTGACAGCGTTCAGGAAAGAATTGAGAAGGCCTTAAGCAGAGTGGCCGGAACCGAAATTGAAACCTTCTGCGCCGGGCGTACCGATGCCGGTGTTCACGCTACCGGACAGGTGGTAAACTTCATGACGGACGCGGTAAGGCCGGAACATGCCTGGATGCTGGGAACCAACGTTTTTCTGCCTAAGGACATCAGCGTCAAATGGGTGAAGCAGACCACCGATGATTTTCATGCAAGATTTTCGGCAACGGCGAGACGCTACCGTTACGTCATTCTCAACAACCGCAGCCGCCCCGGAATTCTTTCCGGAAAGGTGTCCCACTACTATCACGGCATTCTTAATGAAAAGGCCATGCACGAGGCGGCTCAGTGTCTTGTCGGCGAACATGACTTTACAAGCTTCAGGGCGGCAGGATGCGAAAGCAGAACTCCCTGGCGCAATGTTCACAGAGTTGAGGTAAGCCGCATCGGTGACTACGTGATTGTCGACATAACCGCCAACGCGTTTCTGCTCCACATGGTCAGAAACATCGTGGGCTCCCTGCTTGAGGTGGGGTATGAAAGACAGCCGGTGGAATGGATGGCCGAAGTGTTTGCCGGTCTGGACAGAACCAAGGCGGGGCCTACCGCCCAGCCGGACGGACTTTACCTTGTGGATGTGACTTATCCCGAGGAGTTCGGTATGCCGAAAAACACCAATCTCGGACCGTTCCTTCTTCTGTAAACGAGCTTAAATCAAGGCCCGGAAGGGCTTTACACAGTTTAATCACATTTATGATAATGTTATAAATCACTGTCTGAACCGGCCTCCGGTGCTACAGGTACGTAAAAAGTTAACCACAGCCGGTTTCAGACAGTGATGAAAAAGTTAGCTAAAAAGATGTCTGATTGGTGTATTTTTGAACGAAAAAATAATAAAAAAGCTTGATTTATTTTAATTCACAACTTTATACCCCAAAAGTGTGAATAAGCCCAAAACCTTGATATGTCTCAAAAAATATTGATAAAAATACGATTTTTTACGAATCCGGAGCACGAATTTTAAAAATCGATATTGATAAAATTTATTCTTTTATGCCGTCCCCGTAAACTTCCTGAACGCTTCCTGAAACAGGCGTTTTCACATCCGGTTTACGAGCTTTCCCGAAAAAAAAAATCAGAAAAACGGCACTGCTTTTGAAAAAAAAACGGCAGTACCGTATCCGCAGAATTCCGAAACCTGTTTCCGGCAGAAATAATCTCTGTCCCAGCCGGATACGTAAAAACACAAACGTATGGTTCCCCCGCACAGTCCGGTCTGCTGAATGCCGGAGTGCCGGAACCTCATCTCCCGGCGGAGGACGGGACTCTGAGGAAAATACTCTCAGCCCCTGAAAATAAAGGCTTTTTCACACTTCTCATTATTCACCTTCCCGGTCACCGGGATTGAAACTTATACCTGACATGATACGTAAGCATGGAAAAACATACCTGATACGCCGTTATGCCGAAACAGCTCCGGTACTCCGGCAGAAACCGCGGGAAGCAGGGGATTTTCATCAGAAAAAATTGAATCATCACGATCATATATTTTTAAATATGAAATAAATATATAAAAATAATAATTTTGATAAAAGCGTTTTCATGACATCAGCATCATGCCGCATGTCTGCGCTGTTCAAAATCTGTACAGAAAAAGTTTTTATGTTCAAAGGTCCGCAGACGGAATTATGACGAATATTTTTTATTTTTCGAGTTTAATTATTTTTAATAATCAATAGGTGAAGCAGCTTTTTTTATGAAGAGTTTTTGTGCAGTCTGCTGAATTTTTATCCATTCTGATAATATTTTTTTCACTGTTAAATCATGATCTGAAACACATGATTTAACGTGTGTAAAAATAAAGTGAAGTTACATCAGTAATTATATATTATTTATATCAATAAGCCTTTAAAAATATGTTAAATTAGTATATTACGGCTGAAAATGTACTAAAATCTTTTGATTTGTCTAAAATTAATGCGACATTGATCAATATTCATGAAAACGTTTTATGCTATCTTAAAAAACGTAAAAAGTTAAATTGATGTAAAAAAGTGGAGATTTTGTTTGATATTCATCAATTTTTCTTTTTGTTTAAGGATAGACGGAGTAATTATTAATGATCTTAAATAATTTTAAGGTAAAACTTCTCAGTTTTGCCGTGTCTTCTGCTGTACTGGCACTGGCCGCAAACGTGGCCCATGCCAGGAATTATGAAGGTGAAATGGTTATAATTCAGCCGTTTCAGTGGACTTATGAAAATATAGCAAAAGAATGTACTGAGTATCTCGGACCTGCCGGATTCGACGGTGTGCAGATTTCCCAGGCGGCGGAGCATAAGAAGGTTGACGGTAAATGGTGGGGAATATACCAGCCGGTAAATTTCAAGAATTTTAATACCACCGCAGGCAGTGAACAGCAGCTTAAAGCCCTGATAAAGACCTGTAACGATGCAGGTGTCAGGGTGTTTGCCGATGCCGTAATCAATCAGAGAGCAGGTGACGGCGTCAGTACCGGCGGTTCCTCCTTCAGTGCCTATAACTATCCGGACGGATTTACAAGTGAGGACTTCCATCACAACAACTGCTCCATCGGAAACCGTTATGACAATGCATGGATAGTCAGAAACTGCGATCTGAGCGGTATGCCGGATCATGCAACGGATAACAGCAGTACTCAGGATAAGATAGCTGATTACTTCGTCAGTCTTCTGGACATGGGAATATACGGCTTCCGTATAGACGCCGCAAAACACGTCAAATACGATGACATCAATGCCATTATGGAAAAAACCGCGGCCAAAGCCGGAAAGAGACCTCCGATTTACATGGAGGTTATCGGCAATCCCGGCAATGAGGCTGATGACATTCAGCCGGACAAGTATGCCTGGATTGATAATGCCGTAGTAACTGATTTCAGTTATGTTGACAGAATCAAGGAAACATTCAACGGCAGCGGTTATGCCAAGGCGCTTACTTTCGGACTGTCTCATGTTGATGCCGAAGACGCGGAAGTATTTATTAATAATCATGATGATGAATGGGGCCGTGCATCTGCGGGCAGTTATTCAATCAAGTCTCAGAACAATCCTGATTATCATCTGGCCCAGTCATGGCTCGTCGTATGGCCTTTAGGCAAGGTAAGACAGATTTATTCCGGATATCAGTTCCCGGTAAAAGACGACAACGGTTTCCGTATAAGCGATGATACCCATGACCAGGCGGGTCCGCAGGGGGCTCCCCGCTGTGAAGGCGGCTGGCTGTGTCAGCACCGTGTACCGTTTGTTCTCAATTCTCCGAGATTTGCCAGAGCCACCAGAGGTACCGGAGTTACATCCAAGGGTTTTGATGACGGAGCTTTATGGTTTAACAGAGGAAGCAGGGGTTTCTACGCTCAGAATACCACCGGTAATGCCGTAACCCATACCTTCACGGTTGAAGTGCCTGACGGAGAGTACTGCGATATCCTGGGAGCACCGGATCCTAAGAACAATCCATGCGGCTCTGATGTTACCGTAAGCGGCGGAAAGGTTACCTTTACCATACCGGCCAAAACTGCCGTGGCTATCTGTACCGATGAACAGTGGTGCGGAAAGGGCGTTTCTCCGTGCGAAAGCGATCCGACGGGAGCAGCCTGCGTATGTAAGGATGAAACTACGGTTAACGGGGTGTGCGTAAGCTGGTGTAATTCTCATTCATCAAATGAAGAATGCGCCTGTGTCCTGAATCCGAATGATGCCGGCTGTCAGGCTGATATTGAGCAGACAAAGGGTAAACTCTGTTACGTAGGCACTTCAAACAAGTGGACTCAGGAACCTCTGACCTATAACCGTAAAACAGGTTTCTGGACCCTTGGCCTCACTCTTGACGGCAAGGGGGATACCGCCGGCGCTCAGCGCTTTAAGGTTACCGACGGCTGTTCATGGGACGGTACCGTTTACGGTTCATCCGGAGTTGCCGGCAGACTTGCCGTAAATACATCAGCCACCGGAGATGAACCGGTTTCACTGGTGGGAAATTATATTCTTTCCATCAATGACAGAACCATGGAGTACTCCTTCACTCAGGCCGGCGGCAATCAGCCTCCTGTCGCATCATTCACTTCGACGGTTAACGGTCTCTCTGTTTCCTTTGACAATACTTCAACCGATCCTGATGATGATGAACTGACCTACAGCTGGAATTTCGGTAACGGCATGACCTCTGCTGAAAAATCTCCGGACGTGACTTATGAGGCTGCAGGTAAATATACGGTTACCTTAAAGGTTACGGATTCAGCCGGTAATACCGATACTCATACTCAGGACGTAACAGTGACTGTTCCGGGTAAATACGCAAAGGTTGCCCTGAGAGGTTCCCACAATAATTACGGGACTGATTTACTTGCAAAAAGCGGCAGAGCTTCAGAATGGGAGGGAACATTTGAATTCAGTGATACCACCAAATTCAAGCTTGAAGCACTGCCGTTATCCAGGGATCAGTGTATTTTCCTCGGCGGCAGTGCAGGTGAGGCTCTGACTGCTTCCGGCGGCTTTATAACCCTTCCGGCAGGAAATTATATTATCAGTTTCAATGAAGAGACCAGGGTTCTCAGTGTAACTGATGTGCACCAGGACTGTGATTCTGATTCCGACGGCTGCGTGCCGGATCCGTGTGCTGAAAATCCTTCACTGTGCGAGGAGGATCCCTGTGAAAAGGATCCTTCACAGTGTGCATCCGATACCAGAAAGTACTGTGATACCGACGGAACAACCGGTAACTGTCAGAACAGTGACTATGCATATCCGTTCCTCGGTGCCGAATATACCAAATCAGCCACTGTTTTCAGAATCTGGTCTCCTGATTCAGCCAACGTAAGCGTAACCGTTGACGGTCAGACATATGCGATGAGCAGAACCAATATCAGCGGATATACCGATGTTTATGAAGTAACTGTTGACGGTGATCTTGACGGAAAGGAATATCAGTTTAAGGTAAACGGCAGTGATGTCCGCGATCCGTACGGCAAAATGGTGCCTAAAACCGACTATAAGGGAGAAGGTTTTGCCGCAGGCAGCAATAAGAATATTGTTATGAACATGCGTGATACCGATCTGAAGGACGGCTGGGCTCCGCGTCCTGAATTCAGGAACAGAGAGGATGCCGTACTTTATGAAGTTCATGTACGTGACTTTACCATCGACAGAAGTTCCGGAGTTTCCGATGAAAAACGCGGCCGTTATTTAGGCATGGTTGAAACCGGAACAACAAATGCCGGGGGACAGAAAACAGGTATTGATCACCTTAAGGAACTCGGAATAACTCATGTTCAGCTTATGCCTGTATATGATTTCGGAACCTGTTCAGATGTGGATTCACAGGATTCATCATGCTACAACTGGGGTTATGATCCCGTAAACTTCAACGTTCCTGAAGATCGCTACACTTCCGTATTCGGTACTGAAAACTACAAGCAGAAGATTAAGGAATTCAAGACCATGGTTAATGAATTCCACAAAAACGGCATTCGTGTAATTATGGATGTGGTATATAACCATACCTACAGCAAGGACGTATTCGGCAGAATTACCGGTAAGTACTATACTGCAATTGACCTGTCAGGCTGCAGTAACTCCACCGATCCGAAGAATGCCATGGTAAGCCGTTTCATCCGTGATTCACTTGAGTACTGGGCTTCCGAATACAATATCGACGGCTTCCGTTTTGACCTGGTCGGTATTTTTGATGTCGATAATTTCAAAGAATGGGGTGAATACCTGAACAACAAGTATCCCGGCCGTAATTTCCTGATTTACGGTGAACCGTGGAACGGTTATGCCACCGATCCTTCAGAAAGCACCCGTGTGAGACTTGGAACAATCAGAAATGCCGCAAGCGGTCACGTGGGCGTGTTTAACGGTAAATACCGTGAATGTCTCAAGGGCAGCAGTGACAGTGCGGTAGGCGGCTTCCTCTTCAACACAACCTACACCGACGTCGGTGATGTTGACGGAAACTTCGGCTGCGTAATGGCCGGTATTAAGGGAGGTGTAGGCAACAGCACCAATACCTGGACTCCGCTGTTTGCGGCAGATCCTGAACAGGCTGTTCAGTACATTACCGCTCACGATAATTTAATCTGGGCTGATAAGATTACCAAAATGGGAATTTCCGGTGACTACGCCAAACGTCTGCAGTCATATGGTAACGGGGTGGTTTTAGTCAGTCAGGGTATTCCGTTCCTTCATGAAGGTGATGAATTCGGACGTACCAAGAATATGAATGAAAATTCATATAACAGTACGGACGGATCCAATGATATAGACTGGAATCTTAAGTCTCAGAACATGAGTACCTTCAATTACTACAGGGATATGATTGCCATGCGCAGGGCTCATCCTGCATTCCGTATGACCACCAGGGAGCAGATTGAGCAGAACATTACCGGTGAGGATGTTAACGGTGCGGTTGTTGTTACCATCAACGGCGGAGCCGTAGGTGATTCATGGAACACCATCAAGATGGTTATCAACAGCGGTAACAACATTGAAATATCCGGTGTTGACGGATGGTCAAAGAAGGTTCACGGAGTAACGGTCAATGGAGACGGTACTCAGGGAACCAGTGTTGCTGAAGGCTCTGCTGTAACCATCTGGTACAGACAGTAATACACAAAAACAGTCGGGGGAATATCCTCCGGCTTTTTAAAGAGGTAAAAAATGTATAATCTTAACAAGTTAACCGTCGCACTTCTGACATCAGCAGCAGTTACTGCCTGCGGCGGCGGTTCTTCATCTCAGGAACCCGGTGACGTTACCGAATATTCACTGGAGGTTCATGTAAACGGCCAGTTGAACCAGACTTCCGCAAAGGCATTACAGTCTGCCGGTTCATCCGTATATACGGTTTGTCTGGATACAGATCTCGATAATTCATGTGCAGGTGAGGCTACTGAACGTCAGACGGATGCCGGAGGTTTCGCCCTTATTGAATGGAATACCGGTACGGTCAGCAGGGAGACCGCGCAGGGCGGTATCGTGCTTGCCTATCCGACTGACGGATCAACCGAGGAAGTACTGAAGTATCAGCTTAACAGACAGAAAACAAAGTCTGAAAATAACGGAAAGGTTGTTTATACTCCACTGGAACTTAATGCCGTTTCCAATATTCAGAGAATTCTGGGACAGAGCGATTTTGCAGATACCATTGGTGCTCCTGAAAACACTGACTTCGCAGCACTTGATCCAAACGGTTCCGCCGTGCTTAAAGTCCTGCTGAATTCATTTTCAGGACTGGGTTTCGGTTCAAAGGATACCGATAATCTTGACAGAGTTCTGCTCAGAACACTGATCCGTAATGCCTATAAGGTTCTTGCCGAAGCCGTGAATCAGTCTGGTGATTATGATGCCATAGTAGAGAAGGTTCTTGAGAATTACAGAGCCGACGATACTTCCAGTCCGTTCCATGATTTGATTCCGGAACCTGCGCCCGGCCCGTATCCTGCAGCCGGTTTTGATTATGTTACGGATAAGTGTTCAGTAACCTTTACCAATAAATCCACTGCAGCTGAAGGAAAGACTTTAAGTTATGTCTGGAAGTTCGGTGACGGTCAGACATCTACTGAGAAGAATCCGGTTCATGATTACATGAAGTCGGGAACATACGGAGTTACACTTGTAGTTACCGACTCTGTTCTTAAGAATGAGACTTCCAGAAATGTTGCCGTAAGCTGTGAGGATAATCCTCAGCCCGGCAATCATCCGCCTGTTGCCGAATTCATTGTGAGTACTGACGGGCTGAAAGTTTCATTCATCAATGCCTCATCTGATCCTGACGGAGACGTTCTCAGCTATTTGTGGGATTTCGGTGACGGAACAACATCTCAGGAGCAGGATCCTGTTCATACCTACGAATCCGTCAGTACCTTTACCGTTAAACTGACGGTAAAGGATAAGGAGTATGAGGATGTAAAGATAATGAGTATTTTTATAACGGGACCTCTGCCTCCGGAACCGAACAATCCTCCGGTCGCCAAATTCACCTTCAATGATTTATCAGGCGGTCTGGTAGAATTTAAAAATGAGTCAACTGATCCGGATGCCGGAGATGTACTCAGCTACAGATGGAATTTTGGAGACGGGGCGGAATCAGTGGAATTATCACCACGCCATCAGTATGCGGTATCCGGTGATTACAGGGTTTCTCTGACAGCATGTGACGGTAAGGAATGTTCAGATGCGGTAACCGAGAGCATTCACGTCAGCGTCAGTCCTGAGCCGGGACCTTTTCCTTCCGTGGATTTCTCATATGAAATTAAGGATAACGGAACAGTACAGTTTACCGTTAAGTCAGATGACGGTGATGATGGTATTTCATATATGTGGAACTTCGGAGACGGAGCCTCATCTACTGAAAAGAATCCTTCTCACACCTATACTGAATTCGGGACATATACAGTGGTTCTGACTGTTAGTGACGGGACAAAATCCGGATCAAAATCAGTCAGCATTACGATAAAGGATCCTGATGATGTCAAACTTGACTGTACCCTTTAAGGTCACCTAATCATAATTCCAGTTAAAAACCGGGCGTGCCCGGTTTTTTTTTTGTGAGCTGTCCACACGAGATGAACTGCGTGCATATTCACGATGAGCTAGTTATTGAAGCCAATCCTCGAATGAGCCTCGATGCTGTGTGTGAACAGATGGGACGTACACCACCATGGGCTGACGGGCTCATTCTTGATGCTGCAGGCTACATCACCGAGTTCTATAAGAAAGATTAACAATCACTTAATCGAGATCTTAGTCGGTAACTTGGTCTGTCACTACCGATCAAGTATTCTTTGACTCGGTTGCCACGCTTGAACATTTTATTTCAGCTTTCTTCCAACAACGACACATTCCTTTTTACAGAAGCATATGCCATAGGTAAAAACAGCTTTGATGTCGTTGCGTTTAATGTACGGATCGGCATATTTCTTTTGAATTATCTGTTCAACGGCATCCTGAGCAATAAGCACTTTGTCTTCGTTTTCGTCTGAAGTCTGTTTTAATTCCAGAATGACGATAATTCCTCTGCTTCTGATAGATTTGATTATCAAATCGATGTAGCCGTTTCCTGACTCAAAATTGGATTTCTGCTCTGCAATGAGAGACGTGCCGTTTACCAGTAATCCGTTCACGAAGCCATGGTAATAGTTTTCCTTCGGAGCATTGACTGAAAAATCTCTGATTGAAACGTATTTGCCAAGGAGCGTGTTAAGGTTGTCCTGAACTTTTTCGGCATCACCTTCAAACAAACCTTTTACCAGTTCAGCGGTACTGGATTTCATAACTGAATTGTTCTTAAAATAATTCAGAATTCTGGATTTAAAGCATTTTCTGATTTCTTCATTAGGAATATAAACACTGTACTCATCACTTTCAGGATTATGGGACTGGGGTTCAAAAGTTAAATACCCGGTATAAAGCAGCAGAGTCCAGAAATCATTTATGTCATGGTTCTGCAAATCACCGTAGCACAGCGCCACTCTTACTTCTGCGGTTATTGATTTACCATCCAGAAGGTCCTGCATCAGATCAACGTCTTCAGGCTCGATAAAGCCCATGAATTCTTCGATAACATCGTTACCGCTGGTATTTATCCAGTAGTTGCCGGCCTGAATTAGGTTTTTGTTTTCACTCAGCTTTTCATAATTGTCATTGCAGAAGGACATTACATCCCATGGGCAGTACATGTGAGTTGTTCCGAAATGGTATCCGTCGTAATTATTTTTTACTTCATCATAATAGTCAGTGAAACCGTAATATGACAAAACTTCGTGAGTCTCTTCTTTGGTAAAACCGATTCCCTGGGATATGTCTTTTTTTCCGGAATCAAGAATCGAGCAGACCATGAGATTATTGAGCCCTGTAAAAATACTTTCCTTTGCCGCTCTTAAACATCCGGTAAGCACTGCTCTGCCCAGATACGTATTTGTTTTTAAGGTGTCGTTATAAAAAGGACTGATAAGATCTATCATTTCATCGTAGTAGCCATGATAAGCTGCTTTGGCAATAGGCACATCATATTCGTCAATCAGAATTATCGGTTTTATCTTATGATGTGCTTCGAGAAGACAGGAAAGCGTCTGAAGGGATCCGGTCAGATAAGATTTATTGGTTCTGTCTGTAAGCTTTTCATAATTACTCAGATTGGCATACTGTTCTTTCTGTTTGTCGGATAATTCCTTACTGGCAGACAGATATTCAAACTGCAGTGCCAATCTGTATATCAGAGTAGCAAACTGATTATACGCATCATTAAAATTCTGATGAACGATGGTTTTAAAAGACATAAAGATTACCGGAAACTTCCCCATGTATTCACTGCAGAATTCCCTGTCCTCAAAGATCTTGGTGTCCTTGAACCATTTCTCCTGAAATGACACATCACCGGGATTTTCGATATTCAGAGATAGAAAGTCGTAGAAGGTGGACATGGTGAGAGTTTTACCAAAACGTCTCGGTCTCATAATGAGAAAGGCATTGGTAGCTGATTCCTTAAACACGGTTCTGATGAGCGGAGTCTTATCTACGTAATAGCAGTTATTTTCAATAAGCTCATGAAAAAATTCAGTTCCGATACCAATATACTTCAAAATACCGTTCCACCTCTGAATCTGACCATCACCTCTAAAAAGGCCTTTCCCCGGTCCGCTGTTCACGAAGTGATTGAAGCGCAGAAAGGCTCTATCACTGTCATTATCCCATAACCTGGTTAATCGTCAACCGCCAACATCTTACTTTTTGATAAGAATATAAGCATAAAGTATCTATCAATGACACGTCCAAAATATCAACTCTTAACTTTTTACAAAATTTTTTTTCAAAAACGTCAGATTTTCCCCTCTGCTGTGGCTACTTAATGAAAACAACGTCTTTTGGCTTTTCGCGGTTACGCGTGGCAGGAAGCGATTTATTGTTCTCTCCAACTATTTGATGCAGATGGCATTTTGTCCGGATTAAGTAGTTGCTATACCCGAAGTTGTACGGGACTATACAGTCAATCGAAGGAGGAATTTTTAATGTTTAAAACCAATATCGGAGGCAATTCAATGGAATTAAATAATCAGAATACCGTAACGGAACAGGACAGCTCAAGGAAGAATGAGATCCCGATGAATCAGCGTTACACCTTATCACTTAACGAGGCAGGTCAGTATTTCCACATTGGCGTAAAGAGACTGAGACGTCTTGCTGAGTGCAACATCAGTAACTTTTCCGTCAGGTACGGCCACAAAAAAAGAACTGTAAAATTTTATGAAGGCCGGAAATTGATTCTTTTAGTTCAGATTATCCGCTGCACCGTAATTCATGAAGATCAAACTGAACAGAAATTATTTTGAATTTCTAAAGATCCCGGGCATGCTTTTTTTTATATTTTAACAACATCACAAGAATGATTAACTAAATCAAATGTAATGCGGAATTTCTGATCATTAGTTGTAAATACAACTTGCTTTAAATCATCGCTTTGTTCTTCAATATTAATGGTCTTGGCGCTAAGTATTAATTTCTCAATTTTTAGTTTATCTTCCTCTGAATATGAGGATAAAGGATCTCCAAGCATAATAATGTCTGTGAATAATTGCATTCCACTAAAATGGTAATTATATATTTCAGGGGAACACGACTGACTAGTTATATCTTTTATGCATATACAATCGGGATCTACGTGCCAAAGCATTCTAGACATCCATAGTCTGTGTAATAAAACATGAAAGTTTAGGGTGTAGCGTTGTTTATTTCTTTCAACATCATCAGCACATCTCATTCCATGGACAAGACCTATAGATGGCCACATTGGTGCGTTGCAACCAAGAATATATGCTTTGTTATCTGTGGCTTTCCTAAAGATTTCAAGACATTTTCGGTAATTTTGAATTCTTGTTTGATTATATTTAAAGTAACTACCTTTAATAGCTCCCCAATATAAGGCATCAAGTTTAAAGTAGGTGATGTTAAGCTTTTTATAAAAGAAGGTTACAACATTATAGATATATTCACAAACTTCAGGATTACTAAAATCTAACATATACCAAGGTGCTTCTCTCCATCCTTCGTAGGTTACAGTTGAGGAGCAAAGAGGATTTCCATTTTTATCTTTTACTAGCCAATCTTGGTGGTTTTTAAAAATTGATGATTCAGTGGAACAAATAAAAGGGGCTATCCATATAGCAGCTTTCTTTCCAGTATTGTTAATTTTATGGACAAGCTCCTCTAAGCCTAATGAAAATTTGGATGCAGAAAAGTCTAGCCAATCTCCCATGTGGTTTTGGTAACCATCATCTATTAGTAGATAGTCTAAAGAATCAAAATTTTTTAATTCATTAAGGTTTTGAATTACTAATTGCTCGTTTACATCCGCATAATAGCTATACCATGAACACCAGCCTGTTGGAGTTTTATTAGGAATCTGAATGGAAAGATTGTTGTTTATATATTTAGCAAATTTGCATTTTATCGCAAATAAAGAGGTGTCTTCAATAATTACAAGATTTTCGAGAGAACTATATCCTTTAAAATTTTCAGTGTCCATTACTGCTTCTAAAGTTCCATCTGGATATACTCTAAAGAAACCTTGAAACTTATTACAAGTAGAGAATCCAACTAAAATCCAACTGTTATTTGATTTATATGCAATATAGTTATAAACAGTTGTGTATCCAAGATCATTTGTTATTCTATATACTGATGAATTGTCAGGACATCTAGCAATACAAGTTGGATTAGCAAAGGTTCCACTATAACAACAGAGCATTTGAAAACCTTCTGCGTAAAATGGAGTGTTAGGATCAGTAACTTTTGTTTTAAAAAGCACTAATTCAGATTGTTTAACATTAAATTCATCAAAAATAAATTCGTTATTATCAATATCAAAGCTAAAATTATTGTCTGATAAGATATCTGATATGTCTTCAATTATGTTATTCATAAGAAAATCCTCTATTTGATAACAACGAGAGATAGGGGATGCAGACAAATTAATTCATATTGTTAAGCCTAAATTCCCTGTAGTTTTTGGTAACTACAATTCGTGAGGAGTAGCACAGTGCTACTCCTTTTTCCTTATTATACCTTGGTTTTCCAAACATTACCCCTTTATTGTACACCTGAATTTTGTCATAATGTAGTTATACCAACGTATTTGGTAACTACATTATGACAGAGACAACTTCATCAGGTATAAAATTATCTTTTCAGACCAAAGGTAACTATAAATACGCTAAGGAACCAGGTATCTCTTACAGGGAAAATGGCAAAATCAGAAAGAAGGGAACTATTGTTATAAATCAGAAGGTTTTGACAAAGGAAGAGAGCAACAACAACTGGCAAAATTAGGATCTTTTACTCAGGAAAATTTTAGAGCTGAGAATTTGACAATTTAGTGGACTGTTTTGATGACAAACTAACTTGGCTGTGACACCAGCCACAGATAGATGTTAACTGTTTGAGAAATCTCAGGCAGTTTTTTTTATTTCACCGGTTTCTCATGAGGCTGATCCGCCACTGTGGAAAATCCGATTCTTGAAATTTAGAAAATACGATCCGCCATCATCCACGAAAAAATGATCCGTCTGGTTGAAAACCTGATCCGCTACAACAAGAATTTATGATCAGGTAAAAATAGAAAAGAGTGTACAAAAATACTACATATTGCACTTTTTCAACTTTTGTGAAGACCAGACCGCAGGTGAGCATATACCAGTGATTGTTACAAACAAGCATGTAATTAAAGATTCTATCACAGGTACTTTGTGTTTCTCTTCGATTGATTCTTCAAATCAAAATAAAGAGCATATCTCAATAACAATAGATAATTTTGAATCTCAATGGATATTGCATCCAAAACAAAATATCGATTTAGCTATTTTGCCAATAGCAAACCTATGTAAACAAGCAGAAAACTCACATAAACAACTACTTCGTGCAGCATTATCAAAGAGTTATATACCAAATCAACAGGAAATAATAACTTCTTTTTCAAATATAGAAGGTATGCGTGTAAGCAAATAGGGTTATTTAAAATTGAAGCTCACTGTGCTACTACCACAGTGAGTTTTTGATATTGTAAAGGTTTAGTCCTCGGAAGCTGTTTCAGCCTTACGCAGGTCTTCCAGATTGTTTGACCTGCAGTCTGCGGGGACCTTGTCTGACCACGGCAGAAGATGACTCATGTTGCTGAGTACGTTCTTCGGTCTTACCGA
>LXOW01148871.1_pt2 | contig 38380 bp, 30 predicted proteins | sample 1368591 | NCBI WGS metagenome assembly LXOW01 (sample SAMN04884650, study PRJNA319009) | bovine gut metagenome | isolation source: Cow rumen | host: Bos taurus | place: Italy: Legnaro (PD) | collected 2014-07-09
AGATGTGTATAAGAGACAGCCATATACCTGCCGGTTTTATTCTGAATTACGTAGTAGCAGTTGGCTTCTGTCGGATGCTTCTCCAGAATCCAGATTGCCTTGCTACCATCATATGTACCGTCCTCCTTAAACTTGTATGTGGTGAGGAATGGCATCCCGTTATCTAATTCGGCATAGCCATTGGTGGCCTCGTAAAAGTACCATCCTTCTGTCGGACACAGATAAAAGTTGGAGGAGAGTGAACCCGCGTCATAGCCTCTACTACCAATATAATACACACCGCTAAAATCCGTCTGTCCCCACGCACTTACTGGTGCCAGCAGGGCCAGCAGCATGATCAGTTTTCTTATATGCTTCATTGTTCTCATTTTTTTCATCTGTTATTTCTTCCACCAGCCGTCATCCTGGCGGCAGAGGGCCTGGGCCACACAGTTCAGCGTCTTGCACTCCGCCACGGTGATGGCCTCGCCCTTGGGGCGGTAACGGTAACGCCAGGGGCTCACCAAGAGCAGACGCCCCGCGGCACAGCGGTCGAGGCGCTCGGCGGAAGGGTGGTAGCGGTCGGGGAAGCCGTTGTCGTGGATAATCACCACGGGGAAACCGTCGCGCACGGCCTCGTCCATGATCTCCTGCTCGCCCTTGGCGATACGCGGCGAGACGAGGACGGCGCCGTCTTGTGCCTCTTCGAGGCAGCGCTGCTTCTGCTCCGCGAAACGGGGCTTGTCTTTCCGGTGGCACACCACCGGCAGCAGACACCGCTCGAGGAGGGCGCGGTTGCCATAGCTGTCGCAAAGCACGACGGGCCGCCCGCCGACGGAATCGGAGGGCACTGTGGCGGTCGACTCTGTCGGCCGCACAAGGAGCCGCCCTTCGAGGGCGGCGAGGATTTCGGCGGTGACCTGAGCGGGAGCGCATTCACGCTTCAGGTATCCCAGCAGGGCCGGAACGGTGAGCGCCGTGGTCACGGCGCCGCGCTGCGGCATGAGCCAGGCGCGGTGGCCGGTGCGCAGCAGGCGGCTGCGCGGGTTGTCGTGGATATAGGCGCGCTGGGTCTCCAGCTGCTCCGCGTCGACGGGCATCACGTCGCAGAAGCCCGGAGCGAAAAGCACTGGGCGACCACTGGTGCCGTTGGAGGGCACCTTATTGGTGCCGGCGGGGAAACCGCCGGACACACTGGGCTCTGTAGTGTNNGGGCTCTGTAGTGTGGGCGGCGGTTTTCCCGCCGCCGTTGTTAATCATCTCCCAATAGCACCTGTTACAGCCCTTCTTGAACCCGGCGATGACCTGCCCGAGGGGGAGGCGCTTGCCGTTGGCGCTGACGATGGGTGCCTTCACCACCAGCAGGCAGTGCAGGTGGTCGGGCATGACGACATAGTCTTGCACCTCGGCCATGGGGTAGTGGGCGTGGATGGCGTGGAGCAGCTCGTGCTCGACCCTCTGCCCTATGGGGGTGAGGGCTACGTGCGGCGCGTCGGGGTGCCCGTCGGGGGCCTCGGCGTCGCCCACCACCTGTCCCAAGGGCGCACCCAGCCCTTCTGCCACATGCAGGGTGATGTGGTAGGTGCCGGGGCGGCTGTAGTCGTGCGCCGCCGCGCGACGGGTCATGCTATGGGTGGTGCTGTTCAAGGTTCCGGGTCTTGTATTCTCACTTCGGAGTTGCCACTCACGGCGCCGTTGTTTCCACCGCCGTAGACGTTGCCGCCGATGTGGGCACCTTGCTGGAGGATAACAGTGGTACTGGCATCGGCAGGACTTTCGTCGTTATTGACAGCACTCTCGTCGCCGCCGCCGTAGACGTTGCCGCCCGAGGTCAGGTGGCCCTCATTGTCGAAGGTGCCCACCGTGGTGCTGCCCTTTATTGTAATGGTAACATTGCCAGAAACTGACCCAAGGTTACTCTTGCTGAGGTCAACATCGGTATAAATATAGTGATTAGTTAAATCACTTCCTGAATTATTGTTGGTCAGGGTGACACCTGCTTCCGAGGCATTTTTCCATTCAAATGTAGTAGTTCCGGAAAAGATACCTGGTTCAAACATACCCGAAGCACTGTTGTAATTCGGATTTTGGGTGAAGCCGGCATCCCTTACCTCAAGGGTAGGCAACGAGGCAGAGAAGCCTGCACCAAACACATTGCCTTTTACTATGCAATCCTCGAGTTCCGATGTTACTGTGCCAACCACCTTACCCAGACTGCCACCACCATAGAAGTTGTTCTCGATGGTGCACTTCTTCAGGCTTGACGACACCTTGTGGCACTGCGCCAGCGAGAAGGATGCGAACTTAACAAAGAAGCGGCCACCTGTCGAACCGCTACTCCAGACGAAGAACTCGTAGTCGAAGTCGGTGGCCACACCAGGACCTTTCTTACCGTATTGGTTGTTACCTGTACCACCGTCTCTGGAGTTAGTGGTTGTGCCATCGAAATACTTACCTTTATCAGTGGTATAATATCCTTGCAAAGTAGTCCCCCAAGCTGGAGAAGTGTTGTCATAATACTTTTTTCTGGAATAGGAGAGACCTCCGTAGCCGGCGCCGAAATAGGTGCCGAAGGTGCAGCCCACGGCATTCGTGGTGACATTCTTATTCGATTGCATGTTGCCGAACTTAGGGCCTCCGCAGTAGGTGCCGACATGACTGTTGTATATGTCGATGGTGACATCACCTTGGATGGGTTTGGCGTCGTTGGTACCACCACCGTAGAAGTTGTCGATGTCGGCGTTGAATATCTGCCATCGCACATTGCCATTAATACCCTCCTGTGAGGCTCCCGCCGCTTCGTGGAAATAGCCGCCGCTAATGTAGCATTCGGCATTGTCTTCCCTGATCTTGGCGTTTGCATTGTAGGTTCCCGTTAGGTAAAAACCCGGGAACTCACCGCCCGTCACCGACACCGGCACATGAGGCGTCGACTCGGAGCCGTCGCTGTGGGTGCCCATGCCGAACTCCTTGATCCACACGTTGCCGCCCACATGTATGTAGATGGTCTTGCCGCTGACTGCCTTGCTCTGCGTCGACACAAACTGGTCAAAGATGCCACCGAGTAGGATGAGCGGGGCATCTATCTTTGTGGGCCCACCTAAATCCGCGTTCTCATACTCAAACTGGTCGGAGTGCACAAGTGATGTGTTGGTAATCTCGAACCAGCCTCTGGTCTTGACGATGGTGAAGTTGCAGATGAGGCTGGCGCCGTTGGGCTTTTGTGCCTGCGCGGTACCGGGGATGTTCAAGAAGTCGAAACGTATGGGGGTGATGTTCGTTCTGCCCTTGTGGTGATAGATGAGGCTGTAGTCGGGCTCGTGGTCGTTGTCCTCGTCCACCGACATCATGGTGAAAGGCCTGTCGCCGTTCAGTGGCACCACATCCAGGTGAAGGTTGCCCACTAACACGAGAGCGTTGTCGTAGACCGTTGAACCTAAACCACCCAGATTGTTGGCGATGGTGTCCAATGCTCTAGTAATACTGGTTTCAACACTTTGTCCATTAAATTTTGTTTTGGGATTAGACGTGGACACTTGTGTGCCAGTCTGTGTGACGTTCTGCTTGCCGCTATAGTCATTTTTGTACACCACATCGTAGTTTTGGTCGGCGATGTAGCAAGCCTTTCCCCAATAAGGCTCGATGGTGATTGCGGTGACGCCGTAGGGCACATCGAAGTAGGCTCCCTGCGAGAAGACACGACCGCTGACGCTGTAGAGGTCCTTGTTCGAGCTGCGGCGGTCGGCGTAGTTATGGTCGGGAAAGTCCCTGATACCCGTGGTGGGGTAGTTGGCCGAGGTGTAGGGGTCGCCGTCGACGGCGGTGATGGCCGTAATCTTCCAGCCCGTCACCACGCGGTTGCCGGTGTAGTTGCCCGTACCCACGTCATTGTAGTAGGGCAGCTGCACCTTGTCGTAGTTGTAGTTGAAGCGGTCGAAGTCCTTGTCGGTGCGTTGCAGCGTCAGGCTCGAGGTGGTGATGTTGGCTCCTGCGGGCTTGGTCTGGCCGCCGGTGGTCTGTGCGCTGCTGATGGTCACCGACAGCGTGCGGCCCACCTTGCCTCCGTGGTTACGGCCCACGGTGGCGCTGTCGGGAGCGTTGGCAAAGTCGGGGTTGATGATGGAGGGATAGTAGCCTTGAGCCTTCAGTATGGGGTAGGGCTTGGGGTCGTCGATGGTGCGGTCGGCGGTCTCCAATACCCATTTGGCCATCTGGTTGGTGCTGGATGCATTGCCAGTGATATAGAACATGGCTAATTTCTTGTTGCTGTTGAGCAGCAGCCGGTAGAACTCGAAACGGTTCAGGTATTTCTCCTCTACAGCCAGTGCACTGTTGTACTTGCTCGAAGTGAGATGGTCGGTGGGCAATTGACTGTATGCGTAATAGTTGAACGTGTTCAAGCCACCTTGCAGGTTGGCGATATTGTTGCCGCCATATACGGGCGACTTGTTGCTGCCGCCAGTGATGTCGCCGTAGAACATGCAGTTCATCACCATGGTCTTGATGCTGGTGGCCGTGGTGGTGGCGTTGTTGTAGCCCACGATGCCACCCACGTTGCTGCCGCCGGTGATATTGGCATAGGAGTAGCAGTTGATAACGCGGGCGGTGCCGTCGAGGAAACCTACAAGGCCGCCAGTGTAGGCTGTGCCGCCTACCGAACCGCTAAGAATACCGACATTGTAGATTTTTGTCGCACCTGTTGCTGAACTAGTTACAGCGCCCGTGTTTCCTGAATAATTACTAATGTTGACATCTTCCAGCACAAGGTTGCGAACCGTTCCACCTTCCATACTTGTAAATAAGGGACGCTGAAGGTTCTTTATGCGGTATGGCATCTTTGTTGTGTTATTGATAGCTGCCTCAAGCGTGCCGCTGAAAGATGAAATGTCCGCATTGAAAGAACTGGCATCGATATCGGCAGTGATAATGTAGCTGCCACTGGCACTCATGGCATTCAGGCCGGCAAGGTCGGTGATGGGTGTCGGATCCTGCCCCCACACCCCCGCTGGCAGCGCCAGCAGTAGGGTTAACAGGAGACACAGCGGCTTCGGTATCTTAGTGTTTTTTTTCATTACCCTTACAGTTCTATTCATGGGTTATATTTTGTTTTTGGGATGTTTCACGTGAAACATCGTTTTTAGTGGGTTATCAACAATCTGGGTCGTATAAATCAACAATCTCGTAGGGGTTGCCTATCTGCTGGATGAATCTCAACATATCGTCGCGGGTTATCACCAGCGAAGCACGGTTGTCGTTGGGATGGAAACTGACCTTCGAAGCATTCAGGAGGTTGCGGTCGACAAAGAGGGTGACTTCGTGGTTGGCGTCGTTGACGAGGGTGAAGAGAGAGACACTGCCCGGCTTTACACCCAGATACTTCATCATGCGCTCGGGACTGGCGAAGGAGAGCTTGCCTTGATGGAGGCGGTGCTCCATGTCGTGGATGTCCATGGGAAAACGCGAGTCCATGATGACGAGGTAATGGCGGTTGCCCTTATGGTTGCGGAAGAAGAGGTTCTTGCACAGCGTGGTGCCCTCGCCACGGTAGAACTGCGCAGCAATCTCGATGGTGGGTGCCTCGGGATGCTCGTAGTACTCGAAGGCTATCCCCATGCGCTCCAGCGTCTCATATACCTGCGGTTGTCCTATGTTGGGTCGTAAGGTCATAAAGTCATAAAGTCATAAGGTCGTAAGGTTAGATGATGCCTAGTTGGCGCGACATCTCAAGCATGCGGACGATAGGACGGCGGGCGGCCTCGATCATCGCAGGGGTCATGTGTATTTCGGGCTTCTCGTCGCGAAGACAACGGTAGAGTTTCTCGAGGGTGTTGAGTTTCATGTAGGCGCAGTCGTCGCAGGAGCAACTCTTGTCGTCGTGGAGGGTGAGGAACTCCTTGTCGGGGCAGAGGCGCCGCATCTCGTAGAGGATGCCCGTCTCTGTGGCCACGATAATCTGACGGGCGGGCGACTGTTGGATATAGGTGAGCATGGCTTTGGTGGAACCAACAAAGTCGGCCACCTCGAGCAAAGCGGGGTTGCACTCGGGATGGGCGATGACAGGGGCGTCGGGATGGGTGGCCTTCAGGCGCAAGATACCCTCGGCTTGCATGGCGTCGTGGACGGTGCAGACACCATTCCAAAGCACCATATGGCGGCCAGTGACACGGTTGATGTAGCCGCCAAGGTTACGGTCGGGGGCGAAGATGATTTTCTGCTCCTCGGGGAGCGAACGCACCAGTTTTTCTGCATTGCCAGAGGTGCAGATAAGGTCGGAAAGAGCTTTTATCTCGGCCGAGCAGTTGACATAAGAGATGACCATGTGGTCGGGATACTGGGCTTTGAAGGCGGCGAACTCGTCGGCCTTGCAACTCTCGGCCAAAGAACAACCTGCTTCCATATCGGGCAGTAAAACTTTGCACTGAGGATTGAGGATTTTGGCTGTTTCGGCCATGAAATGGACACCACAGAAGACGATAATGTCGGCTGTGGCCTCCTGGGCTTTCTGCGCCAGTGCCAAGCTATCTCCCACATAGTCTGACAATGCCTGTATCTCGTGCCGCTGGTAATAGTGACCCAAGATGACGGTATTCTTCTCTTTTTTCAGACGGAGTATCTCTTCTTTTAGTTGTTCGTCAGTCATTTTCCACTTATTAAAATAAAATGCAAAAATACAAAAAAAGTGTGGGTAAAAAAAAAATGTTTCTAATTTTTTATTTATTTTTTTCTTCTTCTTATGGGTGTTAATATGGTTGAAAACTATACAAGCTTTTAATTGAAAGAAAATTATGAGGGTTGGTTATTGTTGAAAATACATTTGAAAAAGGGAGTTTTTTTAACACTGGGGGAAAGGTTTTTATTTGTCAACAGGGATGCTGACATAATCCAACAATGGAATGAACGGTCAGCGGTTGATATTTTGCTAGGAATTGATTTACAAAAAGTCAGATTGCAAGGTAAAAAAATGTTGAAAAGTTACAGATGTTCATTATTAGGGAGTTCCTTTTTTATTGTAATTTTGCACATAGAAAAAGTTTTAAACATTGACAGAAATGAAAGAAATAATTCCTATAGCCTGCGACCATGCCGGCTTTGAATTAAAGTTGAAAGTGATTGAACATCTGAAGGCCAAAGGCTTCGATGTGAAAGACTATGGTACCCATAACTCAGAGAGTTGTGACTATCCCGACTTCGCCCATCAGGTGGGTTCGGCGCTGAACCGCGGGGAATACAAGCGTGGCATTGTAATCTGCGGCAGTGGCAACGGGGTGCAGATGACAGTGAACAAGTACCCTCGGGTGCGCTGTGCCCTTTGCTGGACTCCCGAAATTGCCCATCTGGGACGGCAGCACAACGACTGTAACTGTATCTCCATCCCTGCCCGTTTTATCAGCGAGGAGACTGCCTTGCAGATTGTCGACGAGTACCTGAACACTGAGTTCGAAGGAGGTAGGCACCAAAGAAGGGTGGAGAAGATTGGTCAGTTGATTTAAAGTTATTTTGTTTTTATGTTCAAAAGGATTTTCACCTGTATCGACAACACGACACTCAATGGCACAGATAACGAGTCCTCGGTAGAGGCTTTCTGTCAGAAGACGCTTTCCACTCTCCACTCTCCACTTTCCACGCATGTGGCGGCAGTGTGCGTCTATCCGCGTTTTGTGGGCTGTGCCCGGCGGATACTGGACGGAAGCGGTATCAAAGTGGCTTCGGTGGCCGGTGCTTTCCCTCACGGGCAGCTGCCTATAGGGTTGAAGGTTGAGGAGGTGAGGTATGCTGTCTCGGAAGGTGCCGACGAGGTGGATGTGGTGCTGAACAGGGGATTGTTACTGGCTGGTGAGGACAATGAGGTGCGTGACGAGGTGGCAATGATGAAGGAAGCCTGTCAGGGTCGGACCTTAAAAGTCATCTTGGAAACAGGGGAACTCCCCTCCCCCACCCTCATTGCCAAGGCCTCGCAGCTGGCTATCGACGGCGGCGCCGACTTCATCAAAACCTCCACGGGAAAGACAGGTGTGGGGGCTACCCTCGAGGCGGCCGAGATAATGTTAAATGTCATTAACGAAAACGTTAAAAAAAGTAAAAAAAGGGTCGGATTCAAAGCCGCCGGAGGTATCTCAACCCCCGAAGAGGCACTGGCTTACGCCGAAATGGCAAAAAAAATAATGGGCGATAATTATGTTAAAAACCAGACCTTTAGGATAGGCGCCAGTCGTCTCACCGACCGGCTGGTTTCATTTTTAACATAAAAAACTTTTAATGTGTCAGAATTTTTTTGTTACTTTGCACTTTCTTTTAACCAAAATATAAAAACCATCTTTGTTAAGAAAGTAGTGAAAGTATGAAGCCGTTACAGCAAAAGTTAGCGCAGTACACCCTCCCCCAGGAGACTAAAGCCAAGGGCATCTATCCCTATTTTACTCCGATTACTTCAGAGCAGAACACCGAGGTCTATGTGCAGGGACGCCAGGGCAAGGTGCTGATGTTCGGCAGCAACTCCTACCTGGGGCTCACCAACGACCCCCGACTGAAGGAGGCTGCCAAGCGGGCCATCGACAAGTATGGCACCGGCTGTGCGGGTTCACCATTTCTCAACGGCACTTTAGACATTCATATACAACTGCAGGACGAGCTGGCTGAGTTTCTCGGCAAGGAGGGCGTGATGCTCTTCTCTGCGGGTTTTCTGGCCAATAGCGGCGTTATTCCCGACGTGGTGTCCCGCGGCGACTACCTGTTCTATGACGAGCGCGTCCACGCTTCTATCATGGAAGGCAAGCTTATCACCTTTGCCAACACACAGAAGTACAAACACAACGACATGACCGACTTGGAACGGGTGCTCGCCAAAGTCCCCCATGAAGCTGCGAAGCTGGTGGTTACCGACGGTGTGTTTTCTATGGAAGGAGACGTGGCACAGGTGGACAAGATGGTGGATATCTGCAACAAATACAACGCCACCCTGATGGTTGACGAGGCTCATGGCCTTGGTGTCTTTGGCCGCGAAGGCCGTGGTACCTGTGACCATTTCGGCAAGCTCAAGGACGTGGAGCTCGTCATGGGCACTTTCAGCAAGAGCCTTGCTTCTGTGGGCGGCTTTATTGCCTCGGACAAGGAGACCATCAACTGGATGAAGCACTCGGTGCGCCCCTATATCTTCACCGCCAGCATTACGCCAGCCAGCACGGCATCGGTCCTTGAGGCCCTGCACATCATGCGCAGCGAGCCAGAACGCAACGCCGCCCTGTGGGACAACCAGCGCTACGCCTTCAAGGCTTTCAAAGATCTGGGCTTTGAAATAGGCAACACACAGACACCCATCATCCCCCTCTTCATCCGTGACAACCCCAAGACTTTCGCCATCACTCATGAACTGCTGGAGAACGGTGTCTTTGTGACCCCCGTCATCGCCCCCGCCGTACCAAACGACGAGACCCTCATCCGTGTGGCCCTCATGGCAACACACACCCATGAGCAGATAGATATCGCCGTGGATAAGATATTCAAGGCTTTCAAGAAGCTGCAGGTGATGTAAAGAGCTTAAGGACCCAAAGGACCTTGAAGACCTTAAACGAGAAACCGTGATATGAAAGATATTGTTGTAAAGGTTGTCACCAGTCGTCGCGACCTCAAGAGGTTCATCTCTTTTCCCAACAAGCTTTTCAAGGATGTGCCCAGCTATATCCCGGCACTGAATTTCGACGAGAAAAACCTCCTCACCGACAAGAACCCCTCGTTGGAGCATTGTTCACGTGAGCTTTATCTCGCCGAGCGTGACGGCAAGATAGTGGGTCGCGTAGCGGCGATCATCAATCGCACCATCAACGAACATTGGAACAAAAAAGCCGTGCGTTTCGGATGGTTCGATTTCATTGAGGACTACGATGTCTTCACCGCCCTGCTCGACAAGGTCATTGAATATGGCAAGTCCAACGGTATGACCGAGATTGAAGGTCCCTTTGGCTTCACCGATATGGATAAAGAGTGCTGGGTAATAGACAACTTCGACGCCCGCCAGAACATATCCACCCTATACAACCCTGAATACTACGTACGCTTCATCGAGCGCGCAGGATATGAGATTAAGTGCAAGTGGCAGCAGTACAAGATGCCGGCCAACCAGCCTGTTCCCGACAAGGTGGGCCGACTGAACAAGCTCATCATGGAGAAGTACAAGCTGCGCTTGGTACGTGTGAAACACCGCAAGGAGCTTATCCCCTATGCTTGGCAGTTTTTCCACGCCATCAACGAGAGTTTTGCCGACCTTTACGACTTCGTTCCCATGACCGAGAAGGAGATAGGTGTCTATATCAAGGAATATTTCCCCTTCGTGAACATGGACTTTGTACAGTTTGTAGTTGACGAGAACGACAAATTGGTGGGTTTCGGCCTCAGCATCCCCGACCTCAACGAGGCTTACAAGAAGGCCAACGGTCACCTCTTCCCCTTTGGATGGTACCACATCCTGCGGGCCTTCAAGAAGTTCGACACCATCGACCTGCTGCTCAACGGTGTGCTGCCGGAATGGCAAAAACGCGGTGTCCACAGCATCTACTACTGTGACATGAACGAGGCGGCCATCCGCTACGATGTCCACACGGCCTACACCAACCCACAAATTATCGGTAACGAGGCCGTCAAAATCTGGGAGACACAGTACAACACCACACCGCTTATGCAGCGTGCCATTTTTGGCAAAGCCCTTTAAGACTTATAGTATCCTCGCAAGATACTGACCATTTGGTTGCCCGTCAGCACACGTTTGATGACGGTAGAGAGCCATTGTTCGAGGTTGGCCACCACATTGCGCAGGGGAGGATTCTTTTTTTCGACAAGCTTTGCTATGCGGCGTGCGAGGACTTCGGGCTTGAGACCTCCGTTTTCTTCTTTCTCGATGATGGCCAGTGAGCGGCGGAAAATGGGGCCATAATCGGGATTGTCGAGGGTGGCCTGACTATTTTTACGGCTACCGGTAAATCCTGTGGCGAAATCACCCGGCTCGACCATACAGACGCGGATGCCGAAGCCACGCACTTCGGCGCTAAGGGTCTCGGTGAAACCCTCGATGGCAAACTTGGAGGCAGAGTAGAAGCCTTGATAAGGCAGACCCATGACGCCTCCGATGGAGCTGAGGTTGATAATCTTGCCATTGCGGGCTTTGCGCATATAGGGAAGTATGGCCTGACACATGTTCACACAGCCCATGAAGTTGGTGCCCATCTGGAGGTCGATTTCCTCCTCGGTAGCCAGTTCGAGGGCGCCTCCGATGCCCATGCCGGCATTATTGACCAGCACATCTACCCTGCCCTGCTCGGCAATGATTTCGGTCACCACAGCGGCAATCTGTTCGCGGTTGCGCACGTCGCATTGACGGTAGCGTATCGTGTTGTCCTCCATGGGACGGCGGCAGAGTCCGTAAACGATATGACCTTTGGAGGCCAAGAGTTCTGCGGTGGCCTTGCCGAAACCCGATGAGGCTCCAGTGATGATGATGACTTGTTGCATAGCGGTCTAATTTTTTTGCAAAAATACAAAAGTAAAGCCAAATTATCTGTTAAAAAGCCAGTATGTTAAAAAAAAATACTATCTTTGCAGTGCTCTAAGGTGGGTATGTACCTCCTTGGGGTGAAAATAAATTGTTATAAACCAAAAAATTACCTAAGAAATGAAAAAAGTATTCTTGTTCATGGGCTTGTTGGTCTTTGCCGGTCTGACGATGTCCTGTTCCGGCGGTATTGAGGGCGATGCTGCCAAGATGGCCAAAAAGACAGACAAGTGCATGCAATTAATAAATAATGTCGACGATGAACTCTCTGCCGACGCTGCCAAAGAGATGAAGGCCTGTATTGATGAGTTTGAGCAGTTCAGCAAAGAGATTGAGGCCAAGTATACTGAAAAAGAAGATCAGGAAGCCTTCATAGAAGCCTTTAACCAAAAGTTGAAGGATATAGATTCTTCCTATGATGCACAGACGTGCTTGTTCATGATGTTTATGGCGTCCCAGTCGATGGAAGCCAGACTTTCTGATTGACACAGAGATTAGACATACTTCAGGCGCTTGATGCGTTTATCAGGAAGTACTACAAAAACCTTCTGATACGGGGTATACTGTATACCGTCGGCATTGTGCTGACGCTTTTCCTTGTTGCAGTGCTTCTGGAGCATTTTGGCTGGCTTTCGAGGCTCAGCCGCGGGCTTATCTTCTGGCTTGGGTTGTCTTCGGCAGTTGCAGTATTGGTATGGCTGGTGCTGCGTCCATTGCTGAAGATGATAGGACGAGGAAAACGCCTTTCCCATGCCGACGCAGCACGAATTGTTGGCAAACATTTTCCAGAGGTGAGCGACAAATTGCTGAATCTGCTGCAGCTGATGGAAGCACCGGAGAATTCTAAGTATTCCGAGTGTTCTGAGTATTCTGATTTATTGAAAGCGGCCATTGAGCAGAAGACAGCACTGATGCGGCCTGTTCCGATGCTTAATGCTATCGACCTTAAAGGTAACCGGCGCTATCTTAGATATGCCTTGCCGCCTTTGTTGGTGTTACTGGTGCTTCTTTTTGCGGCGCCCTCAGTAGTCACTGAGCCTTCGAAGCGTATTATCAACTATAACACTATATATGAACGTCCTGCGCCATTCCAATTCATGATTGCCGATACGGCGCTGGCCGTCTGGCCAGGTCAGGACTACCGTTTGGAAGTTGCTGTTGAAGGTGAGGCGCTGCCCGCAGAGGTGTTTGTCAGTATTGAAGGTCGTCGCTACAAGATGAGCCGCCTCTCCCCTGCCCTCTTCGAATACACGTTCCGTCAGGTAAGCCGTTCACAGCGTTTCTTCCTTGAAGCCGCTGGCGTAACCTCGGGCGAATATACGTTACGCATGCTTCCCAATCCTCAGGTAATGGAGTTCCGCATGATCCTCTCCTACCCTGCTTACACCGGCCGTCAGAGCGAGACCGTAGTGAATCTTGGTGATGCCGCTGTGCCCGAAGGAACAGTGGTGAAATGGCTTTTCCAGACACAAGATGCCGATACGCTTCACTTTGAAGTGGAAAATGGAAAGTGGAAAACGGGAAGTGCTGTGGATGGCAATGGCAGGGTTGAAGTGACACGTAGGGTGATGGACAATGTGGAGTACGCATTTTGCGTCAGCACCGTTCTCCATTCCCCGTTTTCCGCCATTCACACTTCCGACACGCTGCGCTACGCCCTTTCTGCCATTGCCGATGCGGTGCCGCTGATAGCTGTTGAGGAGTTGGCTGATTCGTTGCATCCCGACCGACGGCTGTTCCGTGGGCGTATTAAGGACGATTACGGCTTCTCAGGGCTTGTTTTTATCCACAAGACAGTTAATCCTGCCGACACAACCCGAAACCTCATTAGCAAGGCAGAAATAGCCCTTAACGGGGAAGCCTCGCAAGAGTTTTACTTTTCGTTTAACATTGCCGAATTAACGTTGATGCCGGGCGATGAATTGAGCTATTGGTTTGAGGTGAGTGATAACGATGCCATACACGGCCCTAAAACGGCACGCTCGCAGGTATATGAAATCAAGATTCCTACCGCAGAGGAGCTCGACCAACTACTTGACCGCAGTAGTAGCGAGGTACGCGAAAGCGCTGAAGTTCAAATGAGTGAATTGCAAAAACTACAGGAAGAAATCAACGAGATGATGCGCCGTCTTGTGGACAAGAAGGAGCTCAACTGGCAGGATAAGAAGGATCTACAGGAATTGCAGAAAAAGCAGTCGCAGGTGCGTGAAATGATGCAACAGATGCAACGTCAGATACAGGAAAACAATCGTTTAGAACAGAAATATCGTGAACAGAGTGAGCAGTTAATGGAGAAACAGCGTGAACTTGACCGCCTGATGAACGAAGTGATGGATGAGAAGATGAAGGAAACTATGGCTGAGATAGAGCGTATGATGCAGGAACTCGACAAGAAGAAAGTACAGGAAGAGTTGGAGCAGCTCAAAATGGACAATGCTGAACTGGAAAAGCAACTCGATCAGAATATCGAGCTCATGAAGCGTTTGGAGATAGAGAAAAAGGTGGAGCAGACCATCCAAAAGATGGACAAGCTAGCAGAGGAACAACGTAATGTTTCGCGTGAAACAGAACAAGCTAAAGAGAAGAAAAACGAGCAGATACAGAAGCAGCAGCAACAAATCAATGACAAATTCCAACAGTTAAAACAAGATTTAGAACAGATTAAGAAGGATTATAAAGAACTTGATCCGAGTACTGATTTCAAGGTGCCTACAGCGCTTGAAGAGCAGGTGGAGCAGCATCAGAAAGAAGCGCAGCAGAAGTTGCAAAAAGGCAAGAATAAAGAGGCTTCACAGATGCAGAAAGAGGCTGCTGACGACATGGAACGCCTCAGCGAGGCTATCGCCCAGGCTCAGGTAGAAGCGGAACAGGAAGACTTGGCCGAGGATGCGGAGCAGGTGCGACAGTTGCTGAAGAATCTTGTCCAGCTCTCGTTCAACCAGGAAGAGTTGATAAACGACTTAAACACAATCTATATTCAGGACCCCAAGTATCAGACTATTATTGCCCGTCAGAACAGTGTCAAGGATGATTTCGGCAATGTGGAGGATTCTCTCCGAGCGATGGCTAGAAGGCAACTTCAGGTAGCGTCGGCTATCACTAAAGAAGTGAGTGAGGTGAACTCAAATATCATCCGTTCACTTAATGGTTTGCTCGATATGAATCAGAGTTTCTACGGTGCTGGCTCGGGTGTTGTAGCCAACCAACAGGGTGGATATAAGAACACAAATGCTGCACGTACAATGCAGTATAGTATGACATCGCTCAATAATCTTGCCCTAGTGCTGGCCGAGAGTCTTGATAAGATGCAGAATCAGATGCGTCAAAATAGTCAAAAACAAAAGAATGGCCAGTGTAAAAATAAGGGGAAGAGCAACAGTCAGTGTAATAATCCAGGCAAAGGCAAGCCCTCGGCCAAGTCGATGAAGCAGATGCAGCAGGAGCTTAATAAGCAAATGGAAGCGCTTAAGAAACAATTAGAAAAGCAGGGTAATAAATCCGGTGGGCGTCACCAGGTGGGCGGAAAACAAGGAATGAGTGAGGAGTTTGCCAAGATGGCTGCACAACAGGAGATGATACGTCGCATGATGCAAGAATACGGACAGGAGATGAAGCAGGGAGATGCTGGGAACGGCAAGTTGGCCAAGGAGATAGACCAGATGATAAGGCAAATGGAGCAAACAGAGACCGACCTTGTGAACCGTACGATTACCCAGCAGACAATTCAGCGTCAGCAGCAGATAATGACCCGTTTGCTAGAGCATGAGAAGGCTGAGATGCAGCGTGAAAAAGAGGAACGGCGTGAAAGTCGCGAAGCAGGAGATCTCTACAGTCAGCCTTCACCAGCAGAGATTGAGAAATACAATCGACAGACTATTCCTTCTACCGAACAACTCCATACGCTACCCCCTACCCTCTCACCCTATTATCGTAATAAGGTCAATGATTATTTCTATAGATAATTTTTGTTCAGTTTGGGAGCTTTTTGTATATTTGCAAGATAGTATAATATCTTCAATTATGACGGAATCATTTGTAATACAATCGGATGTTGCTAATTTGGCCATCGTAGAGGAGCGGCTGTTTCATTTTTGCCGTGAGTGCAATGTGGGTAGCTATTATTCCACTGTATCAGTGGCAGCACTTCAGGCAGTGGAGAACGCCATTGTGCATGGCAACAAAAAAGATTCCGTCAAAGAGGTGTCAGTTACCTTCATGACCTGTCGTGGCGGTATAGCTGTTGAGGTAGAGGATCAAGGGGCAGGGTTCGATTATAATCGTTACGGTGATTTGCCGAGTGGTGACATGCAGACGGGTGAAGGTATCTTTGTCATGAGGTCACTTTCCGATCAAATGACCTTCTCCGAAGGTGGTCGAAAAGTAAGACTCGAATTTGACATCAATGGTATTGACCCTTCCGATGCCCTTGAGCGGGTTGCGGTCCTTCAGTCACATTTTTCTATGGTGGCGGCCTGACGATTCGTGGTTTTCCTTTGTGAAAGGGGTCGGGTTACTCCTATCAACAATCAAATGACGCAAGGAAATTGAGGAATAATTATGTTGTTTTGTGTTTAATATACTGTCTTTTAATTTTATAGAATACTTTAATGGCTATCAGCTTTTCTACCCAAAGTAAAGATTTTGAGTTTCTGGAAGCAGAAAAGGTTAGGAAATGGATTTTGTCTATTGTTAAGAGTAGGGGGAAAAGTATAGGTAATATCTCTTACCTATTCTGTGATGATGAGTACCTGCTTAAAGTCAACCAGCAGTATCTCAATCACGACACATATACCGATATCATTACTTTTGATTATGTTGCTGCCGATCTTATTTCTGGTGACATAATGATTAGTGTTGATAGAGTAGGGGAGAATGCTGAGAAGTTTGGTGTGCCTTTCGAGATTGAACTTCGCCGTGTAATCATTCATGGTGTGTTGCATCTCCTTGGTCAAGGTGATAAATCCGACGCAGAAGCGATAGAGATGCGGCGTCAGGAGGAATGGTCTTTGACGATTTGGAATGCGATGTTTCCCGCGGAACATAACAGTTAAACGTCATAGTCTATGATATTTGAGCCGTATGATATAGTAGTTGTGGGTGCAGGACATGCCGGTTCTGAAGCGGCGGCAGCAGCGGCTCGCTTAGGTGCTCGCGTGATGCTTGTCACACAGATGCTCGACAATATCTGCCAAATGTCTTGCAATCCTGCAATGGGGGGTGTTGCCAAAGGGCAAATTGTTCGTGAAATCGATGCACTTGGAGGTTGGTCGGGTATTGTCACTGACCGTTCTGCCATTCAGTTTCGTATGCTCAACCGCTCTAAAGGGCCTGCCATGTGGAGTCCTCGTGCGCAGTGTGACCGAATGATGTTTTCTCGCAACTGGCGCCAAGTACTCGAATCTATTCCCAATCTCTCGCTGTGGCAAGATGAGGTGATTTCGTTGAATCTTGATAGCAATGCAGTTTCTGGGGTGGTGACACGCATGGGACACACAATCCCCGCCAAAGCAGTCATACTTACCAGTGGAACTTTTCTTAATGGTACTATTTATATTGGTGAGGATTCCTGGAGTGGAGGTAGGGTAGGGGAGGCTCCTGCGGTAGGACTCTCTGACCAGTTGCGTAATTTGGGTTTTGAGGTGCAACGCCTCAAGACGGGTACTCCTGTCCGTCTTGATGGTCGTACTATTGATTTCTCCCGTCTACAGATGCAGCCCGGAGACGAGTGCCCGGCGAAGTTCTCCTTCTCTGATACCGCTCCGCTTGCAGAGCAACGTCCTTGCTATATTGCCAATACGAACATCCACACCCATGACATTCTTCGTACTGGTTTTTCGCGCTCGCCAATGTTCACTGGGCGTATTCAAGGCCGCGGTCCTCGTTATTGTCCTTCCATTGAAGACAAGATAGATCGTTTCGCAGACAAGGATCATCATCAACTCTTCGTGGAACCCGAAGGATGGCATTCACAAAGTTATTATCTCAATGGATTCTCCTCGTCGTTGCCGCTCGATGTACAACTCGAAGCCTTGCATAGTATTGAGGGTTTTGAAAAAGCTTGCATCTTTAAACCTGGTTATGCCATAGAGTACGACTATTTTCCGCCTACACAATTAGTCTATACTCTAGAGACCAAACGTGTGGAAAATCTTTATTTTGCAGGACAGGTGAATGGCACTACTGGCTACGAGGAAGCCGCATGCCAGGGGCTCATGGCAGGGACTAATGCCGCCCTGAAATTGCAAGGGAGAGGTCCATTCATCCTTGGACGCTCACAGGCTTATATTGGAGTACTTATCGATGACCTTGTTACCAAGGGGGTTGATGAACCCTACCGTATGTTCACCTCGAGGGCCGAGTATCGCATTCTTCTCCGGCAAGACAATGCCGACCAGCGCCTCACTCCTTTGGCACATGCCATTGGTTTGGCCGATGACAAAAGAATGCGCCGTGTAGAGGAGAAGAGGGATCAAGTGGAGGAACTGACGAAATTGATAGAAGAGACATCTGTCGTACCGACGGAGGCTAATGGGTGGCTTCAGGAGCATGATTCGGCAACGCTGAGTCAGCGTGTCTGCCTGTCGTTACTATTATTACGCCCCGAACTCTCGCTCGATGAATTGTGTCAAATTGTACCCACTGTGGCAGAGGTCGTGGGCTCCTTGTCCTCAGAAGTAACACAAGAAGCAGAGATAGCTATCAAATATCAGCGTTATATTGAAAAAGAACAGGAGGTCGCAGGTCGCATCTTGAAGTTCGAGAATATTGCGCTGCCGACTGACTATGATTACTTCTCTCTGTCGGCTCTTAGTTACGAGTGCCGTGAAAAGCTGAACCGTTATCGACCCCTCTCTATCGGTCAGGCTTCCCGCATTAGCGGCATATCACCTGCAGATATTTCTGTGTTGCTTCTTACTTTTGGTCGATAAAAAAACCTATGGTTTCACGTGAAACTACAGGTTTAGTTGTCTTGTTCCAAGTGTTTTACGTTACTTCATTCAAATATATCCTTGCTTCTGGACCGAGATTCATAAGCAAATCGAGAATGCTTAGGTTGGGGATAAAAGGTAATCTGTCGGAGAATACTTGATAGTATTGGTGGTATCCTTCAGTGGAATGGGGACGCTTTGGTGAAAAGGTACTGCGAAAGTCTAGTTCGTATTCTTTGTGGTAATCTTCTGTTCGTAATAATCGGCAGTCGGCTTTCAGCCGTTGTAGTATCCATTCTTGCACTCTTTCGTTTAAGTCTATTAACTTTTGATAGCAGGGCATCAGCAATGCTTCCAAATCATCTTTATAGTAAAGATAGTATGGCGAGGCGCTATAGGCAGCTTCTATGGTACGCAGATGGATGACATTCCATCGCTCCCTGTAGTCTATGCCCACCTCTTCGGTACGCGAATGATTGTGGCGCAATACGGGCACTGTCAACGTTCTTATCCCTCCGGCTGTCATGATTTCCATGCGGTTGCGATAGGTCTGCTTGGGGAAGGTTTCTTTGGTCTCGATAAAAACTTCGGGGTGTTGCAACAAGGCTGCAACATATGCAATAGGCGGGAAATAGGCAGTACTGAAGAGAGGGGTCATGCGCCTAGGATGATAGAGACCAGCTCGCCTTCGTCAAAGTAAAAGTCAATATTGCCCTCGGGAAATGTAACGCGGCGTTCACCCCAGTCTTCCTCGTCAACATCCTGCTCGGTGTATTTGTTTTTCACCATCAGTGCCACCACTTGGCGCTCATCCATGTCAAACATCTGCTCTCCAAATAGCGTGCTATCTTCATTGGCAACGTCAATACAAGCCAGCGTAGGATTGTCTCCTTCGCAGAAAAGGGTTAATCCTAAATCGTTGTAACGCAATACGGTAGTGCTTTCATCGGCTGCGTTGTCGATGTTTTCCACCTCATCTGCAGTGCCCAGCAGATTTACTATCTCTTCAACCGGCATTCCGAATTCTATACTACCGATTCCTTTCTTAATTTTTATCTGCAAGTCCATGATATTGATTTCTTTATGTAATACTTGATTTCTTTGTTTGTCTTATTTGTGGTTTACAAATATACAATATTGTTTTAATATGACCAAATTTTTTGTTTTTGTTTCCCTGTCACACCTTTTACAGAGACTTTCTTTTAATGACATAATAGTTTGTACCTCAGTAAATAATGTGTATAATAATGATGAGCTGGTGTAAAATATTTTGTCCATTGATAAAAAAGTTGTACTTTTGCACCCTCAAAATTGTGGGCGATAGCCTACGTTTGTTGACTCAGTAGCTCAGTAGGTAGAGCACAACACTTTTAATGTTGGGGTCCTGGGTTCGAGCCCCAGCTGGGTCACACCAATGTTGGTAGCGGCGTTTTTAAGCGTTCTGACCAATGACTCAGTAGCTCAGCAGGTAGAGCACAACACTTTTAATGTTGGGGTCCTGGGTTCGAGCCCCAGCTGGGTCACCAAACCAACACAAGGACCGGAACGACACTTCCGGTTTTTTTGTATGAAAGGTTTCTGTAACATATTGGTGCTCTGTCTTTCTATGATGGTGTTACCGTCGGTTCCAGCGACAGCCCAGCAGTCGCAAGAGCAGATGGCAGCCTATTTTTTTGACAACGGTGAGTTCGAGCAGGCTGCTCAACTCTATGAGTCACTCTATAAGCAAACTACCAACAAATATTACTATCAGCGACTCTATTCCTCATATCTTCAACTCGGTGAGTATAAGGATGCTACCCGCTTGGTAGAGAAACGTCGTAAGTCGTACCCCAAAGAGCTTTCCCTTTATGTTGACGAAGGGAATGTCTATTTGGTTCAGAAACAGACTAAAAAGGCGGAAAAATGTTTCGACCGTGCCATTGATGCCATCAGCTCCAATCTAGCGCCGGTTCCCGATCTCGCCATGGCGTTTGCCAAAATTGGCCGCTACGATTATGCTGCCCGTACCTATCTTACTGCTCGCGAGAAAAGCCACAATCCACAGTTATATTTTACCGAGTTGGTTGGCACATATCAAGTCATGGGTGACTATGAGGCAATGACGCATGAGTACTTCGAACTTCTTGATAAGCAGCTTGGAATGATGCCGTCAGTCCAGGTCAATATGCAGAAAGCCATACTCGAGGCCCCCGATGACCGTCTGGCCGAGGGGGTGAGGAAAGCTCTTGTTGAAAGGGTGCGTAGCCATCCTGAGAATCATATCTATCTGGAGATGATGATTTGGTTTTCCATCCAGCAAAAGGATTTCCCCTTTGCGCTCACACAGGCTCAGGCTGTCGATGCTCGATTCCCAGACAAGGGAGGTGACCAACTACTCAGGGTGGCCCGTATTGCTTACCAAAACGAAGCCTACGACGTGGCTGCCGATGCCTATCGATATTTGCAACGCAAAGGTCCCGACAGTCCCTATTTTTTTGACAGTCGTGTGGGTGAACTTGAAGTAGACTTTGCTCGAATCAATCACAATTATGCTGTTGATGCCCATGAGCTTGCAGCTTTAAGGAAGAAATATGAGGATGCCATTGCCGAGTTCGGGAAAAATGAGCGCACGGTTACCCTAATGCGTCATTATGCCCATCTCATGGCTTATTATGGTGGTGACGCCCAAGCGGCTGTAAGCATGCTTGATGACGTGTTGGAGATTCCCCGGCTCAAACCTGCTATCCGTGACGAGGTGAAACTTGAGCTAGGCGATTTACTGCTTTTTGCGGGCTCCGCATGGGATGCCTCGCTTCTCTATATGCAGGTGGAAAAGGCCAACAAAAACGATATCCTCGGCGCACAGGCCAAATTCAAGAATGCCAAGCTTTCCTATTTCAATCATGACTTTGAATGGGCCAACTCGCAACTCAAGGTATTGCGCTCTTCTACCTCCAAACTCATCGCCAACGATGCCATGGAGTTGTCGCTCTTAATCTCTGATAACATGGAAGATGACAGCACATACGGCATGCTAGAACTCTTTGCTGATGCCGACCTGCTGCTCTACCGCAACCGTCTTGACTCCGCTTGGGAAGGCTTCGACAAGGTCACCCGTCAAGTACTCTCGCACCCTCTCTTCGACGAAGTGTTGATGCGTAAAGCACAAATACGCATGAAACAATCACGTTACGCAGAGGCTGATACCCTCCTACAGCGTCTTGTCGATTTCTACCCCACCGACATTACGGCCGACGATGCGTTGATGCTCCTGGCCGAACTCAACGAGGACCATTTGGGCAACCTCGCGAAAGCCAGGGAGTGCTATGAGAAGTTGATTCTGGACTATCCTTCATCACTTTATGTTGATCGTGCGCGCAAGCGTTATAATGTACTGAAAGCAAGATGAATGAAGTTAAGGCAAAGAAGTTCCTAGGCCAACATTTCCTCACCGATGAAGGCATCGCACAGCGCATTGTTGACAATCTCTCATGTCGCACTCCCAATGTTATTGAGATAGGTCCCGGTATGGGAGTATTGACCAAATATCTTATTGGAAAACAGGGACTAAACTTTCATGTGGTGGAGATTGACCGCGAGTCTGTAGCTTGGCTCCACGAGCATTTCCCTACACTTGATGTCATTGAGGGAGACTTCTTGAAACTTAATCTAAGTGACTTGTTCCATGATACTTTCGCAGTGATTGGCAACTTCCCATACAATATCTCTTCACAGATTCTTTTCCGTGTCTTCGAGTGTCGTAATCAGGCAGTTGAAGTGGTAGGTATGTTTCAAAAAGAAGTGGCCGAACGTATTGCTGCCGGTCCGGGGAGCAAGACGTACGGAATCCTATCCGTTTTGCTATCAGCATTTTATAATATAGAGTATCTCTTCACTGTTCACGAGCATGTCTTTAATCCGCCACCCAAGGTAAAATCGGCCGTCATACGTCTCACTAGGAACGAGGTAACTGCTATGGAATGTGATGAAAAGCTATTCGTGCAGGTGGTTAAAGCGGGCTTTAACCAGCGACGCAAGACGCTTCGCAATGCCCTCCGCTCGGCCGGTCTGCCTCTCGATGCAGTCAAGGAGGAGCTTCTAGGGAAACGTGCCGAACAGCTCTCGGTCAACGAATTCATTCTACTTACGAAATCCATCCAGTCATGTCTATAGTATCATTTATTGTTTTTGCTATTGCTCTTGGAATCAGTGCTATGTTGCTCATGCGCCGTTGTGTAGAACCCTCTCCTGTACCCCTGTCGACGGGTCTGCTTATCTCGTTGACGGTAGCCATTGTTCATGCTGCGTTATTCTGTGTGGGTATGCTTTTGGGCAATATGCTTCGTTTTGAATTGCCAGAAGATCCTGATGCGTTTTCCCGTCCCAATGCTTTCGTTCTATTGGGTTTGGCGCTTGTGGTTGCTGTAAAATCGATGTGGCCCTATATGGGGAAAAATAGTACTCCTGTGGCCTACGATCTCAATGCTGGGACTCTTCGTGTGCTGCTTTTCACCATTGCCACTGGAATCAATGGTTTTCTCCTCGGCATCGGAGTTGGTTTTGTTGCGCTTCTTGCATGTCATCTCCACAGCGCTCTTTGGCCGTTGCTGATTGCCACGTTCCTTTTTTCCTATTTGGGTATTATGTATGGCCGGCAGCATGTCAAGCTCCGTCCCCGCCGATGGATGGCAGTCTCTTCCCTTATCCTCATTGTCACCGCCATCGCTGCCGTCGTCAATGCTGGCTGATTGCTGTTTGCCAGCTCATTTCCACTATCGTATAACTATTGTTCTACCATTGTTCGACCATCATAAATGGTTAAACGATGGTTAAACGATGGTTAAACGATGGTCGAACGATGGTTGAAATGACCTAGTAGATAGCAAGTATTTACCTTTTTCGAATCTTCTTTATTCCCTTTATACAGGGATTGTTAAAAAGTGGTAAATAAAATATAGAACAAAAATATTTAGTATTTTTGTCTTTTTGAACATAGAGAATAATATTATTTTATTCTATGAAAAAGAGTGTATTAACGTTAATAATATGCTTGTCGGCTTTCTTTATGTCGCGGGCCCAGGAGGTTGTTGAGGACAATTTCCGCTATTTACAAGTGTCTTTTTCTGTCGGTGAACTCAAGATGGAAAAGATTGAGTTGCAGGGACGTGTGTTCACCCAGCTGACTATCGGGGGGATGCAGTCCTCGTCGCAGGAGGGAGCCCCCGATTTGCCCACTTGGTCGGCCTTGATAGAGGTGCCTGTATGCAGTGGATATGATGTGGAAGTAACTGGAGCGAAATACGATACGGTGCATCTGACAGGCGCTGTAGTGGCACCGCTACAGCCGTCGCGTAGCAAGTCAGACCGTGAGACTCATCCGTTGACAATAGACGAGAAGATTTATAGTACTGAAGCATTTTTCTCTACGGCGCCATTGGCAATGGTGGAACATGTGGGTGTGGCGCGCGACCGTAACGTGGCGCGACTTCAGTTCTCTCCCGTGAGCTATAACCCCGTAAGCGGACTGTTGGTGGTGTGCCGAAAGGCCACAGTAACAGTGCAGTATAAGGGCGCTGACGAGAATTCAAGCAAAGAACTTTTCAAAAAATACTACTCTCCGATGTTCGGGGTGGGGCAGGTGACGTTGAATTCACTCTATCCCAAGGCTGTCAACACTGCGGCACCGGTACGTTATCTGATAGTGGCTCACAGCATGTTCCGCAACCAGTTGGATGAATTCGTGAACTGGAAGCGTCGGAAGGGTTTTATCACCGATATTGTGTATACTGACGATGCCGCAGTTGGTACCACGTCGACAAGCATTTCCGCTTATGTGAAAAGTCAGTATACCAACGCTACCACTGCCAGTCCGGCGCCGACCTATCTGCTGATAGTGGGCGACCATGAGCAGATTCCTGCATTCGATGCACAGGTCACCTCGCCATCGAACGACCATATTACCGACCTGTACTATGCTAGCTGGACATCGGGCGACCATATCCCTGACTGCTATTACGGGCGTTTTTCGGCACAGAATGTGTCGCAGTTGACACCGCAGATAGAGAAGACGCTGATGTATGAGCAATATACCTTTGCCGACCAGTCATTTCTCGATCGCGCTGTGATGGTAGCCGGTGTGGATGGCGGGAGCAGTGGCGACTACGGCTACACCCACGCCGATCCTGCAATGGACTATGCCATTACCAATTATGTGAATGGTGCTCATGGCTTTAGCCAGGTGAAGTATTTCAAGAACGATGTCTCTATAGTGCCTTCCGGGAGCAATGTGACCGTGGGCAGCAGCGCTTCTTCCAACTCGGCTACGGTTCGTAGCTATTACAATCAGGGTGCCGGCTGGATAAACTATTCGGCCCATGGCAGTGCCACTAGTTGGGGAACCCCCAATTTCACCACTTCGCACGCTGCCTCGATGACCAACAGCCAGAAGTTCGGCATCATGATTGGCAACTGTTGTCTGACCAATAAGTTCGAGACCACCACCTGTTTGGGAGAGTCTGTCCTCCGCAAGGGCGACTACTGCGGCGCGGTGGGCTATATCGGCGGCAGCAACAGCACCTACTGGGGAGAGGACTTCTATTGGGCTGTGGGTGTGAGAAGCAGTATCGGACCCACCATGTCGATGGCCTATAGCAGTAGCAACCTGGGCGGTTATGACCGTCTGTTCCATACTCATAATGAGGCCTATTCCAACTGGGCCACCTCGCAGGGGTCGATAGTCATGATGGGCAATATGGCGGTGGAGAGCTCCACGTCAAGCTCCAGCATGAAGTATTACTACTGGGAGATATATCATCTAATGGGTGACCCGTCGCTGATGCCGTATCTCACGCAAGCGTCGGCGATGACATTGACAGCCAGTTCGGTACTTATGGTGGGTACCGGCAGCCTTTCCGTCACGGCGGCCCCCTATGCCTATGTGGCACTCACCGACACTCTGACGCATACTCTGCAAGCCAGCGGCTATGCCGACGCTTCAGGAAATGTCACGCTGTCACTTCCTTCGGGAATGACTGTTGGTGGCTATGAACTAGTGGCTTCGGCGCAGCAATATCAGATGGCATTCAAGGATATTTCTGTGGTGCCGTCGTCGGGTCCATATCCCGTCGTGGTCGAAGTGACACCGACTGCCTCGCTCGATGCGGGCAGTACTGTACCCTTACGTATCAAGGTGGCCAATCTCGGCAACAGCAATGCCACAGGTGTCACGGTTTCACTTACTTCCGACAATCCTATGCTGACACTCGCTACGGGCAGCATTGGTATAGGCAGTATTGCTGTCGGCGACACTGTGACGAGGACGGTATCAACTTCGGCAGCTTCAGAGATGGTTGATGGCACCCATGTTACGGTGACGGCTGTCACCCAGTGGTCGGGCAGTTCGACGACAACCTCCTATAACGCAACACTTACGGTGAATGCCGCCTTGGTGGCTATGACGGTCACCCCTTCGTCCACCAGTCTGCTTCCAGACAGCAATATGACTATCACTGTCGATGTGGTAAACAATGGTCATGCTGTATTGGGGACATCTTGGCTCACCATGACTACTGGCAATCCGCTTATTACGGTGACTTCTACGGGATCAAACTTTACCCTTGCACCGGGAGCCACCCTCTGTCGTCAATTCCAGTTGCATGCCTCTGCTTCGATAGATAGCGGCATTTTTGTACCGGTGTATGTGGCTTTTGGTCCGCAACCACAGGCATCGTTGTTTGATACTTTGCAAATATTTATTGGCGAGAGCCGTACCGAGACTTTCGAGGGAGGTCGTTATCAGGTGGAAGGATGGACGCAGGGCAGTTATCCCTGGACGCTGACTTCTGAGGAGTCGTTTGAGGGTTCGTGGTCTGCCCGCTCGGCAGCCGGTATGGGGAACAATACCACTTCCGAGATGAGCATCACCTTCGATGTGGGTATGGCCGACAGTGTCAGTTTCTATTACAAGGTCTCATCAGAAGCCCGTTACGACAAGTTCCATTGCTTTCTTGACGGCGAGGAGAAAGTGGTCGAATCAGGTGAGGTGGATTGGACTCGTGCTGCTTTCCCCGTTGCCGAGGGCGGCCACACGCTCCTGTTTACCTATTCGAAGGATGTCAGTCAGCAAGCTGGCTCAGATTGCGCCTGGATTGACAATATCAGCTTGCCTCATAGTAGTCAATCTCAAGTGCCCGATACGGGAGATGGCAGTGGAAGCGAGAACACTTTCGAAAACCTGATAGCCACCTTCAACACTGCTGCCGACGATAGCCGCTGGACACTGGTCAACGGTAACCTAACCAATGTGTGGACTATTGGTGAGACAGGTGCCAACGGAGCTGGGCGCGGCCTATATATCAGTAACGATGGTGGACAGACCAATGCCTACACCGTCAACTCTCCGTCTGTTGTATTTGCTTACACTACCCTATGGCTTGATACGGGCAGTTATAATGCTTCCTTCGACTGGCGTTGCAATGGCGAGAGTACCTATGATTTTCTACGTGTAGCCTTGCTTCCTGCCAGTATTACGCTGACCGCATCCTCCTCACTGCCTTCCGATTGGTCGACCACCAGCCTCCCTTCAGGCGCCATCGCCCTCGACGGTGGACAGAAACTCAATCTTTCCTCGACATGGGTAACAAAGGAGAGCGAGGTGCATATTACCCTACAGGGATGGTACAATATGGTTTTCATGTGGCGTAACGACAACAGCGTGGGTAACATGCCGCCGGCAGCCATTGACAATATCCAGTTGCTCCGTAATGTGAGACATACCGTTACCGTCACTGCCTCCCACGGTGTCACCATTGGTTCGGGTGTTTATTTTGATGGCGAAACGGTCACGGCAGGAGTCTTTCCTGAAGCAGGTTACACGTTCATTGGATGGAACGACGGTAATGGAGATAACCCCCGCCAGTTGGTTGTCAACGACAATCACACATTGGTGGCCACCATTACACGGGGAGATGTCGATGTGCTGCACGACACAACTTTCGTTGAGATCCAGGTGCATGATACCTCTATCATCAGAGATACTACTATCATCAGAGACACTACCTTTATAAATGTTCCCTATGCGGTACACGACACTACTGTGGTACGGGATACGTTGATTATGAATAGTGTAGTCTATGACACATTGACTCTGTATGACACCACTTATGTAGCGGTACACGACACTACAATGGTACACGACACTACAACGGTATATGACACTACAACGGTATATGACACTACAATAGTGCATGACACTACAGTGTTACACGACACCATATTCCTACCGGTTTTTATTCATGATACTTCCTATGTGGCAGTGCATGACACCACAACACTCTATGACACGCTGACGGTGACGGAGTACATATCAGTACATGATACTACCATACTGTACGATACATTCAACTTTCCCGTATATCTGCATGACACAACCTTTGTGGCAATGCACGACACTACCACTCTTTACGACACGCTGACGGTGACTGAATACATCGCGGTGCATGATACCACCTACCTTGATGTGCTTGATACTTTGCGGATAAGAGATACCATTGTTGTGGATAGATATGTTTATGACACTATTATAAGTTATATTGCAGTGCATGATACTACTGTCAGGTATGATACGCTTTACATGCCGGTTTTTCTGCATGACACTTCTTACGTGGCCGTACATGACACCACTACGCTCTTCGACACGCTGACAGTGACGGAATACATCGCTGTGCACGACACGACAATACTAAACGACACAATTTACTTCCCTGTGTATCTGCATGACACCTCCTATGTTGCAGCACATGATACCACTACTCTCTACGATACGGTAACAGAATATGTACCAATGTACGACACAACATTTATTGAAGTAAATGACACCGTTTACATTACTATGACGGATACGGTAATCCGCACCCTCTTTGACACCGTCACAGTTACTGTCTACGATACGATGACGTTGATTGACACGGTGACGCTAGTTGAGTATGTTCCGGTACACGACACTGCTTACATCACTTTGATCGACACTGTAACCAATACTGTCCATGATACAATCACTAATATTGTGGTTGATACAGTTGTTAACACCGTTTATGATACTATCTCTTACATCGTCCATGACACCCTTATCGTCCATGACACTCTCACTGACATAGTGCACGACACTGTTACATATACAGTGTACGACACTGTTTCCAATACAGTGTATGATACTGTTACTAACACCGTCTACGATACAATCAATAGCATTGTTTACGACACGCTGAGGCTGTCGGACACCCTGTGGATAACCTATACTGACACGCTATGGTTGCACGATACCATTGTTGTTCATGATACGGTGTATATTACCAATCAAGGTGTTGATGGTGCGGAGGCTATGGATGCCAAAGTGTATTCCAGTCAGGGACAGATAGTGGTTGAAGGGGCAGCGGGTTATGATGTACGGGTATATGACGTGGTGGGTCGCATGTTGGCCATCAAGCGTGACGACTATGTGCCGCTGCGGTTCGATGTCACTGCCTCAGGTACCTATATGATAAAGATTGGAGACTACCCTGCCCGAAAGGTGGTTGTTATTCGGTAAGAACATTTATAGGCAATAAATGCGCATCAAGCACTGCTGACAGTCAAAATCCAAACGGAAACGGCGGGCGTTATTCCTTAGGATTAAGGTATCGGTTGGAGCAATCCTAACATGCTCCCCACAATCCGCCCTTTGTTCTCCGTTTCCCGTTCTCTTTAGGCAGTATCCAAGTTCATAACGGAGGCAGTATTTGGTTGTCATCAAAGCTTTGCCTTCATAGTCTCCCATTTGCTCTAGCCCTCGCTCTATTTTGCATACTCCATGGTGTTTATAGAAAGACTCGGCATTGTTGTTTATGACGTTGGCCCGGTAGTCCAGTGTGGCGGTGGGGTAGGGTTGGTTTTGATCGTGTCGCATGCGGTCTCCCGGACGGAAGCGCCTGATTCTATTTTCCATAAGCATTTCTACAATCTTTCGGCGTAACTCATTGAGGGTGCCGGTGGGGATGAAGTAGCGGCCTTCGGTGGCATCAGTCACCATGGTAGCCACAAAGGGGGTGTTGCCTAGCTTGGAGAGTTGTTTGACGATATTGTTTGTGTTCTGCAGTGGGTTGTTGGCTTCCGTATGTTCCAAGGCTAATTGCTGTCCCACGCTGATGCCATTCTCGTCCTTGATATCCAAAGTGAAGCCGTAGTCGCTGGCGCTGAAGCGCATCTCCACGCCAATCTTCCGCTCGGCGGTCTTCCCCTGCAGGGCTTTCTCAAACGCTTGGTCTTTGTTGCGCCAGATAATTGAGCCCACTTTGAGGTCGGGCATGTGATTTGGGGTGATGGTGCGTCCTTGCACGTCGTTGACGAGGAATCCTTGCATGCGTCCGTCGGCATCCTGATAGCAGAGTCCGTCACCGTTGGCAAAATGCTCGTTGCCACTGACAGTCAGTGTCCGGCTGCCTATCGATGTGACTTTGCCCATCTTCTTCCCTATGGCTTTCGCGGTGGCGAAGGAGGCCATTGGTTGCCGTGCGCGGAGGAAATAGTCGGTGTAACCGCGGTTGAAAGTGCGCTCTGGATCCGGCGTGAAAGTAAAGTTGCAGCTACCCGAGGAGGCTTTGGTGTGAGGGAAGATGTCGGTCCCCTCGTTTAACATCATGTTGTCAAGCAGTTGACGATAGTATGCGGTGATGTTCTTTACATAGCTCAGGTCTTTCAACCGTCCTTCGATTTTGAACGACATGATGCCGGCATCTATCATGTTCCTAAGCTGTTGGCTGGCGTTGAAGTCGCGCAGCGAAAGGAGGTGCTTCTCTTTGATGAGAAGTTTGTTGTCCCCGTTGTAGAGGTCGTAGGTGCTGCGGCAGGGTTGCGAACAGTATCCGCGGTTGCCGCTACGCTGGTTGAGATACTGGCTCATGTAGCATTGTCCGCTGTAGCTCACGCAGAGAGCGCCATGGACGAATGCCTCGAGGTCCAGCTGGGTGGCCTGTCTAATTTCCTGCATCTGCTCTAGCGAGGTCTCGCGAGCCAACACCACGCGATGGAAACCTGCTTGTTCCAAGAATTTTATGCGCTCTACCGAGGCGTTATGGCATTGGGTGCTGGCATGCAGTTCGATGGGTGGCAGGCCGCACTCAAGGAGTCCTAAGTCTTGGATAATCAGTGCGTCCACGCCGATGTTGTAGAGGTGCCGTATCATGCCGACGGCGGCATCCAATTCGTCGTCGAAAAGCAGGGTATTGACGGTCACAAATACCTTGGAATCATAAAGATGTGCATAGTTGACCAACGCCTCGATGTCTTCGAGGCTGTTGGTGGCGGCAGCGCGGGCGCCATAGGCGGGTGCACCGATATAAAGTGCGTCGGCGCCATGGTTGATGGCTTCGCGTCCGAACTCTAAGTTTTTGGCAGGGGAGAGCAGTTCCAGTTTCATGCAATAAATAACGCGTCAGCACGTTATTTATTGCATGAGTGCGAAAACCAAGATATTGTATGGAGGTCTCCGTGCGTTGCACCGCGAGCTGGCCCGAGAGGAGTGGCAGAACGCAAGGTATACCATTCTGCTCGACGAGAACACTTTTCAGCACTGTCTGCCACTGCTAATCACGCAGGTCGAAGCTTTGCAGGATGCCGAGTTCATTGAGGTACCTGATGGCGAGGAGTGCAAGAGCCTCGAGGTGTCTGCCCAGGTGTGGCAGACCCTCCTGGAGGGCGAGGCCGACCGTCAGCATGTGATTGTCAACCTTGGCGGCGGCAGCGTCTGTGATCTCGGCGGCTTTGTGGCCGCCGGCTACAAGCGAGGTATCCGTCATATCCATATATCCACCAGCCTACTGGGTATGGTAGACGCCGCCATTGGTGGAAAAACGGCTATTGACTTCGGCGGTGTGAAGAATAGCATAGGGCATTTCTATCCTGCGTCGCTAACGGTCATAGATTCAGTGTTTCTAGACACGCTCCCACAGGTGGAACTCCTCAATGGCCAGATAGAGATGGTGAAGACCGCCGCCGTCACCAACCCCGCACTATTTAGACAGTTGATTGAAGATAATTCTCACTTCTCACTTCTCACTTCTCACTTAAAAGAGGTTGCTCGTATCAAGTCCCGCATCGTCAAAGCCGACCCCTATGACCATGGTATCAGGAAGATACTCAACTTCGGCCATACCTTTGGTCATGCTATCGAAGTCTATCGCAACCTGCCTCATGGCATCGCCGTCGGCATCGGCATGAGTGTCGCCATGTATCTCTCCACAAATAAACTAGGTCTCCAAGAGGAGGTCTACACCATCTACTCCCACTGGCTTAAAGAACAGCTTTCCCATATTAATTTTCAATTTTCAATTTTCAATTTGAAAGACATCGAGCAAATGCTCCCCTTGATGCATCAGGACAAGAAAAACACCACAGGGTCGCTGCGGTGTGTATTGTTGCAGGAACTCGGAGCCCCTGTTATCGACATTGAGGTTTCTGAAAACGAAGTCCGCGACGCTTTCCTCAAGCTGGGACGATGAGCTGCTCGGTAGTGCGGCTACGTTGCTCCAGGAGGATGGGACGGCCGGCAACGATGCTGTCTATTACTTGTTGTGTGTAGTAACGGATGGTAATGAGTTGGAGGTTGTCGTTATAACGTACAAGGAACAAGTGTTTTAATCGCTCTATCAACACTCCGATGCGCTGCGGGTTGTTGTCCACGCAGATGGAGAAGCTCAGGGCTGAGTTCTGCATCAAGTTCACTCTGATACCAAGTTCATTGAGTATGCCAAAGATGACCTGTAGGTTGTCCTCGGCGATGAAGGAGTAGTCGCGTGGCAGGATGGAGAGCAGTATCTGGTTGTTTTTAAAGATGTAGAGTGGTGTCTCAGGGCTGATAGCATGATAGTTGCCGATAGAGGAACCCTCGCTTTCGGGAGTGATGAAGGAGCGGATATAGAGCGGGATGTTCTTGTTCTGGATGGGCTTCACGGTCTTGGGATGGATGACCGAGGCGCCGTAGTAGGCCAGCTCGATGGCCTCGTTGTAGGGTATCTGGTTGATTTTGACGGTGTCGGAGAAAAACTTGGGGTCGGCGTTGAGGAAGCCTGGCACGTCTTTCCAGATGGTGACGCTCTCGGCATTGAGGCAGTAGGCAAGGATTGCGGCGGAGTAGTCGGAACCTTCGCGCCCCAAAGTGGTAGTGGAGGATGGAGAGTGGGGAGTGTGAAGTGTGCCACCGATGAATCCTTGTGTCAAAACAACCTGGTAGGAATTCTTAATTCTTAATTCTAAATTCTTAATTCCCTCTTGGGTGGCTTCCCAATCCACACGCCCTTCGCGGTAGTGGGTGTCGGTCTTGATAATTTGGCGGGCATCGGCCCACAAGGTTTTTATTCCAAGTGAGTTGAGATAGTCGGCGATGATGGTGGTAGAGAGCAGTTCTCCGTGGCTCACCACTTGGTCATAGTTGTAGTTATAGTGTTCCACGTCGGCCGGCAGGGTAGCGCAGAAATGGTCAAGGTCGGTCAGCAGGGCGTTGATTTTGTCTTGGATATCCTTGTTGTCAGGCATCAACGCATAGGCGATGTCGCGATGGTACTCTTCCAACTGTTGGCACAATTGTTTTGCGGACGAGCCGTCCGCACTCCCAGGCACCAGTTTTTCCAACAGGTTTGTCGTTTTGCCCATGGCAGAGACCACCACTACCAAAGGTTCTGATTCCAAGTGCTTCTGCACTATCTGCGCCATATTGTGCACTGCATCGGCGCTGTTGACAGATGCTCCACCAAATTTAAATACCTTCATTTGTCCTGTCTCCTTATCTCCTTATCTTCTTGTCTCCTTATCTCCTTGTCTCCTTGTCTTCTTATCTCCTTATCTCCTTGTCTTCTTATCTCCTTATCTCCTGTCTCCTTAACTATTTATGCCAATTCCCTTTCCATATCCCGCCGCGAGTCCTTGGCCTTGATGGTCTCGCGCTTGTCGTAGTGATGCTTACCCTTGGCTAGGGCGATAGTCATCTTGGCGTAACCGCGGGGATTGACATAGAGCAGCTCCGGCACGATAGTATAGCCGCGCTCCTTGATTTTGATTTGCAATTTGCGCAGTTCGCGACGAGTAAGTAGCAGCTTGCGGTCGCGCTTGGCTTGGTGACCCCAGTAGGAGCCGAACTTATATTCAGAGATATGCATGTCGCGGACGAACAACTCGTTACCCACAAAAGTACACCATGCATCGTTGAGGTTGGCCTTGCCCTCGCGGATACTCTTAATCTCAGAACCCATTAGCACCAGTCCCGCCTGGTACTCGTCCATCAGGAAATACTCGTATGCCGCCCGCTTGTTCTTTATCTCGATGATATTCTTCTCTTCCATACCGTTACAAACGCATAGTTTGGAATAATATTGCGGAGGATGAAAAACTTTGTACTAATCGCTTTACCAGGGTGGCAGCGGTTGAATAATCAGATAGACAGCCTTGCTCCCAGAAAGATTGTCCTCGGTAGCGTGGGACCGTAGATATAGGAAGCATCACGGTCAGGACCGCTGTCGAAATCGCGCTGGAAACTGTTGAACACATTCTGCACACCACCACTGATCTCCAGAGAGGTGCGCATACCCAGTGGGATGTTATAGGAGGCCTTGAGAGTAAGGTCGAAAAACGATGGGGTGATGACTTGCTCCACCTCAGTAGCATGCGAGTGTTTCGCACCGTTGTCATGCTCCACGGAATGGTAAACCAGCATAGGACCGGTGAAAGTGCCGTTAGCCATAAGACTCAACTGTTTGCAGGGACTATAAGTGGCCGAGAAATAACCATAGATATCGGGCATGCGCTCCATGCGGTTCTCATATTTCCCTTCGTCCCACTCCTGCCCCTGGCCGGTGTAACGGCTACTTTGCCAGGCGCCACCCAGTTGTATTGTCAGGTTAGTGTTAACGTTAAGGGTAAGGTTAAGGTTGATGCCTTTCACTTCGGCGCCGTCGCTGTTGCGACGCTCGTAGTTGCGGTAACCGCTGACAGTGTCATCGAAAATCAACTCATTGACGAATGCATCGTTGATGCGGGTATAGAATCCTTCCACCAGCAAGTCACCCTCGATGTCGCCCAGATGGAAGCAAAAGTCGGTGGAGGCATTGAGGGAGTGCGAACGCTCTTGTCGCAAATTTGCTGCATTGGTGATTTTGTACAACTCACCGTTTACGGCTCCCACATGGAGGTCCTCGTCATAGACTTGAGGGGCACGGAAGCCGGAGGAGTAGCCTGTGCGGAACACCAGATGCTCGCTGGGAGCGTAGCGTAGGTTGAGACGAGGACTGATGATGATGTTGTCGAGCATACTATGACGGTCGGCTCGCAAGCCGATGAGGATATTCCAGTGCTCGTCTTTCCACTCGTTCTGAAAGTAGGCGCTCAGCAACGAGGTGCTCTGGTTGAGGGTGTTTGTATCGGTAAGCAGACGGTCTCTCAGACGGTCGTAGGTGTGCTCGAGACCTGCGGTGAGTTCAGCGGGCATGAAGAGAAATTGCTTGAAATGACGGCTGTATTGCAAACCTTCGTTGGCAGTGAGGTTGGTAGTATAACCATAAGAGTTGCCAAAGGGCTCATCGTCTTCCCTCTCACCGTTGTAACTTTCACGGTCCACATATTGTGCCGATGCAAACACCGATGCATGGCTGAGACCGTCGCGAGAGAACCAGTCCCATTTCAGACTGCCGCAGTGGATGTCGTGCTCACCCCCTTCGGCCACATGGGCTTGATTGGCAGGTAGGTCGAAGCGGTCACCGCCACGCCGATAGTCGCCGATATTATGGTATTCGATATTCAGTTTAGAAAAATCGCTGGTGCGCAGGAATCCACGGAAACCTACCATGTGAGCCTTCAGCAGTCCTATTTCGGAGTAGCTATCACCATCATAGTCGTATGGGTTGCGTTGGCGGTTGTTACCGTAGATGAAGAGGCCTGCCTTGCGGCTATCACTTACCACCGAGGCGTTGAACGCATTGCTCCAATCCACGCTTTGCTCACCCACCAGACGGGTGATGTTCTCCACCGATGCGGTATTGCGTAATGGTTCTTTGGTGATAACGTTGATGACACCTCCGATAGCGTTGCTTCCGTAGAGAGCAGAGCCTCCACCTCGCATTACTTCAATCTGGTCGATCATTGACGTAGGTAGTTGCTCTAACAAGTAAAGGCTGGCGAGGGCGCTGTTGACGGGGCGACTGTCGATGAGTATTTGCGAATAAGCACCCGTCAGGCCGTTGAGACGCACCTCGTTTGCGCCGCAGTTCTGACATGTATTGGCCACACAGACTCCCGTCTGTAGCCGCAGACCCTCAGCGAGATTCACTGCGCTGGCGGCCTCCAGCTGCTCGCTTCCGATGACATCCACCACCGCTGGGGTCTCCATGCGCGAGGTGGCGTGCTGATTGGCCGTGACGACAACCTGTCCCAACGAAATGGCGTCGGGCTCCAGTTGGAAGTCCAATTCTATGGTTTTCCTCCGCTCGAAGGTTACCTCGCGCTCCATCTGCTTGAAACCCACACCGCGCACTACCACGGTGAAGGTGCCTTCTGGGCAGTTGGCGATATGAAAGTGGCCGCTTTCGTCGGTGGCGGCACCGACGGTGGTGCCCTGCAGGAAGACGCTCACATAGGCCACATGCTCGCCAGTCTTCGAATTGATTACATGCCCCAAAAGGTTGGCGTCGGTATGTTTTTGCGCGAATAACAATGCAGGGAACAAAAGTATGCTTAATAGGATTATTTTCTTCATTTGATTGTCTGTTGAAAATGTTTACATTTACAATTTGATTTGTTATGCCGCTTTGTTTCTTTTACACACGGCAATATTACCGCCTAAGGCGGAAATAAAAGAAAGAAAAATGGATTTATGCCGTAAGGCAGTTAGCTGTAAGATATATAAATCAACAAACTGGCGGAGCCCGGAATTGACTCATCCCGTAACAGAACAACAATGTCGGCTCATCCACCGAGAGAGAAAACGTCTCTGTTGCGGGGAGTAGGACTGCCTGCTGCCCACAAGTCTGACCAAGGTAGCTCAGACTGAGGAAATGGCAGTATTGGCAGTCGCATTGGTGATTGTGTTGCGCTTCGAAATGACCGACGCACCGAAGACAGTCGTCGTGGATGTCAATTGTCTCATGGTGGACATGAACCGATGATATCACCACCATCGGCAAGTACGCCGCCAACAGTATCCACGATGCTATGCGTCTAGTACAATTCATTGACAAACAGTCCTTCAGTTATAAATAACCGTTTTGAATTCCGCCGCAAAGATACATCCTTTTTTCGAAACTTAGCAATAATCATAAACAGTGATTTCGCTACATGTACTGTTCTTTGATGCGGTTGAGGAGGGCGAGGGTTTCTTCGAGGGAGGTGGTGCTGACGAGGGCGAGGCGGAAGGGCTTGAAGTTGAAGAGCCCCTTGAAGTAGGCTCCATAGTGCTTGCGCATCTCGAAGATGGCGGTGCGTTCGCCTTTAAAATCAACGGCGGCGAGGAGGTGACGGCGGCAGACGTCGACCCGCTCGGCGACGGTAATCTCACGTTCAGGCTCTCCACGGAAGGCGCGTTGGCACTGCTCGAATATCCAGGGATTGCCGATGGCACCACGGCCAATGAGGATGCCGTCGACGCCGTAACGCCTCTTAGCCTCAACGGCTTGCGCTGCGGTAACGATGTCGCCGTTGCCAAAGATGGGGATGCGGATGCGGGGGTTGTTCTTCACAGCACCTATCATCGTCCAGTCGGCGGTGCCGCTATACATCTGGGTCTTAGTGCGTCCATGGATGCTGAGGGCGGCAATGCCGGTGTCTTGCAGAGCTTCAGCAAAGTCGGTTATCATCATGGAATCAGCATTGTATCCCAGTCGTGTCTTCACTGTCACCGGCAGGTGGGCGCGTTTGACCAGCGAGGCGGTGACTCCAAGCATCTTAGGTATATCCTGTAGGATGCCCGAACCGGCCCCTTTGCCAGCCACCTTGCGTACGGGGCAGCCCCAGTTGATGTCAATGAAGTCCGGCCCGGCCTGTTCCACCACTTCGAGGCAGTGCAGCAGCTCCTCCTCGTTGGCCCCAAATATCTGTATGCCAATGGGGCGCTGCTCTTCTGTGAAGCGCATTTTTCGGAGACTCTTTTCGGCGTCGCGGTTCAGTGCCTCGCTGGCGATGAATTCGGTGATGAGCAGGTCGGCGCCGAACTCCTTGCACAGTTGACGGAACGGGAGGTCGGTGATGTCGTCCATGGGCGAGAGACCTATGACACAAGAGGAAAGTGGAAAATGGAAAGTGGAAAGTGGCATATACTATTATTCCTCGTCAAAAGGTTCGTTGTAAAGGGTTTGTATCATCTCGTCGTCGAAGTACACCTGCTCGTCAGGATGTTCGGCGGCGCGGCGGATGGCGGCCCCGAGACCTGTGAGGGCGGCGAAGGGTGAGAACTGACCGGCACGACCCTCCATGCTCATGCGTGGATAGTGGGTCGACACATGGTGCGGCAGATTGATAATATCTTTATAGTCACTCAGTGGGCTCATTCAAAATTCTTAATTCCTAATTCTTAATTCTTATGTAATTACGCTTTGTGTCCTCCTATCTGTGCGTTGCGGTCGCGGGCGGTGGCTCCCTCTTCGAGGTTCATGCCGCGCAGGATGGCGTTCTTGTTGAATTTTCGTTTGATAGAGAGCACAGCCTCCTGCATGCGGCGTTCCTTGTCGAGGGCCGTTTGCTCGGCTTCGTGCCGGTGGGCTATAGCTTCGTAGTCGGTGAACATGTCGAGTTGTTCGGCTGGGGTATTGGAGGCCACCTTGTTTTCGTCAACCACTTGGTTCACAGTGATTGTGAGTCTGCGTACCAGCAGTTTGGGATTCACCGTCTGGTCGAAGAGCTGCATGGCTGTCTCGGTGATGACTGTCTCTTATACACATCT
>LXOW01242249.1_pt1 | contig 38317 bp, 39 predicted proteins | sample 1368591 | NCBI WGS metagenome assembly LXOW01 (sample SAMN04884650, study PRJNA319009) | bovine gut metagenome | isolation source: Cow rumen | host: Bos taurus | place: Italy: Legnaro (PD) | collected 2014-07-09
ACTCAAACTCGATTGCCCGCCCCTTTTCTCGTAACTTTTCACGGTTTCAGAAAATGAACCAAGAGACAAATACATATTTACAAATCTTTATAATTGTAGTATAATATAATCTATGGATTTTTTTACCCGGGGGCTGTCATGGAAGAAAAAGAGTACCAGAACAACTTTATTACGGATATCATCGACGCCGATCTCGAAGCCGATCCGTCGGTCAAAGTGCACACGAGATTTCCGCCCGAACCGAACGGCTATCTTCACATCGGATCTGCCAAGGCGATACGCATAAACAGCGCCATAGCGAAAAAATACGGCGGTCTTTTCAATCTGCGCTACGACGATACCAACCCCGCCAAAGAGGACGACGAATTCGTCCGCTCAATCTACGAAGATCTCGTCTGGCTCGGCTGCGAACCGACAGGAGGCGTATTCTACGGTTCTGATTATTTCGACAAGTGCTTCGAATTCGCCGTAAAGCTGATCAAAGACGGCAAAGCCTTCGTCTGCGATCTCTCGGCCGACGAAATGCGCGAATACCGCGGAACATTGTCCGAGCCCGGACGTCCGTCGCCATACAGAAACAGGAGCGTCGAAGAGAATCTCGACCTGTTTATGAGAATGAAGAACGGCGAATTCCCCGACGGTTCGAAAACGCTCCGCGCGAAAATCGATATGGCGAGCCCGAACCTCAACATGCGCGACCCGGCAATCTACAGAATAGTCAGAGCGACGCATCACCGCCAGGGAAACAAATGGTGCATCTATCCCCTTTACGACTACGCGCACCCGATTCAGGACGCGCTCGAGGGCATTACGCACTCTCTCTGCTCTCTCGAGTTCGAAAATCACCGCCCGCTCTACGAGTGGGTCATCGACAATATCGGTTTCGAGAAGAAGCCGAAACAGCGCGAATTCGCCCGTCTCAACGTCACGCACACCGTGATGTCGAAGAGATATCTTCGTCAGCTCGTCGAGAGCGGTCTTGTCGACGGCTGGGACGATCCCCGCATGCCGACGATCTGCGGTCTGCGCCGCAGGGGATACACGCCAGAGGCGATATTCGATTTCGTCGACAGAGCCGGCGTCGCCAAGGCATACAGCGTCGTCAACATCGAAATGCTCGAGCACTGCATCCGCGAGGAACTCAACGAAAAGGCGCCGCGCAGAATAGCCGTGACGAAGCCGCTCAAGCTGATCGTCGACAACTACCCCGAGGACAAGGTCGAATATTTCGACTATTCCGACAATCCGAAGGATCCCGAGTCCCCGGTTCGCAAACTCCCCTTCACCCGCGAAATCGTTATTGAACAGGACGACTTTTCTCTCGATCCTCCGCCGAAATTCTTCAGACTCAAGCCCGACGGCGAGGTCCGCCTGATGGGCGCATATATCGTAAAGTTCAAATCTGCCGACAAGGACTCAGACGGAAAGGTCACGGCGGTCCACGTCGACGCAGACCTTGAAAGCCGCAACGGCCCGCCTGCCGACGGCAGAAAGGTCAAGGGAACGATACACTGGCTCTCCGACCGATTTGCCGGCAGCTGCTCGGTGATGCTCTACGACCACCTCTTCACCATCGAGAACATCGACGATATGCCCGAAGGCAAGACCTACGGAGATTATCTCAATCCCGATTCCGCGCAGCTTGTCGAAGGCGTCAGAACCGAGCCGGGACTCGCCGAAGCGGCGCCCGGAGAAAAATTCCAGTTCGTGCGCAACGGTTATTACGTAAAAGATACGAAGCACGAAGGAGTCTTCAACCGGATCGTCGAACTCAAGGGAAAGATATGACCCTTATTTACAAAACTCATACGCGCAGCGCCGCGGAAACCGCCGAAGCCGGCAGAAAGACGGCCGAACTGATCGATAAAAACGGATACCCTTCGTTCATATGTCTTGAAGGAGACCTCGGCGCGGGAAAAACCGAATTCTGCCGCGGAGCTGCGACCTACTTCGTTCCGGGCGCCGCGGTAAGATCGCCCTCCTTCAACATCGTTAACGAATACAGAGGCGGCAGACGAAACGTCTTTCACTTCGATTTCTACCGTCTGACAAGCGCCGAAGACCTGCTTTCTGTCGGCTTTTACGATTATCCCGAGGATTCGGTCTTCCTCGTCGAATGGGCCTCGAAACTCAAAGAGGAACTTCCCTCCCACCGCGTCGAGGTTCTGATAAAATCAACCGACGGCGAATCGGGCGGCGTTCAGGACGGAGAAAGGGATATCGAAGTCCGGCTCTGCGAATAATGCTGTAAAGCGAGTTATATAGAAATGTACGTATTTGCATGCGAGGCGTCCTCTTCGACGGCCTCAGTCGCGCTTCTCGACGGAGAACGCCTCATAGGCGAGTTTTCTGTGAACGCCGGCAACACTCATACGGAAAATCTTCTTCCGATGACGAACGCCCTGTTTGACGCAGCGTCTCTGACGGTTGACGACGTAGGGCTCTTCGTCCTGTCGGCGGGCCCCGGCTCTTTCACCGGAGTCAGAATCGCCGCGTCGTTTATCAAAGGCCTCGCATTCGGAAGAGACGTCCCGTCGGTCGCGGTATCGACGCTTGAATCCCTCGCGATGAACGCGCGGGGACTTGCAGATATCGCGCTTCCCTGCCTCGACGCGAGACGCGGACAGATATATTCGGCGATTTTCGATATAAGCGGTGAGTATCCCGATAGGATCACTCCCGATCTCGCTCTTCCGGCCGAAGAGATGATTGAAAAGGTTCGTCCGCTGATCGGGTCAGGCAAAAGGATCGCAGTTCCGGGCGACGGATCGCACATTCTCAATGCTCTTCTGATCCGCGAGGGCTGCGAGCCCGCCGTGGTTCCGGAGAAACTGAAATATCAGTCTGCGGCGTCTGCCGCAGCGCTCGGCCTGCGTCGCTATCTTAACGGAGAATATACGGACGCAAAGTCGCTCAAACCGGTATATCTGCGTATACCGCAGGCGGAACGCGACAGGCAGAAAAAGCTTTCGGAAGAAGGCGGCGAAGGACAGAAAGGATCTGACTTATGAAAAAGACTGAAAAAGCGTCACCTTGCAGAATCGCAATCGGCTCGGATCATGCCGCCTGCGACGTCAAGCCGCGCCTTGTCGAACACCTTCGAGCAGAAGGATATGAAGTCGCCGATTTCGGAACCTACACGCCCGACAGCTGCGACTATCCGGTATTCGCCGACAGAGTCTGCAGCGCGCTGACCGACGGCTCGGCAGACTCAGGAATTCTTATCTGCGGAACGGGTATCGGTATGTCGATAGCAGCCAATAAACACAAGGGAATTATCGCGGCTCACTGCACAGATCTGTTTTCGGCTCAGATGGCGAGAGAGCACAACGGAGCCAACGTCATCTGCATGGGCGCCCGCATTTCCTCCTATGAGGATATCGAAAAAATGACCGACGTCTTCCTGACGACCTCTCCTCTCGACGAAGAAAAACACGTCCGCCGCCGCGCGCAGTTGAAAGCGCTCGACGAACGCTGAACGGCACCTATGTATAAAAACGACGACAGATCCGCCGTCCTTCTCGAGCTTTCCGAAGCTTTGAGACTCGGCTCAGTCAAAAAGAGAAACAGAAAAACCGCCGCCGTACTGACCTGCGCCGGTTCGTCGACACGGATGAACGGAACCGACAAAATGCACGCGAACCTCTGCGGTATGCCTGTGTGCGTTCACGCGCTCAAGGCCTTCGAAGCGTCGGCGTACATAGACGTCGTTGCGGCGGTCGTAAAGCCGGGCGACGAGAAGATTTTTGAAGAATACAGAGAGAGGTTCTCTCTCACCAAACTGAAATATATCGTTTGCGGCTCCGATACGCGCCAGAAATCGGTTCTCTGCGGAGTCGAGGCGCTCGAGGATTATAATCCCGACTATTTCGCGATAGCCGACGGAGCGCGCCCGCTGACAGAGCCCCGGACGATCGATCTCTGCTGCCTTGCGGCATATAGATTCGGCGCCGCGACCGCGGCGGTGCCGGCGACCGATACGGTCAAAATCTGCGACAGGCGCGGCTTTATCACCGACACACCCGAACGCGAAAACGTGATGCTCGCCGCGACGCCTCAGGTGTTCAAGGCGAACCTCTACCGCGCTGCGGCCTATACAGCCGTTGAAGAAGGCTTCACCGCAACCGACGACAATTCGCTCGTCGAGCGGATCGGTCATCCGGTATTCTGCGTTGACTGCCCCTCGTACAATATCAAGATAACGCGGCCCGAAGACCTCGCTGCCGCCGCCGCGTATATGGAGTTCATAAACTCTCAGCCTGAGGAAACAAAATGATAAGAATAGGTCAGGGATACGACGTACACCGGCTCACGGAAGGCAGACCGCTGATTATCGGCGGAGTAAGAATAGACTATCCGCGCGGACTTGACGGCCACTCGGACGCCGACGTCCTCGCACACGCGATCACAGACGCTCTTTTCGGATCTCTCGCGCTCGGCGACATCGGTTCGCATTTTCCCGACACCGACGACCGCTATCTCGGAGCCGACAGCATGGAACTTCTCGCCGAAGCAGGCAGAATACTTAAATCGCAGGGATTCAGCGTCGTCAATATCGACTCGACGATAATCGCACAGAAGCCGAAAATGGCGCCGCACATAGATTCGATGAGGGAAAATATCGCCCGCGCGCTCAGGATCGACTCGTCGGCAGTCAGCGTAAAGGCAAAAACCGAGGAAGGACTCGGATTTACCGGCCGGCAGGAAGGCATAGCGGCGCAGGCCGTATGCCTCGTTACAGACGAAATCTGAATGAAAGATATATTAAAAATGGACAATCCAGGCAGAAAGATTATCATATCGCCGTCGCTGCTCGCAGCAGATTTCTCGCGTCTCGGAGAGCATATAGCCTCTCTCGGAAGCGATGCGCAATGGCTGCACCTCGACGTAATGGACGGTCATTTCGTACCGAATATGTCGATCGGCCCCTGCGTAATCAAATCACTTAGATCGCGTACAGACCTCTTCTTCGACGTTCATCTTATGATAGAGCGTCCCGACGTCTACGCGTACGCCTTCGTCGACGCCGGAGCAGATCTTGTCAATTTTCACGTCGAAACAGAGATCGACAAAGACGCACTCATCAGCCGTCTGAAAGAACGCGGCGTTAAAGTCGGACTGACTCTCTCTCCCGACACTCCCGCATGGGCCGTATACCCATACCTTTCCAAGGTCGATATGATACTTGTAATGACCGTCTACCCCGGATTCGGAGGTCAGAAGTTCATATCACGCATGCTCGGTAAGATACGCACGCTCCGCGAGGCGATTGACAGACAGGGCCTGCGCGTCCTGATCGAAGCCGACGGAGGAATCGGTCCCGACAACGCCGCTTCTCTGGCGGCGGCAGGCTGCGACGTTCTTGTCGCAGGTTCGTCGGTCTTCGGAAAGCCCGACCCCTCCGAAGCATGCCGTATGATCAGCCAGTCGGCGTACTCCGGAATACGCGGAATAATTTGATTCACGTCTTTTTTCCATAATCCGCGCAATCACTTAATACCTTAAAATCCAAAATCTGCAGAAAGACTGAATCAGATGAACAGCAATAAAGAAATCAAAGAAGTTGCCGCCCGCGTGCGTACGCTGCGCGAAGTTTCGGGCATGACCGAAGCCGAAGCCGCGGCAAAAACCGAAGTATCTCTCGAAGAATACAGAGAACTTGAACTCGGCGAGCGCGACTTCCCTTTCACGTTTATATATAAGGCGGCGGCGACCTTCGGCGTCGAGATGCGCGACATCCTCGAAGGAACCAGCCCGAATCTTTCGCTCTACACCGTAACCCGCAAGGGCGAGGGCATGGCGATCGCGAGAAACACCGGCTTTGTATATCACAACCTCGCGCCGTCCTTCAAACACAAGGCGGCAGAGCCCTTCTGGGTATCGATCCCCGCAGAAACCGAAAACGAACCGCCGGTGTTCGCGAAGCACAACGGCCAGGAGATCGACATCGTCATAAAAGGCAAGCTCGAAGTGCGTATACACAACCGCATCGAAATACTCGGCGAAGGAGATACGATCTACTACAACAGCTCGAATCCGCACGCATTGCGCGCTCTGGGCGGCAAAAAATGCGAGATTTACGCGATAGTCCTGAAGTCGGACGAAGACGACACCTCCTTCGATCAGGAGCCTCTCGCGCACGTCACGCGCGAAGACAACGAGGCGACCAAGAGCGTCGCCGAAAGATTCATAACTCTCGGATACGATCAGAACAGCGTCGTAAACAGCATCGAGTTCCGGAACGAGGACAGCTTCAATTTCGCCTACGACATTGTAGACAAAATCGCCGAGGCAACTCCCGGAAAGCGCGCGATGGTCTGGGTAGGCGCCGATCACCGCGACCACACATTCACCTTCGCCGAGATGTCGAGATACTCGAATATGACGGCAAACTATCTCTGCTCTCTCGGAATCAAAAAAGGCGACCGCGTGATGGTAGTTCTCAAGCGCCATTACCAGTTCTGGTTCGCTATGCTCGCGCTGCACAAGATGGGCGCTATCGCGATACCGGCGACAAACCAGCTCGTTCTTCACGATTTCGAATACCGTTTCGATAAGGCGGGAGTCAAAGCGATTCTCTGCACCGCAGACGGCGAAACCGCGTCTCACGCAGAGCGCGCCGCCGCAGCGCATCCCGATATGATAAAGATAATCGTCGGCGGCAAACGCGACGGCTGGCTCGATTTCAACAGCGAGATGCCATTGTGCAGCGACAAGTTCCCGCGCACCGCCGAAACTCCCTGCGGAGACGATCCGATGCTTATGCTCTTCACTTCGGGCACGTCGGGCTATCCGCGAATCGCGCTTCATAATTACAAATATCCGCTCGGACACTATATCACGGCGAGAAACTGGCACACCGTCAGGCCCGACGGACTGCATTTCACCGTGTCCGACACCGGCTGGGGCAAAGCGCTCTGGGGCAAGTTCTACGGGCAGTGGCTCTGCGAGGCCGCCGTATTCACATACGACTTCGACAGATTCAACCCGGCGGATATGCTCCCGCTCTTTGCGAAGTACCATATCACGACCTTCTGCGCGCCTCCGACGATATACAGATACCTGATCCGCGAGGATCTCTCGAAATACGACCTGAGCTCGATCAAATACGCGACGACGGCCGGCGAGGCGCTCAACCCCGAGGTATCGAATATCTTCTACAACGCGACAGGCATCCGCCTCATGGAGGCCTTCGGACAGACCGAGACGACGCTCGTCATAGGCAACTTCCTCGGCATGACGCCGAAGGTCGGCTCGATGGGCAAGCCGTCTCCGCTCTATCACGTTGAGCTGCTCAACGCCGAAGGCAAGCCCTGCGAACCCGGAGAGACGGGCGAGATCTGCATAGACGTAAGCCACGGCCGTCCCTGCGGACTCTTTATGAACTACTACAACGACCCCGAAGCGACTGCCGAGGCGATTCACGACGGGTACTACCACACCTGCGACACCGCGACGCGCGACGAGGACGGCTACTACTTCTACGTCAGCCGCATAGACGACGTTATAAAATCGAGCGGATACCGCATCGGGCCGTTCGAGATCGAAAGCGTCATTATGGAGCTTCCCTACGTTCTCGAGTGCGCAATCACCGCCGTTCCGGACCCGATCAGGGGCCAGATCGTAAAAGCGTCAATAATTCTCACCCGCGGAACGGTAGGAACTGACGAACTGAAAAAAGAGATCCAGACCTACGTCAAAACGCACACGGCCCCATACAAGTATCCGAGAATCGTCGATTTCGTCACGGAACTGCCGAAGACGATAAGCGGAAAGGTCCGCAGATTCGTCATTAGAAACCAGGATATGCAGGGAAAATAAGCGGAGGTAACAGCAGATGTCAAAGCTCCGGAGAAGCGTTCTTTTAACCTCAATATCAATAATTCTTATAATTTGCACTCTTTCGTCCTGCACAGGACGCACGGTGCCGCCGACTGACGTGCCAGGAACTTCCGGCGCCGTCACCACGGCTTTGCCCGAACCGGCCGGAGAGCTTGAAGTACCCGTACCCGGCGAGAAAATCGAGGTACGGATAGGCGACTCTTCAACCGCCTACAAGCTGGTGCGGCCAGACAAGGACAACACCGCAAGAACGAAAATACTGATTGACCTGAACAATTATTTCAAGGAAATCGCAGGTTTTTCACTGACGCCGATGACAGACTGGCACCGCGCCGGAGACGCGCTGCCCGAGTATGAAATACTCCTCGGCAACGCCGACCGTGACGAGACGCGCGACGCAATGTCGCGTATCGGTTACGACGGATTTTCGGTAACAAAGTATGGCGAAAAGATAGTTATAGCGGCTCACAAACGCGAGAAGCTTCTCGAAGCAGTCGAATACTTCAAATCGGGACTATCGGTAACCGAGGAAAACGGCAAAAAGGTTCTCTGGTACAAAGGTGAAAATCACACCGAAGATTCGGACACCGCGCTGAACTACTTTTTCGGAACAGAAGCGCCGCTTGAAAGCTACAGAATTGTTTGCGACAGAAGCGACAAAAAGATCGCGGGAGCCTGCTCGGACCTGCAGCGAGAGATCAAGAGCGCGTTCGGAGTCAACGTCGAAATCAAGGACTCGATATCGCCCGCAGTCGATCTCGAAATAATCGTCGGAGACTGCGCCCGTCCCGAAGCCCGCACTTCTCTCTCCGGCCTTTCCGGCATAGAGTACACAATACGCGTCTGCGGCGATAACAGCACGAAGATTTTCATAGGCGGNNCCGCCGTGGCGGTAAAACGCTTCATTTCAAAATTTGTAAACAGTCTTTACAGCAACAGCATCATAATGGAAAACAATTATTCCGAACTTGAACTTGCTTACAGCTATCAGGATTCGAACGTCCTCGCCGAGGGCGCCGATATCAGAATCATGTCCTTCAATCTGCTCACAGAGCTCTGGGACCTCAAGCTTCCGATAGCAGGGCGCGACGTAATCGCGAACGACCTTATCAGATACTATTCTCCCGACGTCGTAGGTCTTCAGGAGGTCTCGGACGGCTGGCACGCGACGCTCGCTAAGCTCTTCGGCAGCGACTACAAGATTACCGATACGAGAAACGGCCAGGGCAGGACGAATTTCTCGACGCTCGCGTACAACACCGCAAAGACGAAGATGCTGGATCACGGCGTGACCGTCTTCTCTAAAGGCAACGACACGCGCCTGCGGCTCGCGACCTGGGGATATTTCGAGCAGATTTCATCCGGCAAAAAGTATATCGTCGTTTCGACGCACTGGGATCTCGGGAAGAACGCCGAATACCAGATGATTCACTCGAACGAGATGGCCGAACTTGTGCTTGACCTCGGAAAACGCTTCGGCTGCCCTGTTATCACCACAGGAGACTACAACTCGAACGAGAACTCCGATCCATATATCAATTACGTTATGAAAACAGGATACCTCGACGCGAAACACAACTGCGATAAAGTCAACAGATATTCAACCGGCACGCATTCGGTCGGTTCATCCCCGAATATCGGCGAAGGACTGCTCTGCATCGACCACATCTTCGGCTCGACGAGCGTGAAATTCCTCTATTTCAACGTGCTTGTCGACAGTTTCGTCAACGAGGCGTCCGACCACAACCCGATCTATGCGGATATCAAACTCACGGACTGATCAAGAAAGGATTTTCGGAAATGATACGTTTCAAAGTCAAATCGAAAAAAGAGATGGGCGAGCTTGCCGCGACCTATTACGTAAGGCAGCTTGAGAAGAAGAAAGATTCGCTTTTCGCCTTCGCGACCGGTTCGACTCCGATTCCGCTCTACGACGAGCTCGTACGCCTTTATAACGAGGGAAAGGTCGATTTTTCAGAGGTCAGAACGGTTAATCTTGACGAGTACGTCGGTCTCGACGTAAAGAATGAGAACAGCTACCGTTCCTTTATGGACAAGAACCTCTTCGACAGAGTAAACATTAAAAAAGATAACACCGTCCTTCCCGACGGCATGGCTGAAGACGTCGACAAGGCCTGTGCTCTCTATTCGGCGAAGCTCGCAGAACTCGGTACGAGAGACATTCAGCTGCTCGGTATCGGCAACAACGGACACATCGGCTTCAACGAGCCATCCGACGGGCTCTCTGCGAGGACCTTCGCCGTAACGCTCACCGAATCGACGATTGCCGCAAACTCGCGTTTCTTCGCCTCTCAGGACGAAGTGCCGAAGAAGGCTATGACCATGGGCATGGCCGAAATTTTCGACGCGAAACTGATACTCCTTCTGGTCTCGGGCAAAGCGAAGCACGACGTCCTCGACGCCGCGATCAACGGCCCTGTGACGACGCAGAACCCGGCGTCGCTCCTCCAGCTTCATCCGAACGTAGTCGTTATCGACGCGACGGAAAACGACGAGTGAGCTTCGCGGATCCTCCGCGAAGCAAATGAAGACGAGCCGCGAGACGGCTCTAATGAAGACGCGCCGCCGGGCGGCTCTAATGAAGTGTCCCTCTGCGCGGGACGATAAAAGATACTCCAAAAGATAAACGGCGCATAAGTCGTAACGTCCGTTACGACTTATGCGCCGAATCATTATTCGTTATTCATTCTTCAGTTTTCAGTATTCATTTTTTCAGCGTAAGCAGCACCGTCGCTTCTCCCGCCAGCGAAAATTCAGTGCATCCCCTCGGAACAAACACGCAGTCCCCCTTCCAGAAGGTGAACCCGGTATCTCCGTATGTAATCCGAGCGTCGCCCGAAGCGGCGACGACGGCGCAGAAGCTGTCGGCGCAGGTGAATCTGAAGGGCTTGTCTCCGAGTTCGATCCTGTAAACGCAGAAGCTGTCGCAGGAGCAGATCATGCGTGAGCCATTCGGGTGTTCCGCGATTGCAGGCGACGCCGAATAATCGATTACGTCGAGCGCCTTCTGCAGATGCAGCTCCCGCGGCTTTCCGTCGGCTCCGAGCCGCCCCCAGTCGTATAGTCTGTAAGTGATATTCGACGACTGCTGAATCTCGCAGAGAGTGATCCCGCCGCCTATCGCGTGAACGGTTCCGGGCTTTATAAAGAACAAATCTCCGGGCTTGACGCCGATTTTGTTGAGAATCTCGGGAAGCGTGCCGTCGAGCGCGCGCCTTTCGACCTCTTCTCTGTCGGTCTGCTTGGAAAATCCGTAATAGAGATAGGCGTCTTCTTCGGCGTCAAGTATATACCACGTTTCTGTCTTGCCGCGGCTCCCGTTCTCGTGTTCGGCGGCGTATGCGTCGTCCGGATGGACCTGAACCGACAGCGTCGACGCAGAGTCGATCAGCTTGATAAGCACGGGGAGATCGTTTTCATTATGTCCTATGGCTCCCGGGATCGACGAGAGTGCCTCTGTGAGCTTCTCTCCGGCGAATTTGCCGCTTGCGACGGTTGAGATACCGTCCGGATGCGTCGAGCATTCCCAGGTCTCTGCAAGGGGCTCAGCGGGGATGTTCTTCGCGTACTCGGCGTTGAGCCGCTTTCCTCCCCAGACGTAATCCTTCCATGCAGGGAAAAGCAGGAAGGGATCGTAATCAGTCAAGCGCTTCATAGATCATATTCCTCAGAAGCGGATGCACCCAGTTGTAAAGATAGTTGCATCCGAGCATGTGCGTTCCGAAATAGTATCCGACGCGGTTCTGGCGGTCGACGAGAGCGAATGCGCCCGCCGCGCCGTCCCATCCGAATTCGCCGATCGATGAGAGCGAAAGCGAATAGTTCTTGTTCATATGGACGCGTCCGCAGAGGCCCCAGCCGTAACCGTACAAACGTCCTGCAACGAAATCGTTCAGCGCCGCTTCACAGAGACGGTTGACCTCCATCATCGCTATCGTTTCGTGTTTGAGCAAACAATAACCGTCTACAGTTCCACCGACTGACAGCGCCGCGACAAGTTTCTGATAGTCCCGCACCGTCGAGCAGCATGCGGCGCCGCCCGACTCGTAATCTGGTGTGATGACAAATCCGTTGCTCTTTCCGACTGGACTAGACGAACCGTCCCCGAGCCGGATTCTGTACTGCTCGGGCATGCGCGCGAGCGTTTCATCGTCCGGGTGAAGCGTCGTGTCCGACATTCCGAGCGGACTGAAAATATACTTTTGCAAATATTCGCCGAATTTCATCCCGCTGACGAGTTCGACGATTCCCGCGAGGACGTCGTGGCAGAGCGAATACTTGTATCTGGTTCCGGGATCGAAAAGCAACGGCGTCCGGCCGGCAGCCCTCACTATTTCAAGAGTGCCCGCACCCGGCTGAGCCGCGGCGGCGAGAATCTCGGGCGACGCCTTGTCGTACGACATTCCGCCGGTCATCGTAAAGAGATGAATGACCTTCATCGGACCGGCTGCGGGACGTTTCTCTTTCGTCTTCGGATCGAGAACCGTCTGATTTTTATATTCGGGGAAATACTTGGATACCGGATCGTCAAGAGATATCTTCCCTTCCTCGACTAGCCGCATCGCCGCGACGCACGTCATGACCTTGGTCGCCGAATAAATCCAGTAGGGCTCGTCGCCTTTGGCCGCAACCGTCTTCTCCGGATCAGAAAATCCGGCGTAATGCTCGTGAACGACTTTTCCGTCGAGAGCGACCGAAAGTCCGCAAATGCGCAGCGTCCTTTCGGCGAGATTGTCAAGCAGCGCGTCAACCTTTTCGAAATTCATTCTCACTTCCTCCGTATTTCATCAAGGGCCGAAACGAGCCCTTCGATTTCTTCATCCTCCGTCGCCCAGCTCGTGCAGAATCTGACGGCGATCATACCCGGCGCGGGTTCGGACCATCTTGTAAAGACAATCTTCTTTGAAAGTATATCAGCTTCTCCTGCGGTCAGCAGTACGAACACCTGATTCGTAGGATTTTCGACGAAAAAGTCGAATCCCCGCTCTTTCAGCGCGGCGCGAAGACGATCCGCCTGTCTTATTGCCTTTTCGCATATCCGGACGTACGCACCGCCTTCGAAAAGAGCATCGAACTGCAATCCGTTTATCCATCCCTTGGCGAGCATCGCTCCGTGCTGTTTCTGGAGAGTGATAAAATGCCTCGGAGCGCCTTTCGGGAAGACGAGCGCCTCACCCGTCATCGTTCCGCACTTGGTGCCTCCGATATAGAATGCGTCGCAGAGACGCGAAAGATCTTGCAGCGTCACGTCGTTTCCGGGACATGCGAGCGCATATCCGAGCCGCGCGCCGTCGATATAGAGCAATAACCCGTGCCTGTCGCAGACTTCGCGCATTCTCTCAAGCGCTGACAGCGAGTAGAGCGTGCCGAGTTCTGTAGGATGCGAGAGATAGACAAGCCGCGGCTGTATCATATGATCGCGGCTCTCGTCGGCTTCGAATCCCTGCATATACTCTTCGAGCGTTCCGGGATCGAGCAGACCGTTCTCTCCGGGCAGCGCGATTATACCGTGCGAGGTGTATTCTATCGCTCCGGCCTCGTGGACGTTGATATGCCCGGTATCCGCGCAGACGGCGCCCTCGTAGGACTGCAGGAGAGAGTCTATGCAGAGCTGATTGGTTTGAGTTCCGCCCGATATGAAGAAAACGTCGGCGTCGGGCGCTCCGGCAGCCTCTCTGATCTTCCGCGCGGCGGAGGCGCAGATAACGTCCTCTCCGTATCCGGCGAGGCGGTCGTCCGAGGTGTCAAGAAGTCTGCGCAGCACGTCCGGGTGCGCAGTCCTGCAGTAGTCGTTGGCAAAATAAAGCATATGTTTCTCACCTGTCTGTTTCGGGGAGCATGCCCCGAGGCTTTTATAATATTATAACATATTCGCACAGTTTTATTCTCACTTTCCTCAAAAAACATTGAAAAAATCATATTGTTATGTTATACTTATACGCAAGAAATAAAACACGCGGACCTGAAAAAGTCCCGCCGGAGAATCCTATGAAAAAACTCATGCTCGGTAACGAGGCAGCCGCGAGAGGTCTTTACGAGTACGGATGTACTCTCATTTCCTCATACCCCGGCACTCCCTCGACCGAAATCACCGAATTTGCAAGCAAATACGACGAAATAAAAAGCGAATGGGCGCCAAATGAGAAAGTCGCTCTCGAAGCCGCTTTCGGCGCTTCTCTCGCCGGCTTCCGCTCTTCCTGCGCGATGAAGCACGTCGGACTGAACGTCGCTGCAGACCCGCTCTTTACGATGTCCTACACCGGAGTCAACGGCGGCCTTATCATCTTCGTCGCCGACGACCCCGCGATGCACTCCTCCCAGAACGAGCAGGACTCGCGCAGATACGCGATCGCCTCGCGCGTGCCGATGGTAGAGCCGTCTGACTCGACAGAAGCTCTCGCAATGGTCGGAGAGGCCTACAGAATATCCGAAAAATTCGACACGCCCGTGATATTCAGAATCTGCACGAGAACAGCGCATTCTCAGAGCATTGTTGAAACCGGAGACCGCATACTTCCGGAGAGAATTCCGTACAAAAAGAACCCGGAAAAATACGTAATGATGCCGGCCTACGCGAAACGCCGTCATCCCGTTATCGAGGAACGGACGGACAAACTGCGCGAATTTGCAGAAACGACTCCGCTCAACAGAATCGAAGGAAGCGGAACCACGGGAATCATCACCTCGGGCGTCTGCTACCAGTACGTCAAAGAGGTATTCGGCGACAGCGTCAAAGTATTGAAGCTCGGCATGCTCACCCCGCTGCCAGACAAACTCATACTCGATTTTGCCGCTTCTGTCGAAAAACTGATCGTCATTGAAGAGCTCGATCCTGTAATCGAAGAGCACTGCCGCATGCTCGGACTCTCGCCCGTCGGTCACGATCTTTTCCCGAAGGTAGGCGAATACAGCCAGCAGCTTATAAGACGCGTACTCGGCATGCCTCTGCCCGAAGCCCCCGAAAAGATGGATCTGCCCGCGCGCCCGCCGGTTATGTGCCCCGGCTGCCCGCACAGAGGACTCTTCTACGTCCTGTCGAAAAACAAAATCACGGTTCTCGGAGATATCGGCTGCTACACGCTCGGAGCGCAACCGCCGCTTACTGCTGTCGACTCGGTGCTCTGCATGGGCGCCTCGGTTTCGGGCATACACGGATTCCTCCGCGCAGACCCCGACGCCGCCGGAAGAACCGTCGCCGTAATCGGAGACTCAACCTTCATTCATTCGGGGATCACCGGTCTCTGCAACGTCGCATACAACGGCTCGAAGGCAACGGTTATTATACTCGACAACTCGATCACCGGCATGACCGGCCACCAGCAGAACCCGACGACCGGATACAATATCAAGGGCGATCCCGCGTCGAAAGTCAATCTCGAGGCGCTCTGCCTCTCTCTCGGAATCGATCACGTCCGCGTCGTCGATCCCTACGATCTGAAGCAGACCGAGGCGGCCGTAATCGAAGAGCTCGCCTACGACGGACCGTCGGTGATAATTTCCCGCAGGCCCTGCGTGCTGCTCAAATACGTAAAGACGCATCCGCCCTTCTCAGTCGATCCCGACGCCTGCCGAGGCTGCCGCAGATGCATGAAGCTCGGCTGCCCGGCGATATCCTTCAGGGACGGAAAAGCGGTCGCAGACGGAGGTCTCTGCACCGGATGCGGACTCTGCGCGTCGCTCTGCCCCTTCTCGGCAATCAAGGGAGGCGAACAGAAATGAAAAGCGCAAACATACTTATAGTCGGAGTCGGAGGCCAGGGCACGCTGCTCGCCTCGAAACTCCTCGGGAAAATCCTTGTAGATAAAGGATACGATGTGAAAGTGTCCGAACTACACGGAATGAGCCAACGGGGCGGAAGCGTCACGACCTACGTCAAATTCGGAGACAAGGTTTACTCGCCCGTCATCGAAAACGGCGAAGCAGACTATATCGTCGCCTTCGAACTGCTCGAAGCCGCGCGCTGGTCGCACTGCTTAAAGCCGGGCGGAACGATAATATCAAGCACGGGAAGAATCGATCCGATGCCGGTAACGACCGGCGCCGCCGAATATCCGGCAGATCTCGCCGCAAAAATGCGCGAGAAGGGACTGCGCCTGATCGAAATTGACGCCCCGACCCTCGCCGCCGAAGCCGGCAACGGCAAGACGGTAAACGTCGTTCTTATGGGCGTCCTCGCGCGCGAACTCGGCATGCACCGCGCCGATTTCGAGGAATGCATTAAGACCTCCGTTCCCGCGAAATATACCGACGTCAACTTAAAGGCCTTCGGGCTCGGGTACGAAAGATGAGCTATTACAACAAAAGCGCGGAGACGATGCCGTATGAGCAGCTGCGCGAGAACCAGCTGAACTCTTTACGCGAAACAGTAAAAAGAGTTTACGGCAAAGTCGAAATATACCGCAAACGCATGGACGAAGCGGGCGTCTCTCCCGAGGATATACGCACGCTCGACGACGTCGCGCGTCTTCCCTTCACCATGAAGCAGGATCTGCGCGACACCTATCCCTACGGCATGTTTGCCTGCCCGATGACCGACGTCGTCCGTCTGCACGCGTCGTCGGGGACGACGGGCAAACCGATCGTCGTAGGATATACGAAGAACGACCTCGAGGCCTGGAGCGAGATGATCGCCCGCCAGCTGACGGCTCTCGGCATCGGCGAGGACGATTTCATACACGTCGCTTTCGGTTACGGCCTCTTCACCGGCGGATTCGGCGTTCACTACGGCGCCGAAAAGGTCGGAGCGACGGTTATACCCGTTTCTACCGGCAACACACAGCGCCAGATTGCGCTGCTTGAGGATTTCGGAGCGACGGTGCTCTGCAGCACGCCATCCTATGCGATGTATCTTTCCGAGGCCGCCGCGGCCGCCGGCGTCACCGACCGGCTCAAGCTGAAAGCCGGTATCTTCGGAGCAGAGCCCTGGACCGAGGAGATGCGCCGCTCGATCGAAAAAGGACTTCATATCAAAGCGTACGATATATACGGTCTGACCGAGGTCATGGGCCCGGGCGTCGCCTTTGAATGCGAATGCCAGAGCGGTATGCACGTCAACGAGGATTACTTTCTCGTCGAAGTCATCGATCCCGACACCGGCAAGCCTCTGCCCGAAGGCGAAACCGGAGAAATCGTCTTCACCTCTCTCCGTAAGGAGGCCTTCCCGGTTATCAGATACCGCACGCGCGACATCGGCCGGATAACACGCGAAAAATGCGCCTGCGGCAGAATCTTCTGCCGTATGAGCAAGCCGATGGGCCGCACCGACGACATGCTGATCATACGCGGCGTCAACGTCTTCCCGTCGCAGATAGAGACGGTCCTGATCCGGCTCGGATACGCGCCGAACTATCAGATAATCGTCGACCGCGTCAACAATCTCGACACCTTCGAAGTCCTCGTCGAACTCTCGGCGGACTCTTTCGAAGACACCGTGTCGGGCATGCAGCGCCGCGAAAAAGAAATCTCGGCCGCGATGCAGTCGGTTCTCGGCATACAGCCGAAGATCACGCTCGTCAACCCGAGATCTATCGAACGTTCGGAAGGCAAGGCAAAGAGAGTCATCGACCGCCGCCGCCTTCACGACTGAACGCAGAAAGGAGCGAAAAAATGGCCGTCAGACAGTTGTCTGTTTTCATCGAAAACAAAAAAGGAATGCTCGTCGAAGTCACCCGCGCCCTGAAGGAGGCCGGAGTCGATATCCGCGCGCTCTCGCTCGCAGAAACCGAATACTACGGCATACTCCGCCTCATAGTTTCTGATTTCGACAAGGCGTACGACGCGGTGCTCAAGACCGGAAGAACGGTAAAAATCAACCACGTTCTCGCGCTCAGAGTCGACGACCGGCCGGGAGGCCTCTCCGACGCGCTCGAACTGCTCAACCGCGAGTCGATCAACGTCGAATACATGTACGCCTTCATCTGCCCCGAACCCGACCGGGCGGACGTCGTACTGCGCGTCAGCGACACGCAGACCGCCGAAACGGTGCTGAAGAACGCGGGATTTGAAGTGAGAGAGTAATTTATCCACGCCTCCGGCGTGATTACATCCACAGCTACGCTGTGATTACATACCAAGCCGCACAGGGCGGCTTGGATGAAGAACCGGGCGGGATCATTTCGAATCCTGCCCGGGTATTTTTTTGCCGTCATCGGCAAAAATCCCATATTTTTACGCGCAATAATCTTGACTTTTTGCCGATAATGTGATATAATAATTGCGTATTGAAAGGAGTGTTTTCATGAAATATATTTCAGTTTCGGAAGCCGCGAGGCGTTGGGGCGTTTCCGAACGCAGCGTGAGAAACTATTGCGCACTCGGCAGGATTGACGGCGCCTTCCTGACAGGAAAGACCTGGAACATTCCCGAAATCGCCGTAAAGCCCGACCGGATCAATAAGAGCAATCAGATTCCCGACGATCTCCTACCAAGGTTAAAAGCCGAGAAAGAATCCGGACTGCGCGGCGGCATATACCATCGCGTTCAGATTGATTTGACCTATAACTCGAATCATATTGAAGGCAGCAGACTGACGCACGACCAGACCCGTCTCATTTTTGAAACGAATACAATCGGTTTGTCCGAAGCCGTAAGGGTTGACGACGTGGTTGAAACGGCAAACCATTTCAGATGCGTCGATATGATTATCGACAACGCCGCATACGCGCCTAGCGAGACGTTTATCAAGCAGCTTCATGCGGTTCTGAAAAACGGAACGACGGACTCACGTCGCGAATGGTTTGCCGTAGGCGACTATAAAAAACTTCCGAATGAAGTCGGAGGCAGAGACACGACCGCTCCCGAAAACGTCGCTTCGGAAATGAAAATGCTTTTGTCGGAATATAATGCTATTGAGAATAAAACCTTCGACGATATTCTCGATTTTCATTACCGTTTTGAATCGATTCACCCCTTTCAGGACGGTAACGGCCGCGTCGGGAGGCTACTGCTCTTCAAGGAGTGTCTGCGGAACGGTATTGTCCCGTTTATTATCTCCGACGATCTCAAAATGTTCTATTACCGAGGCTTACAGAACTGGCCGGTCGAGCGCGGCTACCTTCGCGACACCTGTCTGACCGAGCAGGACAGATTCAGGAAAGTATTGGATTATTTCAAAGTCTCTCACTTTGACAAATCATAAACTCAGGACGGGATAAACTCCGCAGAAAAGCAATATATATTTCAGAAACAGTCCGCCCGGCGGCCTTGAACAAGGCCGCCGGGCGGTATTTTATATATCGTTTATTCTTTCGCCTTCTCGTGCGCGAGGGCGGCGTTCATTGTGTTTCTCATCAGCATGCAGACGGTCATAGGGCCTACGCCTCCGGGGACCGGAGTGATGTACCCGGCGACCTTTTCGCAGCTTTCGAAATCTGCGTCTCCGCAGAGTTTACCTTCTGCGTTGCGGTTCATTCCGACGTCGATCAGCGCGCAGCCCGGCTTCAGCATGTCGCCGGTCACAAGGCCTGCTCTTCCGACGGCCGAGACGACGATATCGGCGCGGCGTATAACATCGGGGAGATTCCCCGTTCTGCTGTGCGCTATCGTCACAGTCGCGTTCATTTCAAGCAGCAGCGCGGCTGCAGGACGGCCGACGATATCCGATCTTCCGATCACCACCGCTTCCCTGCCCTCTACGGGCACGCCGTAGCGCTTCAGGAGTTCGATGATTCCTGCAGGGGTACAAGGGAGAATATTGCCTCCGTCGACCTTTAAGTGGCCGCTGTCGAGGCTGTGGAAGGCGTCGGCGTCCTTGGAAGGGTCAACCGCGTCGATTATCTCCTTCGTATGCGCTGCAAGCTCGCCGGGGAGCGGCAGCTGAACGAGTATTCCGTCGACGCTTTCGTCGGCATTCAGCGCTTTCACGGCGCCGACAATATCGCTCACAGACGCGTCCGCGGGAAACAGAACAGTACTCGAAATAAATCCGCAGTCCTCGCAGGCGCGAACCTTGTTCCTTACGTAAACCGCCGACGCCGGATCGTCTCCGACTTTTACGACGGCAAGCGACGGTTTTCTTCCGTATTTCGCGAGAAACTCCGCAGATTCGGCTGCAATCTCCGCCCGGATTTCGGCGGCCGTCCTCTTTCCGTCAACCAGCACTGCCATCTTCGGTTTCCTTTTTTTCTTCGGGCTTTTTAGACTCTTCTGCTGCGTCGGCTTCGGGCTCCGCTGGGCCCTCAACATCGGGCTCGCTCGTACCTTCAGCCTCGGGTTCACTCGGCCCTTCCACCTCGGGTTCGGAGGGGCCTTCGACCTCCGGCTCGTCGGTGCCTTCATCCTCGGCTCCGGCAAACTCGTGCGACTCCTGGTTGGTTCCTTCGATCCTTTCGGGATCGTCGTCGTTTATGTTCTCGACGAGTGCGGCGTTCATCTCGGTGTTGAGCCGGTTGAGATGTATCAGCGTTCTGATTGTGATTATCAGCGTCAGACCGACGACAAACGATACGCCGGCGACGACCTGAGAAACGCGGAGTTCGCCTGCGTATAGACTGTCGGTGCGCAGTCCTTCGATGAAGAATCTGCCGAATCCGTACCAGGTCGCGTACCACAGGAAGACTTCGCTTCTGAATTTGCGTCTTTTGTAAAAGATATTGATGAGTATGAAGCCCGTGACGTTCCAGAGCGATTCGTAGAGGAAGGTCGGCGCGCAGAGCACGTCTTCCGACCAGTTCTCGTGCCGGATGGCCATCCTCAGAAAATAGAGCGGATTCGATTCGGACGGCGCGACGCCGTATGCCTCGCCGTTGACGAAGTTGCCCCATCTTCCGATCGCCTGCGCAATCATAACGCCGGGAGCCGCGGTATCGAAGACGCATCTCCAGTCGAGATTGTATATCTTGCACATCACGAAGAGCGTGAGTCCGCCGGCGATAATTCCGCCGTAAATCGCGAGTCCGCCCTCCCAGATGGCGATAACGTCCTTGAACGTCTTATACTGTTCGATATTAGCAAATACGTAATACAGACGGGCTCCGATAATTCCGACAATTATCGTGGTAAGACCTACGTCGAACATATTGTCGGCGGTCAGACCGTTGTCCTTCGCCCTGTACGACGCGTAGAGGAAGGCGGCGAGCATACCTGTGACGATTATTATCGCGTACCATCTGATCTCGAGGCCTCCGAAGATCGGAATCCTGAGAGCAACGGGGTTCAGATTGAACGTTATACCGAGTCCGGGGAATGAAACTGTAACCATATTATCCTCCGTAATTATGTTTAAGCGGGCCGGAAGCCCTGGACGTCAGCGTCTCTTGAGTCCTAAGCGGCGTTCGAGCACGTCGGCCGCCGTCTCGAGATAATCCGCGTCTGTCAGTTCGAGGGCTCCGCGGTCGACGGCCGCGCTGAGTTTCGGATCGATCGGTATTCTCGCGAGCAGGTCGTATCCGAACTTCTCTGCTATGCCTCCGATATTGCTCTCACCGAAGAGATTGATTTCCTTCCCGCAGTCGGGGCATTTCACGTAGGACATATTCTCGACGAGCCCGAGCACCGGGATATTCATCATCGAGGCCATATTCGCGGCCTTCGAGACGATCATCGAGACGAGTTCCTGAGGCGACGATACGATAATCACGCCGTCAAGCGGAACAGACTGGAATACCGTGAGAGGAACGTCTCCGGTTCCGGGCGGGCAGTCGATAAAGAGAACGTCGATATCGTCCCAGATCGTATCCGTCCAGAACTGCTTCACCGTTCCGGCGATGAGAGAGCCGCGCCATACGACCGGCCTGTCCTCGCTGTCGAGCATCAGGTTGACCGACATGACGTCGATGCCCGTCTTTGTCCTCGGCGGGATCATCCCGTGCTCGTCTCCGGTAACCTCTCCATGCAGCCCGAAGGCGCGCGGGACAGACGGCCCGGTGACGTCGGCGTCGAGTATTCCGACTTTATATCCTCTTCTGCGCATCATAACGGCGAGCAGGCAGGTGACGAGCGACTTGCCGACGCCGCCCTTGCCGCTTACAATTCCGACGACGTGCTTGATATCCGAAAGCTGGTTCGGAGCCTCGTGCATATCCTCCGGATTCTTCTTTCTCGACGAACAGTTCAGCCCGCAGCTCGAGCAATCATGCGTACATTCTTCAGCCATTTCACAAAAACCTTTCGTTTCCAAAACGTATAATCAGTATTATATTATATCACCTAACAGGAAAAAAGAAAAGATTTTTTTCGTATTTGCGCGAAAATACTTGCATTTTTTCAAAAAAAGTATATACTATATACAGTTACGATTACATAGAAAGGCGTACAGATGAAACAACTTAAAAAATCGAAATCGGCTCCGGTAAAAGGTCCGGTGCTCTGCATTGTAATGGACGGCGTCGGACTCGCTCCCGAAAGCCCCGCAAACGCCGTAACGCGTTCCTTCACGCCTACGCTCGACAAACTGATGAGCGAACGCCCCTGGGTCAAGCTCAAGGCGCACGGAACGGCCGTCGGACTTCCCTCGGACGACGACATGGGCAACAGCGAAGTCGGTCACAATGCTCTCGGCTCGGGCCAGATTTTCGCACAGGGCGCTAAACTCGTCTCACAGTCGATTGAAAACGGCAATATGTTCTCGTCGGCGACCTGGAAGGCGCTCGTCGAAAACGTAAAGACGACCGGCGGAACGCTGCATTTCCTCGGACTCTTCTCCGACGGCAACGTGCACTCTCACATCGATCACCTCAAAGCGATGATCGAGAGAGCAAAGCAGGACGGAGTGGCTAAAGTCAGAGTACACATTCTTCTCGACGGCCGCGACGTCGGCGAAACGACGGCTCTCGATTACGTTCTTCCCTTTGAAACCTATCTCGACGGCCTTCGCGCCCCCGGATTCGACGTAAAAATCGCTTCGGGCGGCGGCAGAATGAAGATAACGATGGACAGATACGAGGCCGACTGGTCGATGGTCGAGCGCGGCTGGCACACTCACGTTCTCGGCGACGGCAGACAGTTCTCGTGCGCCGCTGAGGCGATCAAGGCCTACCGCGAAGAGTACGGCGTCATAGACCAGGATCTTCCTCCCTTCGTCATCGCCGAGAACGGAAAGCCCGTCGGAACAGTCGAAGACGGCGACAGCTTCGTCTTTTACAACTTCCGCGGCGACCGTGCCATCGAGATTTCGAGAACCTTCGATTCTCCCGAAGGCGAATTCGACAAATTCGACCGCGTCAGAATGCCGAAGGTAGTATACGCCGGCATGCTGGAATACGACGGAGACCTGCACATCCCGAAGAAATACCTGGTCAATCCGCCCGAGATTACGAACACGCTCGGCGAATATCTTGCCGGAACCGGCGTACCGCAGTTTGCGATGTCCGAAACGCAGAAATACGGACACGTCACCTACTTCTGGAACGGCAACCGCTCCGGCAAGTTCTCCGACGAGCTCGAAACCTACGTCGAGATACCGTCCGACGTCGTTCCCTTCGAGCAGCGCCCCTGGATGAAGTGCGCCGAGATCACCGACAGGCTCATTGAAGAGCTTGAATCCGGCAAATACCGCTTCCTGCGCGTCAATTTCCCGAACGGCGACATGGTCGGACACACGGGTTCGCTCGAAGCAACGATCTGCTCGATGGAAGCGCTCGATCTGCAGCTCGGAAGAATTCTCAAGGTAATCGACAAGCTCGGCGGAGTTGCTCTCATCACGGCCGATCACGGCAACGCCGACGAGATGGCTGAGATCGACAAGAAGACGGGCAAGCCGAAACTCAACGCAGACGGCAGCTTCAAGGCGAAGACCTCGCACACCCTCAATCCGGTCCCCTTCATCGTTTACGACGCGACGGGCGAAGGAAAGATTGAAGTCAAGAAGGACGAAGGAAAGTTCGGACTTTCGAACGTCGCAGCGACCGTCGTCACCCTGCTCGGCTACGAACCGCCCGAGATGTGGGACGAATCGATCGTAATAAAGCACTGATATGAACGCGAACTGCCTTCCCCCGACGGGGGAAGGTGTCGCCGCACGGCGACGGATGAGGGGCTGAACCATCCGTCCGAACAGCCCTCAGGAGGCACATATGGACTACAAACGCATCGAAAAATATTTCGGCCAGTCGATCCCGGCCTGGACCACGGTCGTGTCCTTCGGACTCACGGCTCTCGGCCTGATACTCTTTATCTTCATCGGCTTCTCGCGCGGCGGATGGTACTTCATCCCGATCGGCCTGACGATGGCTGTGGCGGGCATCGTTATGATGCTCGTAGTTTCTAACGTAAAAATAAAAGACAGCGAAATCGACGACGCGGTCGCGCCCTACGGCGATCAGTTCAAGAGCGATTTCACTTCAAAATTCGTAAAGGTCGACGCCGCGCGTCTCAGATACGAGATGACCTACGGAGCGAAGGTCAAAAACCCCGGTGACAACGTCGAGCCGGTGATTTTCAGCACCTTCTGCTTCGATGAAAGCCGCGCCCTTCACAAGATCGGTTCGGACGGCAAAAGCCGCTCCTCGATCTACTCCTTCTCGGGATTCGCTCTCAAGTCCGAGTCGATCTGCCTCGGAGAGCGCGAAATATCGCTGATCTCTCCCGAACAGCCGCGGCCTGATTTCTTCGAAGAGATTCCCTACACCGAACTCGGCGGGTGCGAGCTCGTAAATCCCGACGAATCGGGATATTCGGGAAAAACCCAGTACCGCCATCTCAGAATCACGCGCAAAGACGGAACTCCGATTATCGAGTTCCCGATACTCGCAGACGCCGCTGCAGACGAATACGCCGCGGATATTTCCCAGAGAATTTCGAGAGCCGCGCAGAAAATCTCCGCGGAATCGAGTCAGAAGGAATAACTGCCACGCCTTCCGCTGCAATCAGCCGAGACCGGCAAACAGACACAACAACTAACCAAACCGAACATATCGTGCGGAGGCATTTAGCAAAGCGAAATGCCTCCGCACGATTGCATATGCCGAAACCAGTAGAGCAATATTACCTTTTCATCTTGACATTTATAATCGATCGTGATATAATATAAACGAAATTATCATAATTTGGTTTATCATATTGAGGTATGTTATGAATTTTATAGCAAGAGAAAAAGAACTCGAGACGCTTAATTCCGAATACGAACGAGAGGGTAGTTTCGTAGTAATTTACGGTCGTCGCCGCGTAGGAAAAACCACTCTTATTAAGGAATTTCTTAAAGGCAAGCCGGCTNNATTGAATCTCAATGCATGAAAAGATTCGCCGGCATGATCGCAAGAACAACCGGTAATCAGTCTATAGCAAAAGCTGCTTTCAACGACTGGGTCGATTTGTTCAGACTCGTTGCCGATTATCAGTCAAACGAAAAGAAAATCCTTGTAATTGACGAATTCCCATACCTCGTTAAAACGAACGATGCATTCCCATCAATTGTTCAGTATGTCTGGGATGAATTTCTGAAAGACTCGAACGTCATGCTGATTCTCTGCGGTTCTCTTATAAGCATGATGAAGAAGCATGCGCTTTCGCACGACAGTCCTCTATACGGCAGACGCACGTCTCAGATCCGCCTTATGCCGCTGACGTTTACCGACGTCTATCCGCATATGAATCTGCCGTTCTCCGACGCTGTGGAACAGTTTGCCGTAACCGGAGGCGTTCCCAAGTATTTTGATTTCTTCAACGGAAAGAGACCGCTGTTCGAACAGATCCGTGAAGAAATACTCTCAAAAAACGGTTTTCTTTACGAAGAGCCCCAGTTCCTGCTTGATAACGAAGTGCAGTCTCCCAACAATTATTTTTCAATTATCAAGGCTATAGCTGACGGAAATCACAAACTCGGGAATATTGCAGCTGCGCTCGGAATTGAAACCTCAGCATTGACTCCTTATCTTACAACGCTGACGGATCTCGGTTTTATCGAGAAACAAGTTCCGATAACCGAGAACAATCCCGAAAAATCACGCAAAGGTCTATACTTCATATCCGACGGCTTTATGAATTTCTGGTTCAGATACGTATATCCTTTCAAAGGAGAGCTTGAACTCGATAATACACAAATTGTTCTTGACGAGCTCAACAAGGATTTCGTCAGCAGTTTTGTCGCCATCTCCTACGAATCAGTCTGCAGGAACCTGTTCGCTTCGCTCTGTGCGTCCGGAAAAATTGATTTTGTCCCTTCAAGAATAGGATCTTACTGGATCAACGAATACGGCGACGAAAACACGCAGATTGACGTTGCCGCGTTTGACAGAACGAACAAACGTCTGTTTGTCGGCGAATGCAAATATCACAAAAGCCCCGTTGACGCCGCCGTATATTTCGACCTGAGATCAAAGGTGGAAAAAACGAAAGAACTGTTGAAAGCATTCCCGGGATATTCGATCGTTTACGGCGTCTTTTCAAAAAGCGGCTTCAAAAACAGGTTGCTTGATCTGAATAAAGAAAACCCGGACTTAATCCTGATTGACTGCGATACGGTCGTCTGATTATCCCGTGACCACGCATCGGCGGGGNNCCGCCGATGCGTCATAATATAATCAGCCTTTACGCCGCCGGTTTCAGTTCTTCTCTCTCGTGAAACTGCTCGGCGGATTTTTTTATTCCTTCGGGATAAATCGCCGCGAAGTCCTTCTTCATCGAAACGGGAACGTATCCCTTCGCTATGTTCTCCGCTGACTTCTTCTCCCAGTCGGCGCTTCCCCATTCTCTCTCGCCGTCGTCGGCGATGATCATATACGCCTGCGCAGGATAAGGATTCCGCTCGTCAATCGTATAGTTCATCATACTGGTATCCGAGCCGCTGTTTCCGAACGCGAGCACCGGTCGCTGACCGATCTCCCGCTCGACGTATATCGCCTTGTTCGAGTTGAGATTCTTCTGAATGAAACCGCCGGTCAGCACCAGCTCGTCGCCGTTCTCATATTTGAAATTCATATTCGACGACTCTGTCTCGTGTCCCTTCTGCTTGACCTCGAAATCGGTACCGATAACGTGGTTCGGCGTGACGAAATCGGCTATCGGCGAGTTTGCGACGATCGCCCTAGTCGTCGTCCGCTCGGTTCCGCTGATGACGTATACCGTGAACCCGTTGTTATAGAGATACTCGACAAGCTCGACCATCGGAAGATAGAAGTTGTCGATATATCTCATATTCTCGAAGCTCGACGTGAATTTCTTACCGAACTGCACGACGTACGAATAGAACTCCTCGACCGTCAATCCTGCGTATGCCTTCGCGAAATTCCGCGCGAGCGTCTCGTCTGCTGTATACCCGGGTCTGATTGCCGCCGCAATCTCCTTGAGCTCGTCCGACACTCTCTCGGGATGATCGACAAGACAGTATTCGATGAACATCATCGTGTCGTAATACGTATAATAGGTCTCACATGCGAGCGTGCCGTCCATATCGAATACGGCGATTCGGTCCTTCTCGGGTATGAAGTTCTTGCTGTCCTTCGGATTTGTCACCATCGTGACGTAGTCGCGCAGGCTCTTCGCAGCCGCTGAATCCTGAACCCAGTACTTCGTAAGCGCGGGCGTCTTTTTTGAGCAATTGACGCATATAATGACTGCCGCGGCAATAATTACAGCCAGCGCGACGACGCAGATTATCAACGCGGTTTTTTTGCTTTTTTTCATGTTTCTGCCATCCTTTATCGACGTTAATCTTCACCGAGTTTTTTTCCTCATCTCAACCGGCGTATATCCACGGTTGAAAGGAATTCTCGTATTGTTCATAAGATCCGTAAGGAGTCTCGTAAATTGTTCCATTTCGGAAACGCCGCCTAATCTATATCCGAGATCCTCCAGTATGAAGACCGCCTCCTGCACGTTCATTGACGGGAAAACGGAATCGAATCTTATATGCTCAATAAGAAGCGCAAGAGCCTCAACAGCGGGGTCGGGAAAGCTCCTCCGCGGTCTGTTCTTACCCGCCTTCCGCTTCAGATTATCTCTGATAAACGCTATCATAGCTCTGGCCTGCGGCGTATCCTCATAGTAGAAAGAATCGCTGTATCTCAGCAGATCTGCAGGAATATAAAGCGGCTTTTTTAAAGTCTCCTCATAAAGCGCGTACAGGTCGTCGTAGTATTCTTCGAAAAGCGGACGGTCTTCAAGCTTCATTCCGGGTTTGAGGTATTCCTTGCGGACTTCCGGGTCTGAGTAATCGAGAAAACGCATTGTAAGATCAAAGTCGAAAAACAGCATTTTCTCCTTGCTGCCGTCTTCAAAGAACTCTGACTCATACTCGATGCCGCAATTGAGATTCTCGTCGCGATAGAGTATAGGAAGGAGCTTACCAAACTGCTCGGACGTAATCCCGCAGAAATGTCTGAGTATGAGCCTCACGTCCTTCTCAGGCAGCAAACGGTAGAAAGCCGCGCACGCGTCCAGGGTCGTCCTGACTTTTTCGATTGTTTCCCGGGGGATCCCGGTTGCCGCGTATTTACGCGCAAGCGTCGATTCGGCGTAATATTTTTTCATGAATACCCCTTCTCAACCTTCCCGTACTTTTTCAGCGTCTCAAGATCCGCGCCGAAGGTGTCGAGCTTAAGACTGAGTCTCAGAATTTTAGGTTCGTACTTTCCCATATTATCCTCCTCAATGCACAATCCAGTAACCGCTTCTGGCGGTTCCGGCGCGCTCGATAAGCATCTTGGATTTCAGACTTTCCAGGGCGCGCTGCACCGTTTTCAATGATTTCCTGATCCTATCCGCGAGTTCCTCGCGCGTAAGCCCCGGCTGTTCTTTTAACAAATCATAAACCGCGACCTCGCTCGGCGTAAATCCCTGCGGAGCGCCCTTCCCCGGATTTTCTTTTTGTGCTTCAGCGATGCGATTTGGATCGTTTCTGTAAAAAATAAATCGAAAACCGAATGGAAAGATATCATACCCGTATTTTACGTCCGTTTCCATGCATGCGTTGAATACCCGCTTGAAGCCGCTGCCGAAAGACTCAATGTCGTGGCAGAGATAGAGAGTTCTGGCAATCAATTCGTTACGAATTACAGATTGAAGATCCTTCGTGGCAAAATCTTCAGGCGTCAATTGGGGCGGAAACTCCCCCGGATTGTATATTACGACTTTGCTGGGATGAATATCGATTTCATGCTGCGATGCGGCTCCGTACTGAGCGTGAGCAAAACTATTGACTATTATCTCGCGGAGAGCGTCCTGCGGTATCTCGGGGATCTCTTCTCTGTACAGCCCTTTTATCTCGGCTCTCCAGCGAATGTTTTTATTGACGTAGCCGATTGCTTCCTCGGTGAGTCTGAAAATATTGTTTTCAAGCCGGCATATATCAAGAAACGTCAGTTTCTCATCCGTGGCAAACACCGCCATTTTCAGGACGACGGGACCGTTCGAGCCGAACAGCGCGTTGCCTGCGTTGTTCAGTTTGCCGTTTTTCAGAAGACCGAGCTTCAGCAATAGTTTCTCTTCATCAAACGGTTCGGAAGGCAGTCTGCCGCATGCCGTGGCTCTGTCGTAAAATGTTTTCAGCGCTTCCCTGTCAATATCGTCAATCGTGTACTCGGTTTCACGCTGCTCCCATTTTTCGGAAAGAGCGCCCTCGAGCATCATGCTTTTAAGCTCTTCGGGATTGAGTTCCCTGCTCTCGTCTGCAACGCGGATATAGTATTTTCCATAGGCAGAGTAGGGCTTATTGGTCCCGTTGAACTTGACTTCAATAATGTCTCTTCCGTCGATTGTGATCTTTTCGACCTGCGGATATATCTGCGGCCTGACGCTTTCAAAAATTACTCTGGATACGTCTCTGAGCGTCGAGTCCACAATCTGAAATCCCTTTACGTCGCCGTTCGGAAGAACACCGAAATATAGCGTCCCCTTTTCGTGCTTATTCAATATTGCAACAATATCTATAACGGCGTCGTGAAGCTCGCCGGTCGTCTTTTTGAATTCAAGTTCTTCGGTTTCGTGCCCGAAATTTATCATAAATTTTGCTCCTTTCCTGAGTTTACGACACAATTATATCACAATCAGGGACATTTGTCAACGCAAATGTCCCTGAAATGTCCCTGAAAATGTCCCTTAACCGGACGCCTATCTCTGAACTCTGCCTGAGCCGTCTCCGGCGATCAGCTTCAGAACTTCATTTACGCCGATCCGGTTGAAGTCTCCTTCAATACTGTGTTTCAACGCGGACGACGCAACGGCAAATTCTATGGTTTTCTGTGAGTCAAAACCTTTTCTCAATCCGAATATCAGGCCGGCTCCGAAACTGTCTCCGCCTCCGACACGGTCGACAATACTGTCGATATGATATTTTTTTGAAAAATAAAAGTTGTTCCCGTCGTACAGCATTCCCTGCCAGTCGTTGACCGTTGCGGAATGAGAAGAACGAAGCGTGAAGGCGACGTGAGTGAAGCCGAACAGTTCTTTTAATTCCTTCGCCACCTTTTCATATCCGAGCTTATTGATCAGCCCGGACAAAACGTCGGTGTTTTCGGACTCAATTCCGAATACGTTCTTTGCGTCCTCTTCGTTCGCAATGCAGACGTCAACGTATTTGCACAATTCCGTCATTGCCGCTCTTGCGGTTTCTTTGGTCCACAGCTTTGACCGATAATTCAGATCGCACGAAATGCGTATATTTCTCTTTTTCGCTTCATTACATGCAATTTTGCAAATTTCAAAAACGTTATTCCCCAATGCGGGCGTTATCCCGGTAAAATGAAACCAGTCCGCGTCCGCAAAAACGGCGTCCCAGTCATAATCGGTTGTTTCCGACAATGCAAACGACGAACCCGCGCGGTCGTATATACATAAACTTCCCCTCTGATTGGCTCCCTTTTCCAGATAATATAGTCCGAGTCTGTCGCCGCCTCTGGCAACGTAATCGGTATTGACGCCGAAATAGCGCAGAGAGCTGATTGCGCCTTCGCCTACAGGACCCGCCGGGACCTTGGAAACGAACGATACGTTTTCTCCGAAATTGGCCAATGAAACGGCGACGTTGGCTTCCGCGCCGCCAAAGGTTGCCTGTAATTGATCGTTTTGGAAAAAACGATAATGTCCATTAGGTTGAAGACGAAGCATTATTTCGCCGAAAGTCACTATTTTGCTCATGATTTACCTCCAGATTGATCCAAGCACAAATTAACAAAGTTTGCCCCTGATTATTTAAGGCAATACCGCACAATTCGCGTGCGTGTATNNGAAATCGCAGGAAAACAGGCGGTTTTTCAAGATTTCGACGTCTTAACAGGCGCAAAAAGAGCAGTCAAGACGCGTGCGTCGAATTGTGCGGTATTGCCTTAAAAAAACTCACCGATTTTTCATCGTGCGCGAAAGCGTCAGGTCCGCAGCAAGAGTTATAAAACACCCCGCGAAATATGCGACGATATCTCCCCACGCAAACGACGTCCCCATCAGCACACGAAGAAGCTTGTTCTCAATACCGAGCAGATCGCAGAGCGGAAAGATCTGCGATATCTCGACAAGAACGGCGAACAGGAATACCACTCCCGAGAGCCATACGCGTCCGTCGGGGATGAATATCCTCACGATACACCATAGAAGTATGACGACGAGCGTGTCGCCTAAATACGGCCGTACGAATGAATCGTGAACGTACAATCCGATAAGGATTTCAATAATCAGCAGAATTACCGCGCACGCGGCGAAAACAAGGCGTCGGGAAGATTTTGTCATCTGTATATCGTTTTCAGTCAAGCTTTTCGAGCATCTCCTGATATACCTCGATCAGTCTCTGAAGACTGACCTCGCGAGTGGTGAACGGCTCGCATATGCTGCTGACAATAGTCTCCAGGACGTCCTCGTCAATATTGTCCGGAATCGCTGCCGCCTCAATTGCTGCACATAGTTCCTTCCCCATAGCGCTGTTGTCGGCAAGCTGCTTTTGCAACTCGCCGAGACGATCGAATATTTCTCTCTGTGTGAGTGGGGAGGGCATGGCTGAATCTCCTTCGCTAAAGTTTAACTGTATTTCACAAAGCAGTATAACAAATCACTCCACTGCTCTCCAGGGCTCGTATTCGCCTTTTTCAAGAATATCTGCAATCCTCTTACATGCATGTCCGTCACCGTAAGGATTGCATGCATGAGACATCTTTTCGTATTCTTCTCTGTTTTCAAGCAGGAGTTTAAACGTACTGTAAATCGTATCCTCATTCGTACCGACAAGCTTCAAAGTTCCTGCTGTCACCCCCTCCGGGCGCTCGGTTGTGTCACGCATAACAAGCACAGGCACTCCGTAAGAGGGACATTCCTCCTGAATACCGCCGGAGTCTGTAAGGCAAAGATACGACCTTGCCTCAAAGTTGTGGCAGTCGAACACCTCAATCGGCTCTATTATATGAATTCTGTCGCAATCGCCTAACTCTTCTTTTGCGGCCTCACGCACGACAGGGTTCATATGTATCGGATAAATCGCCTTACACTCGGGGTGCTCGTCAAGAACGCGGCGTATTGCACGGAACATTTGGTGCATCGGCTCTCCGAGATTCTCGCGCCTGTGAGCGGTGATGAAAATCAGTTTGGAATCCCCAACCCAATCCAGTTCGGGATGGGTATAATCATTCCTCACGGTATGCTGCATTGCGTCAATAACAGTATTGCCGGTAATGTAAATTGTATCCGGATCTTTGCATTCTTTAATCAGATGTTCAGCCGCCAGCTGCGTCGGAGCAAAATTGTATTTACTTATTATTCCAACCGCCTGACGATTGAATTCCTCCGGATACGGACNNCCCGCCTCGACATGACCGACCGGAATTTGCAGATAGAAGCATGCGAGCGCGGTAACAAACGTTGTGGAAGTATCACCGTGAACAAGAACGACGTCGGGCCGCTCTATTTCAAGCACCGCTTTTATGTTATTCAAAATGTTTGTCGTAATGTCAAACAGCGTCTGTTTGTCCTTCATAATGTTCAGATCATAATCCGGAACGACGCCAAAAGTCGCCAGAACCTGGTCAAGCATCTGACGGTGCTGGGCTGTAACGCATACTATTGTTTGAATCCCTGCTCTAGTCTTTAGTTCATTAACCAAGGGACACATTTTAATTGCTTCCGGACGAGTTCCGAAGACGGTCATTATTTTCTTCATTCGAGTTTTAGCTCCTTATTGTTCGTGAATGACAACGAGAAACCTTCTTCTTAGACTAGAAAATGTAATCTGATAGCGAAAAAGAGTACTCAGATATTGCTTCTTCCTTCGCCAATCAACTACTAAAAGATTTTCTCTTGTATAGCTTGATAGTTTACCTCTTATGTTAGTATCATATTTATCCGTTATTTTTATCACTAGCAACTTCTCTTCTGAAAGCTTTTATGACAAATAAAGCAAGCAAACAAGATAGAATCATTTCGGATATCATAGATGCATATGCAATACCATATGCACCAAATGGCTTTCCAAGGCTGAACATTAAACCAAGCATTACTACTACACTAATTGTGAAGGCAATACTATATTCTTTTTGACGGCCACTCGCAACAAGTGTTTGTATTCCTAAAAAGTTATTGATAATTCCGAATAATACCCATATAACAAAAGGTATAAGTAGCGTAGAACTACCAACGTAGTCAAAGCCGAACGCAATTCTAACTATCAAACTGTTTGCGGCCACAATTATCACTCCGCCGAATGCAAAAAACGAAACAACCGGAATTGCATACCTTCGAACGTTTTTTAGTCCATTACTGAATGAAACCTCGAAAGNNCATCAGTAGTTGAAATGATGCCTAGGACCGTAACTCCTATGCTGCCAAATATTTTTGTCATGGCAGATGAAACAAATAGTGGCCAACCGTCAATTATCTCATTTTTTATTGTCGTAAATTTCGGGAGAGAAAAGACCACTTTATATTTAAATCTAACAAAAAGGCAACCGAACAAACTTGAAATTACAAAATTTGAGATATACAAAAAGCAATATAGATATAAATCGCCAGGATCCTTAACAAGCAAAAAGATCAAGATTACAGAAATCGTTCGGCTAATGACACTAATAAGAGTGATCATCTTCATTTCAGCAATGCCTTGAAATAGCCAATTCTGCTGGAAGACTACCGCAAATACCATTAGAAACAGAATCAACATGCATATTAGCTGTGTATGTCCAACTTTTGTAATAAGTATTATAATTGCAAAAATGAATGCGCATAAGGCCATCAACACTAATCTTGCACTGATAATACTACTATGCACTTTATCCAGATCATCTTTTGCTTTTTGTGTCGCAGCTCTTCTAGCGCCGGTAAGGCCAAATCCATATTCTACAATTACCTGAAAGTATCCAACCCAGTTCAGTGCAATAGAGAACTCTCCATATGCGGAAGTTGAAAGAATCCTCGTAATATAAGGTAACGTCAGTAAAGGGATAATGGTATTAAAGCCCTGTAGTAGAATCATCCAAAATCCATTTTTCGCGACTTTGGACTGCAGAAATTTCGAAATCATACCCATAAGCAGAAGCCTTTTTATTCTGTCTTTCCGAATGTGAATTTAACCTTGCTGGTAATAATATAAAACAACACCAAATAGAAAAGTATTATCATTGCATCCAAACTTTGAGTAAGCATTCCCATCAAAACCATCGCATAGGAATAGCGCTGTAGACTTGTTTTTGCCTTGTCTGCTTTCTTGCAATACCAACATAAAAACAAAATGCAAAGCGGCATCCCCCAAAAACGGAAATTTGATATCATCATCTCTAATATCGAAGGTGTCATCCCTGCATGAACTTCTAACACTGTAGTATTATACAAAGCTGCAGTTAAATATCTATAGTGTGGATATCCTTTTCCGGGGAAAAGAAATCGTGGAACTACCATGAAAATTGTTGAAATAACAGTTTGCAATGGGTATTCAAGGATGTGTTCTTTCAGTAAATACTCTTTCCATATTGTAAATTTCACGACATCATCGCGACCAAAATCAATGCGAAACGAAGCATATAGTGATTCAAAGTTGCTGTTGGCAATAATCTTTATTGAAGTAATATAAAATGCTGAGTACAGTATTACTGCTACGCCCAATAAAACTAGTAACGCTTTGATATTCACTCTACGTCCTGATTCGCGACGTTCAACCACATTCATATATAAATAGCTGAAAAGTATTGTAATAACAGAATATCTTTTTCCACTAATCCAAATAATAACGAATGAGAAGATAGCAAATAATAATAATCNNAATACCATATAATAAGAGCAAGAATAGCCAAGATTATCAGTACTGAGTTTAGTTCTGTAAAACTCGATGGCAATCCCCTCTCACCAAAAGAGTTATAACTGGTAAATGCTGATATTTTGCCACTCACTAACACGTGTATAGCGGGAGATAAAATTACACCAAACAGTACAAAATCGGGGATCCAATTTGTGAATCCGATTATGTTTCTCGAAAAGCTGAAATCATTTGAAATCCGGCTTTTCTTTGACACGTACATTAAACAAATGAATAATGATAAAATATAAATGTCATAAATAACACAAACTGCGTCATTAGACATTGAATCTTCAAAGCCAGAAAGCCAGGCACTGTACTTTGGGATTCCAATGAATAAATCCAGCGCAACCGGCAAAGNNACTCTCATCTTTTCTCATCACCATGTTCCATTACATCCGATAGTATTTTTCGGATTGTCTTCAAATTGTCGACCGAATCAAATAAACTCTGCGAGTTTTGGGAGTATTTCTCTCTGTTGAGAGTTATTTTCTTAATTGATTCAATCAACTGAGGACGATTATCAAAGCTGACACATTCCCCGGCATGATAAGCCCCGACTGTATTTCTAAGGCCAGGAATATCGTTACAAAGAATTGGCAATCCAAGGCCTGAATACTCATATATCTTGTTTGGAGCACAAAACAGGTTGTTCATACAGTTCCCTTGATAATATGCTATCCCTGCAAAAGCATAACTGGTAACTTCCAGATGATATGGTGCAGGAACATATCCCAGATATATCGTTCGTGGGTATTTCTCTTTTAGGACAGTTATGCTATCTGATAATTCTTTTCCCAGCAATCCAAGATACAATTCTTTATCATCAAGCTCCGATAATGCGTCTGCCAATAATCCCAGATCCCTATCTGAAGAAATAATACCTTGATAAAGCATCACCTTTTTATTTTTTATTTGGTTAATAATTCTCTGCGTTTCATCAATTGAACCTTCTCCAATATTTACCGGTAAGCTGTACGGCTTATTTGGCATTACATATGGCCTTTTTTTTAAATTCCACCACATGGTCATTATATCCGCTCGCGTTTGTTCACATACCACAACGGCAAAGGCATTTTTTATTACCCTGCCGACACCTTTTTTATAAAACGAATTGTTGTCGTACAATTCAAGCACATTGAGAATGAATGGATATTTTGTGTGATTTCTGCCCAATGAAAAACAACTGTCAGCAGTCCCATACCATACCAAATCTTTGGCCTGATACCTTTTAGAAAGGACTTTCAAAACTCTTTTTTTATAATTAAAATAGCTTTGTATTTTCCCTAATAATGGTATGGCTGACCGTTTGATTGACAGGCATATTGTTTCAACCCCCAGCGATTGAAGGAGATCCTCTGTCCTTTTGTCACAATATCCATAAACAGCTATAACATCATAGCCGAGTTCGCGCAAATAGTTTATTTGATTCAGGCAGGGAGGATATAAATGAAGCCCGTTCCGAACGATGAAAAAAAATCTCATGCCATTCTCCAAATCGTTGTTTAATGGTCCGCAAAAAAATCCTGATAGAAGGATTCTCTAATAGAATCCAACTTGAATTTCTGATAATCATGAGCTTTTGAAAAAGAATCCATGCTCATTCTGATCATCTCATCTTTGCCAATTTCCTCAAGCAGATTAGCTATCGCTTCAAAATCACCTTTTTTAAACAAATACTGCTTTGACACAAGCTCGGGAATTCCGCCTGCACTTGACCCTAACACCGGCAGTCCGCGAGACATTGCTTCAACTAATGCTCGAGGAAGGCCTTCTTGCTTGCTAGGCTGAATATAAATGTCAATTGAATCTAGCCAATCAATTACCCTCTCATGCTCCATACCGCCTAAGAAATAGACTTGATCGCTTACACCACATTCTTTTGCAACTTCTTTAAGTTTGTTACAACTACCGTTCCCAACAAGGTAGTACTCATATTTTTTTACTCCGCGCTTGTTTAATACTCCTAAAGCACGGATTACATACTCCTGTCCCTTATATGGAACATCAATGGCAGCAACAGTACCGATTTTCCAGAGTTCTTTTTCCTTTTGAATTCTTGCCAGCCTTCTGTCCTCTAAAGACTCACTTAATAATGGAATTTCAACGTCAGAACAGCCTATGTTTTTTCCGCTATTAGGATATCGACTCTGGAGAAATGATTGTGTAACATAAATAACATATGGCGCTTTTTTGATAAGCTGACGATTCAATAAATACATATATGGCGCTATGACTTTGCCCTTTAACCCGTGATTCCAGAATGCATCCCATGCACACGCAACTAATTCTATGAAATAAGGCTTCTTAATTTTTCTATTGATTTTCAAAGCCTGAATACCAAGGAAGCTTGGAAGGCGAACTATCAGTCTATCGCAATCGTTTATTTGTTTTTCAAGCCCTGAATACTTTAATCTATTGTTGCCAAGAATAACCACTTTAGGTTCGGAAATATATGACCATCTATCGTTTGCTGACGTTTCATCGATTATTCTCGCGACAACGGTTAACCGGTCACAATACTTTGTGTATCTTCCTAAAACTGTGTCATTTAATCCTCCGGTAGAGTATAGTTTCCCATTAACTCTTCTAAAAGGATGGTCATGGACAAACAGAAGATTCATAGTAACGTCACCTGTCTTTTACTTTTTTTCCCGGCACGCCAACAACTACCGAGTCGCTTGGAACATCTTTGGTTATTACAGCTCCTGATCCTATTACGCTGCCATTTCCTAAAACATTACCTCCGAGGATTGTTGCTTTTGCCCCTATCCAAACGTTATCTCCAATACATATCGGTAGCGATTTGATTCCTTGATACTTTATAGGCAACTCATGGCCTTCATAAAAGTGCTCAAACGTAATTATCGACACCCCATGAGCAATTGAGACATCGTTTCCGACCTCAAGTCCTCCATATGCATCGATGTAAGCCATAGGCCAAATGCTAACATTATTACCAAGCTTTAAATCGTCAATATGATAAAGAAATACCCCTTCCTTTATACCGACATTGTCACCAACAGATTTTGCAATACTTTTTACGAGAGCATACCTTTTGACTTGGCCGACATATCCTCTTGTATACCGATTCCTTTCCAATTTGAGATATCTGATTCTCCTTGGAAATAGCCGATACCACTTAACCAAAAGTTCAATTATTCCCTTATACTTATTAAACAAATCCCTTCCGCTTTTCATCAACGATTCTCCATATCCACAACTACTATTGATACTTAACAGATTGAATCAAGTCACAAAATGTTTATAATACCTTTATTCTTCTTTTTTTAACAAAACGTCGGTTTCCTTAGAACATCG
>LXOW01432280.1_pt1 | contig 38281 bp, 28 predicted proteins | sample 1368591 | NCBI WGS metagenome assembly LXOW01 (sample SAMN04884650, study PRJNA319009) | bovine gut metagenome | isolation source: Cow rumen | host: Bos taurus | place: Italy: Legnaro (PD) | collected 2014-07-09
CCAATCGAATGTACGGTTTTGCACATCCGCCGGTACTAATTCCCGAAAGTCCTTATTCTCTATGGACAGAACTTGAGGATGATTCCTCAAAGACGGATGGAGTTGGTCGGTCCCTACATCCACTGCCACCACAAAAGCCGCACCATGTTGCAGAACACAATCCGTAAAACCACCCGTAGAACTTCCCACATCCAACACATGACAGCCTTGAAAAATAATATGGAAATCTTCAATAGCTTTCTCCAATTTCAGTCCTCCCCTACTCACATATTTATTAAATATGTCTATCAACACCACCTCATCCGTATCAGCAATTTCCTTGGATGCTTTGGTCTCTACTCTGCCATTTACCGAAACCGTTTTCAATTTTATAGCATCTTGCGCTCTCTCTCGGGAGGCACACAAGCCTTTTTCCACTAGATATTTATCCAAACGCATTTTATGAAACAAACTATAAACCAAGAACTAAAAGCCAANNTAGTCCTTAACTCTTAGTTCTTAGTTAATTATACCTCTATATTATTTCTTAGGAGTATTTTTCAGTACATCAACGAGGAAGTCCCAAAACTTACCCACAGAATCAATGTTCACTCTTTCATCGGGTGAATGGGGATGTTCGATGGTCGGGCCGAAAGAAATCATATCCCAGTCGGGATAGCGTGAGCCGAAGAGACCGCATTCGAGACCAGCATGGATAGCCATAATGGCGGGATCCTTGCCGAATTTCTTCTTATAAACGGTCATACAGGTCTTCATGATCGGGGATTCCATATTGGGTTTCCAGCCCGGATATGCACCAGTCAGTTCGATGTCAGCGCCTGCCAATTCAGCAATAGCCGTCATCTTCTGTCCGAGGGCATCCTTAGCGGAATTCACAGAGCTACGGAGCAAGCAGCAAACTTTTAGTTCGCCCTTCTCGGCATGGAAGATAGCTAGGTTGTTGGAGGTTTCCACCAAGTCCTTCATGGAGTCGCTCATGCGCTGTACGCCATTCGGAATAGCGAACACCATGTTCACAATGCGTTTCTGGGCGTCGGCATCCATCATCTTCTTGGGAGTGTCCACTGCAGTCACTTTCAATTCCATATCGGGTTCTGTTGCGGCAAATTCAGCTTTCACTGTATCCGTAAATTTCTTCACGAAACGTTTGTAAGCGGCAACTTTGTCTTCGGGAAGCATCACAACGGCCACTGCCTCACGCGGTATAGCATTACGCAAGCTACCGCCCACCACTGAACAAATATGAGCTTCATACATATCAATTGAAGTCTTCAACAGACGTGTGATCAACTTGTTGGCATTGGCACGACCCAAATTGATGTCCATACCGGAGTGACCGCCCTTCAAACCTGTGAGGAAGAGCTGCAAAGCCTTCATACCCGCAGGAACAGCTTTTTCTTTATACTTCATGGTGAAGTTAGCATCCAAACCACCTGCACAACCTACGTAAAGTTCACCTTCGGTTTCGGAATCCAAGTTAATCAAAATTTTGCCATTGAGCACACCTGATTTCAGACCGAAAGCACCGGTCATACCGGTTTCTTCGTCAACAGTGGCCAGCACTTCGATAGGACCGTGAGCCACATCTTTGGAAACAAGAACTGCCAAGGCAGCGGAAGTACCAACGCCATTGTCAGCACCCAGCGTGGTACCGTTAGCTCTCACCCAACCCTTGTCGATGCGAGTTTCAATAGGATCTTTGGTAAAATCGTGTTTCTTGTCGCTGTTGGCCTGGGGCACCATGTCCACGTGGCCCTGTAAGATGACAGGAACGCATTTTTCCATACCTTTGGTAGCAGGAGCACTGAAAATCAAATTACCAGTTTTGTCCTGCTTGCAATCGATTTTGTTTTCCTTAGCCCATTCTTTCAGAGCTTCGGTCAGTTGTTTCTCATGTTTTGAAGGATGGGGAACAGAGCAAATGTTGCTAAAGATTTCCCATAGCTGTTGGGGATACAATTTTTTGATTTCTTCGTTCATAATTTTATGTTTTAAATGTTATAGCAAAAATTTCATTTACATTGAAATCTGTCCATCCCTCATCACCACACATCGGTCAGACAGTTTGGCCAGTTCCTCATTATGGGTAACAATGATAAAAGTCTGATGAAAACGGTCTCGCAATTCAAAGAATAGCTGATGCAGTTTCTGAGCGTTTTCAGTATCCAGATTTCCCGATGGCTCATCGGCTAGAATAAGTTCAGGACTGTTTGCCAACGCCCGAGCCACCGCCACACGTTGCTGTTCCCCTCCCGAAAGTTCTGATGGCTTGTGTGCGACTCTATCACTCAACTTCAAAAAATCAAGCAACTCAGCAGCCCGCTGCTGGGCCTGCTGTTTGGATTGTCCTGCAATCAGCATCGGCAACATCACATTCTCAACAGCGGTAAATTCCGGCAAAAGATGATGAAACTGAAACACAAAACCAATATGGGCACTTCGGAAATCCGATAACTGGTCATCATTAAGGTCATGCACTTTAACCCCATCAATAAGAATCTCTCCCCTGTCAGGTTTATCCAAAGTACCAATCAAATGAAGGAGGGTGGATTTTCCTGCTCCAGAAGGTCCCACAATAGTCACCACCTGGGAAGACTGTACCTCTAAGGAAACACCCTTCAAAACTTTCAACGAGCCGAAGCTTTTTTCCACATGGTTAACCTGTATCATCAAATCACATTTGAGACTGCAAATATACAAAAATATTTAATTTGCTAATGTGATAATTAATTAGCAAATTGATTCATTAGCTTTTTGTTTGGGCGGGAACAGCAATGAAAGCACCACACTCAGCACCAAAATACTCAAAATCACTATCATTGATACAAAGGTGTTGACATGCACGCCCACCAAAGGCAACAACATTTTCACACCAATAAACGTAAGCAATACCGAAAGACCAATTTTGAGGTAAGCAAACTTGTCCATCACACTTTCAAGCATAAAGAACAACGAACGTAAACCTAAGATGGCGAATATATTGGAGAAGAAAACGATGTATGGGTCTTGTGTGATAGAGAATATGGCAGGTATTGAATCGAATGCAAAAATTATATCCGAGAACTCAATAATCAGCAACACCACAAACAAGGGAGTCAACAACCAGCGACCATCCTCTTTGACAAAGAAATCATGACCATGAAATTCAGAAGTGGACATATTATGCTTTGACAGGAATTTCACCACAGGATGATTAGCCACATCAATAGTTTCTTTCTTATTGCGAGACACAAACATTTTGATACCGGTATATATCAACACTATACCAAAAAGAATCAATATCCAATGAAAACGTTGAATTAATGCTCCTGCTACAAAAATAAAGGTAAAACGCAATACTATAGCTCCCAAAATGCCATAGAACAACACCCTATGATAATATTTCTTCTCCACCCCAAAACTCATGAAAATCATGATCATCACAAAAATATTGTCAATAGACAGAGACTCTTCCACCAAATAACCGGTGAAATACTCCATTGCCATCACTTCTCTGTACATCTTGATATTGTAATCCCATCCCTGACTCCAATCAAAGGTTAAATCATGGCCATGTCGAACGTTTATTTCTTCCAACATTTCCTGCGTGTCCACCCCATGAATCAATTCTCCTCCTAAAAAAATAAACACACCAAAGGCTATGGCCAAAGACACCCATACACAGGTCCATCCTGCCGACTCCTTGAAGGTAACCACATGGTCATCTTTATGAAAGACTCCCAAATCGAGCATTAATAGCGCAACAACTGCCACAATAAATATCAACAAAAAAAGACCTTGAGACATATTGATTTAGTTTATATTGTTTAGCAACTTAATTTTCATTTCTTTTCCGCATGAATATGCCAGAAACGCAAAACACAAATCTCGGCAATAATACACAAAAGAGCCAAAAGCACAAAATAGCGCCACAAGGCTGTGCCATTGAAACTGTCGGAAATATCCTTTGTCAAGTTTTTGGTTTGAGCGTCTATCAATTGTAACTTGTCTCCACCCAATGACTTCAAATCATCAGAGTCATAATAGTCCAAATCCGATTCGGCACGATTGAAGTTAAAAGCCAACGAGGTGATTTTCACATCATCCAGAAAAACATCATAGATACCAGCCTTATCGATTTGTCCATGAAAATATAATAGCATTTCATTGCCAGCAGGTCTTTGCTCAGGGATAAACTCCATGGACTTGTCCTGAGCTTTCAGCTTATAAACTTTCTCAGCGGAGGTCGATTGGTTTGACACAGACGCATATTCATCCACACCAATGGTATTGTACAATTTGTTCTGTTTCACATTCATGATTGCCACATTATGCAACGGCACAAAAAACAAGGCGTTCCGATGGGCATCACCATAACTGTCATCCAATGGTACTGCCGACAACATCACTCTACCTTGCCCATAGGAATACACCATCAGGAACGGACTTCCATCCTCCAATTGCATCACCGGTTCAGAAGCAGTCACAGCAGAGGGGGACTGTATTGGAAAATAGCGTGTAAGTTGAGGCATCGTTACCTTATCAGTACTTTTTTGTACTGCATCACTGAAATACACACTTTCATAATTGATGTTCCCCACTTTCATATTACGTTGCGTCAGTTCTCCATAATATCCCACACCCATACTTTTCAGCAATGAATTCATCGATACCAAGTTCGTTTCATCTCCCGGAAACACCAGCAATGTTCCGCCCCCACTCACATACTTGTCAATTTCAGAAGCCAAACCCGAAGACACCTCCTTCAGATGATCCAATACCAACAAATCACATTGTTTGAACTGAGAATAGTTCACCTGGCGTTCAGGCATTTCCTGATATACAAACAGAGAGTCCATGCCGTACATGGCCTTCAGATAACGATTGTCTTTTGACTTGACAACCACTATATTATTTTCCAAAGCCACCTGATAAACAAAATACAGCTCATCATCAAAAGTAATGGGAGCATCCTCAATACGAACCACACCACACTGCACCCCATCCTCGGTGATAGTATAATTCATCTGGTAATCGGCATAACTCTCAGCCTTGATATCCACAGCGGCAATGGCTTTCTGCTCTTCATTAACATACAATCTCAATGGCAGCTTGTTCACATCCGTAGTGCCATAATTATGGATTCTCACCGTCAAAGTGACCTGCTGGCCGATATTGAATACTGGTGTCAGAAACCAGCAACTATCCACCGACACATTATCGGTATGCTTGGCCTCTATAGGCAGAAGGAAATTCACACTGTTGGTATCTTCGGCAAATGAAGATGCATCGAAGGATTTTTTCTGAAAGTCTGAAATAAAATAGTTGACACAATTGCTCTTTTGCGAATAGGAAGCCGTATTTTTCGAGAAAGCCACAATTTCTGACATCGAACGGCTATGGGGTGATATTTTTATGTCATCCAAAAGCGATAACATCTCATCCTTATTCAAAATATGCGACTGTTTTGCCGAAAAATCATGGGTGGTCAGGATAAAATCATCAGAATATGGAAATGCGTTCACCACATTCTTGGCTGCTTCCACCGCATCATACAGTAAATTGCCATCTTTCGCATTGGCATCCATCGAGAAAGAGTTGTCCACAAACACGGAAACCACATTACCGCTATGAGTATTCAACTTGTTCTTAGGTATGTAGGGTTGGGCAAATGCCAATACCAAAGCGGCAATCGCCAATATTCTCAAGGCTAAAACAATATATTGTTGCAGACGAGACTCCTTCTTGGTCTTCAACAACACCTCTTCCAACATTCTCACATTGGAGAAATATACAGTCTTATATCTTCTGAAATTGAAAAGATGTATTATTATCGGTATCAGAATAGCTGATAAAGCTATCAAAAACAGAGGATTTGCAAATTTCATTCCCAATACTTAGTTCTTAATTCTTAACTCTTAGTTTTTTATTCTTAGCTTCACCTACTCCACACACAATGCCATCCCCTTTAGGTAGCTTCCTTCCGGATGGTAGATGTTTACAGGATGGTCTAATGCATGTTGCAGATGCTTTACAATACGGATATTCTTCTGTTCCATAGCTGCTGCGGAAAAGACTATGGTCTGGAAATCTTCTTTAGATATGGCTTGTGAACAAGAGAATGTGAACACCATTCCTCCGGGTTTCACCTTCTCCATAACTTTACGATTGATATTCCTATAGCCCTTGATGCCCTGCTCCTTTACCTTATGGTGCTTGGCGAAAGCGGGCGGATCCACAATAATCACATCATAGAAATGTGCCGGCATTTCTTCAATAAAATCAAAGACATTCGCCACATAAGATTGATGATGAGTGGCCAAAGACTCAAGCAATGCCATATTGGCATCTGTCTGTTCTATAGCACGCTTGGAGATGTCCACAGAATGAACCAACTCGGCATGATTCCACAATGCATACGCTGAGAAACCTCCAGTATAGCAGAACAAATTGAGCACCTTCTTCCCCTCACAAAACTCGCCTACCATTTTCCGGTTGTCTCGTTGGTCAATAAAAAAGCCTGTTTTTTGGCCTTGTGGGATATCAACATAGAAAGGCACACCATTCTCATGTACCAAAACCCTGTCGTCCAGATGACCATACAGCAGCTCGTTGGATGGGGCAAAAGCATTAGACTCAGAAAGAGTGGCTACACTTTTGTTGTATATGGATCTCAACCGTCGAGTCAACAACTCCTTGAATATTTCTGTCAGCATCTCGCGCATCAGAAACATGCCGTATGAATGGAATTGCAACACGAGGTGACCATCATACCAGTCGGCAATAAGACCAGGCATACCGTCACCCTCTCCATTCACCAGACGGAATAATGTCGTACTTTCACTATCAAAAAGGTATATCAGTTTCCTGTAATTTATAGCCTGCTCTATTTTATTTTTCCAAAATGCGTAATCAGGGACCACCTTCTCAAAACTGAACACACGCACACTGATGGAACTGGTATGATAGTGTCCCATCGCCATAAAGTTGGCATTGGCGTCATACACCTCAACAATTTCACCTTCTTCAATATCCTTGTCTTTTCGCGCGATTGCACCCGAAAACACCCAAGGATGAAATCGCTGCAGCGATTTTTCCTTTCCTTTCTGAATGACAACTTTTTTCATACCTCCATTAATGTCCTTGAACTACCGCTGCATGCATAAATCCCATAAACAATGGATGGGGTCTGTTGGGACGCGACTTGAATTCCGGATGAAACTGACAAGCCACAAACCAAGGATGGTCGGCCAACTCAATCATTTCCACTATACTGTCATTAGGGGATGTTCCACAGAAAATCATACCCTGTTGAGACAATATGTCGCGGAACTCATTATTCACCTCATAGCGGTGGCGATGTCTTTCTGAAATCATATCCTCCTGATAAGCGGCATGAGCTTTTGTTCCCGCTTTCAATTTGCAAGGATACTTGCCCAAACGCAATGTGCCACCCAACATGCTGTATTCATTTTGTCCCGGCAAGAAATCGATAATAGGATATGGTGTTGACGGGTCAATTTCCTTACTGTTGGCTTTATCGAGTTTACATACATTGCGGGCGAATTCTATAATGGCGATTTGCATTCCAAGGCACAATCCAAGATACGGAACCTTGTTCTCGCGGGCATAACGCGCAGCATTAATTTTACCCTCGATACCACGTGACCCAAAACCTCCGGGAATGATAATGCCATCAGCCCCCTTCAACATGGTTCCGGCTGTTTTCTCCGTGATATCCTCCGAGTCTATCCACCTAATTTCCAATTTGGTGTCATTATAGATGGAGGCATGTTTCAGGGCTTCAACCACACTAATATATGCATCTTGTAATTCGATGTATTTCCCAACCAAAGCAATCTGGGTATGATGACTCAGCTTCTTGCTACGCTGCACCATATCCTCCCAATCATGCATATCCTTTTCCTTACATTGGATTTTCAAACGTTTGATTACCTGCTCGGCCAATCCCTCTTCCTCCAATGCCAATGGCACTTCATACAAAGATGGCATATTGGTGTTTTCAATCACACAGTCTAGTTTTACGTTGCAAAACAGCGAAATTTTCGACTTGATTTCTTTTCCCAAAGGACGGTCACAACGGCACACTAGAATATCTGGCTGAATACCCAAACTCAACAATTCCTTCACACTATGCTGAGCAGGTTTGGTTTTCAACTCATTGCTCGGAGTGATAAACGGTATTAAAGCTACATGGATATACATGCAGTTGGCATACCCCTCCTCAATGGTAAACTGGCGTATCGCCTCCAGAAAAGGCAAACTTTCATAGTCACCCACCGTACCACCGATTTCCACAATCGCCACTTCCGCATTATTGGTCTCTGCATTCAGGCGAATTTTGTCTTTTATCATATTGGTAATGTGCGGAATCATCTGGATGGTGGAGCCGGCATACAAACCGTTTCTCTCATTTTCTATCACCTGATAATAAACCTTTCCTGCTGTCACATTACAGTATTTGTTCAGGCTCTCATCAATAAAGCGTTCATAGTGGCCGATATCCAAATCCGTCTCCCCACCATCTTCCGTAACAAACACTTCACCATGCTGATACGGATTCATGGTTCCAGGGTCAACATTCAAATAGGGATCCAATTTTTGCATCGTCACTTTGACCCCACGTGACTTTAACAAGCGACCAAGAGAAGCTGCGGTAATTCCCTTTCCCAAACCGGAAACGACACCGCCTGAAACAAACACATATTTTGTAGCCATAACTCGAAATTTTTAATCAGCAAAATTACTCATTTTTTNNAATTTACATTTTTACGCATTATATTTAAAACAAAATAACTACTTTTGCAACCTTGTAATGAATGCCTTAAAACAGTTATAATCAATTACATTTCAGACAGATAAATCAAGAAAAAACAATAAAATATGATTCGTTTTCTGAACAAACTCTCCCAAATCGGTCTTTTGACAAGTATGCTGCTTTTCACCGGACATGGCGTATTTGGACAATCATCAAAGGATTCTGTACGTATTGATTTGCAAAAAGCCATAGAAATAGGCCTTAGCGAAAGTCCCACTATGCACATCGCTGACCGTGACATTCAAATCAAAAAGCAGTACAAAAAAGAGCAAATAGTGTCTCTTTTCCCTGACTTGTCGCTCTCGGGTTCCTATCAATACACCATCCTGAAACAGAGCATGGCTATGAGCATGGGGGGCCAAGACATGAATATCAAAGTGGGCAAAGACCATAACTATTCTGTGGGGGCTTCACTTTCGCTGCCTATCATCGTTCCAGCTCTGTGGACAGGCCTGAAATTGTCACAAATGGACATCGAACTGGCAATGGAAAACGCACGCTCGTCCAAACTTGAGTTAATCAACCAGATCAAGCAGGCTTATTTTGCCTACCTCACCGCCAAACAGGCCTACGAGGTGTTGCTCCAGAGCTATGCCAACTCAGAAGCCTCCAACGAATTGGTTATCAAACAATACGAGCAGGGACTGGTGTCTAGCTATGAAAAACTGCGTTCGGAAGTAGCCTTGCAAAACCTTCGCCCCGAGTTGTCGTCTGCTTCCACAGCCACCTCATTGGCTTATATGAGGCTAAAAGTGGTTTTGGGTATGGATATCAACGAACCCATCATCTTCGAGGGTCAACTTTCTGATTATGAAACAGAAGTTTTGAATGCCACTATCCCCACATTGGACAATCTAAGTTTAAGTGAAAACTCCTCGCTAAAGCAAATGGACATCGGCATTCAGCAATTGGAACAGTCAAAGAAGATTATCAAAAGTTCCAGTTGCCCGAATCTGGCTTTAAGTGGCAACTTGATGTATAATGGCATGGGCGATACAGGTGGCCAGTTCAACAATTTTCCCTATTCCGTTATCGGTCTAGGGCTATCCGTTCCTATTGTCTCTTGGGCTGGAACTTCCTACAAACTGAAACAAACAGACCTGAGCATTGAGAATATGAAAGAACAGCGGATAGATGTGGAGCGCAATCTTCGTCTGGGTGCGCAAAGCTATATCAACGATATGCAGCAGGCCTTAAACAACTTAGCTTCCGACAAACAAACCATGCTTCAAGCGGATGAGGCATATATTATCGCTAAAAGACAATATGAAATAGGCATGAACACTTGGCTGGACTTGAACAGAACCGAACTCATGGTGACCACATCTCATCTCACCTATTGCCAGTCGCTCTACAGCTACCTCTCTGCCAAAGCCTCTCTCGACGCTATCATTGGCCAAAACCAATAAACCTTCTAAACCACAAAAGATAATAAACAAAAACAACATACAACAATGAAACATATCAACAGCATTTCATGCGCTCTTTTAGGACTTTTGCTTGTAACAAGCGCTTGCTCCTCAAAAAAGACAGATGACACCCAAAATCAGGAAAAATTCAAAATCAAGGTTCAACAGGTATCCATGCAGGAGATTGAACAATTATACGAATATACGGCGACTGTTGAGGCGGAAGCCGTCAACAACATCGCTCCGCTGACAGGGGGACGTATTGATAAGATATATGTGGAGGTGGGCGACCGCGTTCATAAAGGACAGTTGTTGGTGCAGATGAACGAAAGTAATCTGAAACAAACCAAAAGCCAGCTGGATAACATGGAACTCAGTTTCAAGCGTCTCGACGAGCTTTACAAAGTAGGCGGTGTTTCAAAATCCGACTGGGATGCCCTGAAAACAAACCTGGAAGTGACACGCACCTCTTACGAGAACCTGCTGGAAAACACCCAACTGCTGAGCCCAATCAACGGAGTGGTCACCGCCAGAAACTACGACAGCGGCGACCTTTACGGAGGTCAGCCTGTGGTCCAGGTACAACAGATAAATCCAGTCAAGATGCTCATCAACGTGTCTGAAATGCTGTTCACCAAGGTGAAAGTGGGCATGCCCGTTGACATCGCCATCGACGCCTACAACGGTGAAGTGTTCAAAGGAAAAGTCAGCCTGATTTATCCTACCATCGACGGAACCACCCATACTTTCCCCGTAGAGATTCAACTGCCCAACACCGACAGCAGGGTACGTCCCGGCATGTATGCCCGTGTAACTCTCAATTATGGTATGTACAACCATGTTGTTGTACCCGATGAAGCCATTTATCGTCAGCAAGGTTCCGGCAACCGCTATGTATATGTTTACGACAACGGTCGGGTATTCTTCAAACAAGTGCAGTTGGGACGTCACCTGGACACTTATTATGAACTGCTGAACGAGGACATCAAAGACGGTGCCTTCGTGGCCACCTCCGGCCTCCCCAGACTGAAAGACAGCCTCGAAGTGGAAATCGAAAAATAAGTGATCAGGTTTCAGGGGCCAGAAATCATCCTGTAACCTGCAACCTATAACCTGTAACCTATAACCTAAGAAAGATGAGCTTATACCAAAAATCTGTTAGTCGTCCGATTATGACCGGCCTGATTTATGTGGCTGTCATCATTATCGGTATTTTTTCCCTGACAAAACTGCCGGTGGACTTGTTTCCTCACATGGACAGCAACACCATTATGGTGTTCACCATGTACCCTGGAGCCAGTGCCGAAGATATAGAGGATAATGTTTCCAAGCCTTTGGAGAACGTGCTGAACACCCTGAGCGACATGAAGCATATCACATCAAACTCCAAGGAGAACTACTCCATTGTATATCTCCAATTTGAATGGGGTGTGGATATTGAAGAGAAAACCAACGACGTGCGCGACAAACTGGACATGGTGTCCTCTTCCCTGCCCGATGGTGCTAATCAACCCTTCCTTTTCAAGTTCAGCGCCGACGATATGCCCATCATGCTGCTTTCTATTGAGTCTGACCAGAGCACCCAAGCCTTATATAAGATTCTCGACGACAAAGTGTCTTCCCCACTGAGTCGTATCAGCGGTGTGGGTGCCGTTTCCATTGCCGGTGCCCCCCAGCGTGAAATTCAAGTCTATTGCGACCCCTATAAGCTGGAGGCATACAACCTGACCATCGAGGGCATCGCCAGCATTTTGGGTGCGGAAAACAGAAATGTGTCGCTGGGTATTATGGATGTGGGGTCCAAGACCTACACCCTACGTGTGGATGGCGAATTCGACGATGCCTACGAAATGGAAGATATTGTAATAGGCAGCTATGCCAACAAAAACATTTATCTTCGTGATGTAGCCTCTGTGAACGACACTCTGCAAGAACGTATGCAGGAGGTTTACACCAACGGCTCGCGTGGTGCCTTGGTAATCATTCAGAAACAGACCGACGCCAACACAGTGCAAATTGCTAAAAAGGTAAAAGAGCAGTTGCCCGACATCAAGAAAAACCTGCCCGCTGATGTCAGGCTGGACATTCTGGTTGACAACTCTGAAAACATCACCAACACCATTGCCAGCTTGGAGGAAACCATCTTAATCATCCTCTTATTAGTGGTTGTGGTTGTGCTCTTTTTCTTGGGTCGATGGAGGGCCACCATCATCATTGCCATTGTGGTGCCCGTATCCTTGATTGGTGCCTTCATATACCTGCTATTGACAGGTAATACGCTTAACATCATCTCCCTATCTTCATTGAGTATCGCCATTGGTATGGTGGTTGACGACTCTATTGTAGTTTTGGAAAACATTACCACCCACATTGAGCGAGGCTCAAAGCCTAAATCTGCCGCCATTTTCGCTACCAGTGAGGTATCCCTATCTATCATTGCCTCCACATTGGTAATTGTAGCGGTATTCTTGCCCTTGACCTTCATCACAGGCATGTCCGGGGTGCTGTTCAAGCAGTTAGGATGGATTGTCACCATCGTGATTCTCATCTCTTTGGCTGCAGCTATGTCCCTGACTCCAATGTTGTGTTCACTTATGCTGAAGAAAAATCCCAAGAAAAGCAAATGGTTTGCCTATATCTATGCCCCTGTTGAACGCTTTCTGGCATGGCTAGACGATGCCTACGCCCTTCTGTTAAAATGGTGTGTCAATCACAGACTTACGGTGATTCTTACAGCGACACTCATCTTCTTGGGAAGTTTAAGTCTGCTTTTAATCATCCCCACCGAATTCTTCCCCACCATGGATAACGCCCGTTTAGGTGCTACTGTCAAATTGCCTATGGGCACCCGTGTAGAGACCACCAAGGCCGTGGGCGACCAGCTGGTAAGAGAAATCATGGCGCAATATCCCAATGAAATCAAGCGTATTAACTATTCTGTGGGCCAGCCCGACGAGGACAACACCTACAGTTTGATGCAGGACAACGGTACTCATCTGCTTTCTTTCAACATACGCTTGGTGAAGAAAACCGAACGTAAGAAAACCATTACCGAAATCGCCGACGGCATCCGTGCCATCATGCGCAAACATATCGAAATCAACAGTTACAATGTAAATACTGGTCAAGGCGGTATGGGTGGCCAGTCCACAGTGGACATCGAGTTGTATTGCTACGACTTCAACACCACCGACGAATTCGCTCTGAAGGTGGCCGAACGCATGCGTCAGGTACCAGGCTGCTCAGAAGTGGTCATCAGCCGTGACGAATACACTCCCGAACTACAGGTACTCCTTGATCGTACCAAACTGGCCGAAAACGGACTAAACTCCACCACTGCGGCCAGTTATGTGCGCAACCGTTTCAATGGCTATACCGCCTCCTACTTCCGCGAGGACGGTGATGAATACAACATCCGTGTACGTTATGCCCCCGAATTCCGTGAGGACACTCGTGCCATCGAGAACATCCTGATTTACAATACCCAGGGCAAAGGTATCCGTGTGGGAGATGTAGGTAAAGTGGTGGAAAGCTTCACACCGCCTACCATCGTCCGTAAAGACCGTGAACGTATGGTCAAGGTATCATGCGTAGTGGGTAAGGATGGTGTTTTGAGCGACATTGTAGCAGCCGCTCAAAACGAGTTAGACCGGATGGAAATCCCCAACACCCTCGACTATAAGATTGCCGGCACTTGGGAAGACCAGCAGGATTCCTTCAAGGACATCATCACACTGATGATGTTAATCGTCATGTTGGTCTATGTGGTAATGGCCGCCCAGTTCGAATCGTTCACTTACCCCTTCGTCATCATGTTCTCAATCTTATTCGCTCTCACCGGTGTATTGATTGGCTTGGCTGTCACCCAAACCGCATTGGGAATCATGGCGTTAATTGGTGTGATGATGCTGATTGGTATTGTGGTGAAGAATGGTATTGTGTTGGTGGACTACACTAGTTTGTGTCGTGAACGAGGCATGAGCGTTAAAGATGCGGTAGTTACTGGTGGCCGCTCGCGTCTCCGTCCTATCTTGATGACCACATTGACCACTGTTTTGGGCATGATTCCTTTGGCTGTTGACAAGGGTGAAGGTGCCGAAATGTGGAACTCCATGGGTATGGTAGTAGCATGGGGACTTTCCGTATCCACCGTGGTTACATTGATATTGATTCCTATCCTATATAGCTTGTTCGCAGATTTCGGAGCATGGAGAAGAGCAAGAAAAGCCAATAAAGCGGAACTCCAGCCAATGGAAATTGGCAACGAGGAGTAAAAATATGAATCAACTATAAAAAAATAGAAAAAGATGAAAGCAGTATTCATATCATTTTATCAAGCCTTTTACGATGAAGTCATCGAGATATTGGACAAATTGGAAATCCGCGGTTTCACTTTTTGGGAGGAAGTGCAGGGCCGCGGCAGCGCCACAGGCGAGCCTCATTACGGCACACATGCCTGGCCCACCCTCAACTCGGCCATCTTCATCTTCCTGCCCGACGACAAAGTGGATCCTCTGCTGAAAGAAATACATCGCCTCGACGAAAGCGCCCCCCAACAGGGCATCCATGCATTTGTCATGCCCGTAGAAGAAAGGTAAACTAAATGACAACACAATTATCAATAACAGAAGTCCTATAAAAGCCGAACAACCCAATGGTTTATAAGAGGGTGTAATTATTAACATGAAAAGACTTTATTTCGCCATCCTATCGTGCTGCCTGCTGTTGTGCACCGGCTGCAAAAAAGAAGATTTTGTAACCAATAAATACAAAGCCTCTTTCGAATACCATATTGCCAACCCTGAAAGCCAGTTCTCGGTGGAGACACTGATCAACAGCTGGAGTTCGGTATGGACCAGCGAGATTGAGCTGACACTGATCAACACCAAGACCACCGATGCTGAAGCCCACACCAAGTTTGAGGCATCGGTAACTGCGGTGCTGGCCAAACAAAACAGTTGGAAGCCCTTCTTCCAAGAAGACGACTATATGATTTACACCTTACAAAGAACCACACCTGGCGATGAGAAAACCTTGCGCCAGGTGCGGTTCGATAAAGATGGTCATATAAATCTGTAATATAAAATTTTACAGGTTATAAGTTAGACAAGTATTCGTCAATGGACTTGGCAGCGTTCTTGCCAGCTCCCATAGCCAAGATAACAGTGGCGGCACCACTGGCGGCATCGCCTCCGGCAAAGACTCCCTTGCGAGAGGTTTGTCCTTTCTCGTCAACGGCCACACAACGGCGTTTCGTCAATTCGAGACCCGGAGTAGTGGCCGAAATCATAGGATTGGGAGAAGTTCCCAAGGCCATGATAACCATATCTGACTCTATCATAAACTCAGAACCTTCAACAGGAATAGGACTGCGACGTCCGGAAGCATCGGGCTCGCCCAGCTCCATACGAATGCATTTGGCAGCCTTTACCCAGCCATTCTCATCACCGAGAATCTCCAATGGATTGGTGAGCAGCTGGAACTGGACACCCTCTTCCTTGGCATGGTGAACTTCCTCTACTCTAGCTGGCAACTCTTCTTCGGAACGACGATAGACAATATGGACCTCTGCTCCCAAACGCAGCGCGGTACGGGCAGCATCCATAGCCACATTTCCACCTCCAACCACAATCACTTTCCTACCTACATAATTGGGGGTATCATAGCCTTGCTTATATGCGAACAAAAGGTTGTTACGGGTGAGGAATTCGTTTGCTGAAACCACACCGCAGAGGTTCTCGCCAGGTATATTCATAAACATGGGCAGACCGGCACCCGAGGCGATAAAGACAGCCTGGAAGCCTTCCTTATCCATGAGGTCGTCCACCGTAACCGTACGGCCTATAATCACATCTTTCTCAAACTTTGCACCCAGCTTCATCACATTCTCCACCTCATAGCGAACCACACTCTCTTTAGGCAGACGGAACGAAGGAATACCATAGACCAACACACCACCATATTCGTGGAGAGCCTCGAACACAGTCACATCATAACCCTTCATCACCAACTCTTTGGCACAGGTGATACCCGCAGGGCCACTACCGATAACGGCCACTTTCTTGCCGTTCTTGGAAGCCGGTTGTTCGAACTGTACTTTATGCTCGCGAGACCAGTCACCGACAAAACGCTCAAGTTTGCCGATAGCCAATGCGTCACCCTTGTTTCCTAACACGCAACGACCCTCACACTGACGCTCTTGCGGACACACACGGCCACAGACGGCGGGCAACGCTGAATCTTGGTTGATAATGCGTGCGGCATCCTCGAAACGGCCTTCAGCCACACAATGCACAAACTCGGGGATATTGATAGACACGGGACATCCCTCCATACATTGGGGCTTCTTGCAACGCAAGCAGCGTTGGGCCTCAGCGATAGCGTCTTCGGGACTATAACCCAGGCATACCTCATCAAAATTGGTGGCTCTCACCTTCGGATCCTGCTCAGGGATAGGAATACGGTGCCAACGGTCGCGGGTCTCATCAGCTATACCGCCTACATGACACACATGGCCTTCAGCTTTCTCCTCCTGCTCCATCTGCTTGTGACCCTTGATGGAATTGTACATAGCCTGACGCTTCATAGCCAGGTCAAAATCCACTAATGCGCCGTCAAACTCAGGTCCGTCAACACAGGTGAACTTAGTCTGTCCGCCCACCGACACACGGCAAGCACCACACATGCCGGTACCATCCACCATCAGCGAGTTGAGGCTGACAGTACACTTGATGCCCAGCTCTTTAGCCAACAATGTGGTAAACTTCATCATAATCATGGGGCCAATGGCAATCACCTCATCATAGTGCTTGCCCTCTTCCTTCACCAAGCGTTTCAGCACATCAGTCACCACACCCTGCATACCACTGGAATTGTCGTCGGTGGTTACATACAGATGACCAGATACGCTACGCAGTTCCTCCTCAAAAATAATCAGCGACTGCATTCTGGCTCCTATAATCACATCGGGCTTCACCCCATGTTCCGACAGCCATTTGACCTGCGGATAGATGGGTGCAATGCCAACGCCACCACCTACAAACACGAAATTCTTGTTTTTCAACTCTTCGGGAGACAGATGGATAAATTCAGAAGGGCGACCCAATGGTCCCACCACATCCTCAAACTCATCGCCCACCTGGAAGGTCATCATCTGACGGGTGGATTTGCCAATGGCCTTAAACACAATGCGGATATAGCCTTTCTTAGCATCATGGTCACTGATGGTCAACGGAATACGTTCCGAATTCTTTTCCATCTTGATGATAATGAATTGGCCGGGTAAAGCGGAAGCGGCAATTCTCGGAGCTTCAATGTCCATCAGGCAGGTATCGCCCGGAAGTTCTTTTTTGTTGATGATCTTAAACATGATACTGTTTTTGTTTGGTTATTTCATAAGTTTGTCAAATTCTGTTTCCGTCAAAAGATTCAGCTCTGCGGCTGCCTCTCTCAAGCTGAGATTGTGCTCGAAGGCATACTGGGCAATCTTGGCCGCATTGTAATAGCCGATGGTAGGGCTTAACTTGGTGACCAGCATCAGCGAATGGTTGAGATACCAGGTGATTTTTTCCTGATTGGGCTTCATTCCAGCCAGACAATGCTGGTTGAAAGAATCTACCGCATCAGCAATGATGCGTGCAGAGTGCAGCAGATTCTGAGCCATCAGTGGCATGAAAACATTCAGTTCCAGATGTCCCTGAAAACCTCCCGCTGTCATAGCAGCATCGTTGCCTATCACCTGACAACACACCATCGTCAACGCCTCACACTGTGTGGGGTTCACCTTCCCTGGCATGATGGACGAGCCCGGCTCGTTGGCGGGGATGGTCAATTCTCCGATACCACAGCGGGGACCCGAAGCCAGCAAACGGATATCGTTGGCGATCTTCATCAGCGACACCGCCAGACGCTTCAATGCTCCCGAGGTCTCCACCAGACTGTCGTGACTGGCCATAGCCTCAAACTTGTTGGGAGCATTCACAAACTGCAAACCCGTAAACTTGTTAATATAGTTTAATGCCAGCTGATCATAGCCTGTCGGTGTGTTGATGCCATTTCCCACAGCGGTACCGCCAACTGGCAGCTCCATCAGATGAGCCAATGCTTGCTTCAAAGCGGCAACTCCATGCTCCACCTGCGACTGGTGACCCGACAGCTCTTCACCCAAAGTCAGCGGGGTGGCATCCATCAGATGAGTGCGTCCTATTTTCCTAATATCACCAAATTCGTCAATTTTTCGCTGATAAGTGGATATCAGCCTTTCCAAGGCCGGAATAGTTCGCTCTACTATCAGTTTGGTAGCAGCAATACGCATGGCCGTGGGGAAAACATCATTGGTGGATTGCGACTTGTTCACGTCATCATTAGCCGAAAGCAAACGCCCGTCGACCTCCACCTTACCCCTGACACGCTGTTCGGCACGGTTCACAATCACCTCGTTCACATTCATGTTGGTCTGGGTACCCGAGCCTGTCTGCCACACACACAACGGGAACTGTTCATCCAGTTGTCCCGCCACAATCTCGTCACAGCAAAGGGCTATCGCATCCCGTTTATCTTCCGGCAACACTCCCAACTCACAGTTAGCGTAGGCGGCGGCCTTCTTCACGTAAGCCAACGCATACACCACCTCTAAAGGCATCCGTTGTCCGCCAATCTTGAAATTGGTGTACGACCGCTGGGTTTGCGCTCCCCACAGCTTGTCAGATGGTACCCCCACTGTACCCAAAGTGTCTTTTTCTATTCTATATTCACCCATCTTTCCTATCTTAATAATATTTCTCTAATCATTATTTTCTATTCCCCATTAATCATAAAATTTCCAATTGATGCCAAGCTGGAAGTTACGTCCCTGTGCAGGGTAGTCGGGTGTAAGGAAATAAAACTGCCCGATCAAACCCGACAGGATGTGTCCAGCTCTGAAGAAAAACGTGATACGTTTGATTTTCATTGTCAAGTTGGCATCCCAATAAACATAGTTGCCCACCTTCATGTCACGCTGGCAATAAAACTGGTGCATCACGGGGTCATAACCATCAGCATAATACAACGTGTTGTACATCAAATCACATCCCACCTGAATCTTCAACTTGCCCCCTAATACATTAAATATATAATATGGCGAAGCCTTGAAAGCAAACAAGGGCACATTCACTGCTTCACTGCTCGAATACTGCAAATAGGCATTAATATCCAAACCAAAGCCTTTTACCCGAATGGGGGCAAAGAGATGAAACTGCAGCACATTGGCTCTTTTATCCAACATAAATGGCTCAAAATCAGAATTCAGCCTAACCAAATTGTGCAGCATGAAATAGTTGAACTCAAGTCGATAGTTCAGCATAGTCCAAAACACATTCAGCCTCACAGTGTTTTGCTTGGGCCAGTTGCAATGATACCAGAAATTATGGTTGCCGTAGTATAATTCATAGATATAGTCTGGTGAATTGCGGTACAAGACAATGCCGCCACCAAAATGGTGATTCCATTTCTTCTGTATCATCCAATCGACATCCAACCCCGCAACCATATCATTATTATTGTAACCTCCAAACGAATAGGCGATGCGTCCCATCAAGTCCATTACACCAAACAAACGAGCATGCGCTCTGCCGAAAACAGTGAAAGTATTTCCCTTGTAGTAGGGTATTCGAGCCACCACAAGCTCATGCATCAAACCAGCAGCCACCCTAAGAAAATACTTGCTTGACGGCAAAGTGTCCAAAGGCCTGTAATTGGACCATTGAAGGGAGTTAATGATGCTAAAACAGTTTATCGTGTCCCGTGTAGTGTCGGTTGACCAATAAAAATGCTTTTGGTAAAAAACAGAGTCGAACCCTGTATCAAAGTAATCAGATTCCAGCTGCTTAAACTGGAAACTGTGGGTAATAGTGCCAAAATAGCGCTTTTTCTTGTCCCTGATATTCACATGCTGCTGAAACAGCAGGTCATGGGTGCTGGTTCTGGACACACCCTGTTCCGACTTCACAAGGTAGCCGGTCAAGGTTTCAGATGTCTTGTGCATAAACAGCGAGGTGTCAGCCAAGCCACCGTTTTCATGCGCTCTCAAGCGATTGAAAATATAGGAAACCGTAAAACCATAAACACCTGATGGTTCCTCATAATTCAAAAAAGCATTGATGCGTATATCCCTCAATGCCTGATTCAGATAGTAACCGTTGTTGGAATAGGCATGCATGTCAAAAGTTGCCATCACTCCCTTGAAATTCTGGGTGTGAGTGGCATTGAAATCGTAGAGGTCAAGAAATCCGTAGGTAAACGAAAGGTCAGTAAAAGAAGTCTGCACATTGTAGAATTTCACATCCCTTTGGGTATTCCATATCAAAGGATAAGGCAAACTAATCATCGAGAAACCCAAATCCCTACCGAAGTCGTAGTTCATCGACTGGTGGGCCTGTCCTGGGATTCCCAAATCCTGAAAGATATGCTGGTTTTTCAGTAATGGATTATATTGATGGACCTGAGCCATTGAAGTATCCACGGCTTTCATCTTCAGCGGCTTAATCCAGTGTGGTTCTATGTAATCGTAAGACACCGGCATATAGTCCGGCGAGAAGGCCATCACCGAATCCACCTTGTGGGTATGGAAATCATGGTCTTCGTTTGAGGCATTATCCTCCTGCGCCTTTAACAAAAACGGCATTAACAACACAGAGAGCAGGAAAAACAGCCGTATTATCTTCATGGTTCAGTAATCAATCCTATTCTCCAGGTGTACCCATTCTCGGAACACCTCACGGGCCACAGTTGCATCATGCTGCTCGACGGCAATCTTACGCTCCATAACGGGCACATCAAACTCCTCATAAATAAACGAGTCATCAAAACCAGCCTGCGATGCGTCCTGACGGTCAGCAGCATAATAAATTCGGTCAGGGCGCGCCCAATAAATGGCACCCAAACACATCGGACACGGTTCACAGCTGGTGTATATCTCGCATCCGTCCAACTGAAACGTGTCCAAATTTTTGCAGGCATCTCTGATGGCCATCACCTCCGCATGGGCAGTCGGGTCATTCAACAACGTCACACTGTTACTGCCCCGCCCCACTATGCGGCCGTCTTTGACCACCACAGCACCAAAAGGACCGCCCTTGCCTGTTCCGAGACACTTTCGGGACAAGGCAACGGCTTCCTCCATAAATCGTTTTTCGTACATATTCTCAGGTTACAGGTCTCAGGTTACAGGTCTCAGGGAATATACTGTCACCTAAGACCTGACACCTGTCACCTAATTTATCCTTTATAGAACGGCATTTTAACAGTAATGGCCTTCACCAGCTTTTCACGGATCTTGATGTAGATTTCCGTGCCTGATTTGGCGAATTCGGGCTTCAACCAGGCAGTGCCAACTGACTTGTTGATAGAAGGACCGAAAGTTCCTGAACGAACAACTCCAATGTGGTTGCCTTCCGCATCGCAAACCTCATAATCCAAACGAGGAATACCACGCTCAATCAACTCAAAGCCAGCCAGTTTTTTTCTCATACCATTGGCTTTCAGATTCAACATAAAATCTTTGTCAATGAAGTTCTTGTGGTCAACAAACTTGGTAATCCAGCCCAAGCCGGCTTCCACGGGAGTGATGGTATCGTCAATTTCGTGACCATAGAGGCAGAAACCCATCTCCAGACGTAAAGTGTCGCGTGCGCCCAAACCGATAGGTTTGATGTCAAACTCTTTGCCTGCTTCAAACACAGCATCCCAAACCTTCAAGGCGTCCTCGTTCTTGAAATAAATCTCACAGCCGCCGGCTCCTGTGTAACCGGTAGTTGAGAATATTACATTAGGAATACCAGCGAAAGTAATGGTCTTGGTGGTGTAATACTCCATATCAATCACACTGGCATCGGTCAGCTTCTGCATGGCCTTCAGTGCCAGAGGTCCTTGAACTGCCAACTGGGAGATGCCATCGGAGATGTTGGCGATTTCAGCGCCGAATTTCTCATTTTGCTTGGACACCCATGCCCAGTCTTTGTCAATATTGGCGGCATTGACTACCAAGAGGTAATCATTCTCGGCGATGTTGTAAACCAACAAGTCATCCACAATACCACCCTGTCCGTTGGGGAAGCACGAATACTGAACCTTGCCCGGGTACAAAGCAGCCACATCGTTGGAGGTGATATACTGAAGCAAATCCAACGCTTTGGGACCCTTTACCGTAAATTCGCCCATGTGTGAAACGTCGAACACACCGACTTTGCTTCTCACATGCAAATGTTCCGCTGATACACCCTCGTATTGGATAGGCATGTAAAAGCCTGCAAATTCAACCATTTTGGCACCCAATTTCTCATGAGTTTCTTTGAATACTGTCTGTTTCATTTTGTTACGTATTAATGTTAAAATTTAAAATGTTCCAATCTGCAAACTTACGCATTTTTTTCGGAATAAAAAGCAAGAAGCGCAAAAAAATTTTTTTGCGCTTCCATGCAACTTCAATCTGGTAAATATGAATAAACAAATATGCTATCTCACAATTCTGGTGCCACACGAAGGATTGTCGAGCTGGCCGGCCTCGGTGATGATGCACTCACGTCCGCCATGTTCAATGTAATAAATGGCGGCACGCACCTTGGGTGCCATTGAGCCTTCTGTGAAATGACCCTCTGCCAGATACTGCTTGGCCTCGGCAATCGTAATCACATCCAATGCCTTCTCGTTCTCCTTCTTGAAGTTGATATAGACTTTGGGCACATCGGTCAGAATATAAAATTCGTCCGCACCAATTTCAGAGGCTGTCAGCGCAGAAGCCAAATCCTTGTCAATAACGGCTTCCACTCCACGCATCATTCCGTTTTCCTCCACCACAGGGATACCGCCACCACCTACTGTCACCACCACATTGCCTTGTTCAGCCAGTTGCTTGACCACTTCGATATTGGTCACTTTCAGCGGCTTGGGAGATGCCACCACCTTGCGCCAACCATTGCCTTTGGGATCTTCTTTGAAAATAGAGCCGGTGGCTTCAGCATATTCGTCGGCCTCCTCACGGCTGTAATAAGGTCCCACAGGTTTTGTCGGATTAATGAACATGGGGTCATCCTTGTCAACCACCACACTGGTGACCAACGTCACCACATTGCGTTGGATATGCTCCTGTGCAAACACATTTCTGAAACCCTGCTCAATCAGGTAACCGATAGAGCCCTGTGTCTCAGATACACAGAAATCCATAGGCATGGGTTCGAGGTCGAAAACCTGCTTGCCAGCCTCATGCTGCAACATCACATTGCCCACCTGAGGGCCATTACCATGGCCTATAACAAGATTATAGCCCTGTTTTACAATATTGATAAGCGAACGGCAAGTGTTGGTCACATTGTCGATTTGTTCTTTGTAAGTTCCTTTTTGTTTACTTCTCAGCAAGGCATTTCCGCCGAAAGCTACTACTGCGAGTTTTGACATGTCTTGATGTTTTGTTGTTAATTTTGTTTTGTTATTGTCTGAAAAAAGAAAATCAATGAGAACGGACAATTCGCCCTCATTGACTTATAATTAGCCTAATTGATATTATATCCTTACCAGATATGGGCTCTTTCCTCAGGAGCCACATACATCTTATCGCCAGGTTTGATATTGAAAGCCTCGATGAAACCATCAATATGAGGCAAAGTGGCGTTCACACGATATTTGCCCAAAGAATGCGGGTCTTCAGTGGTACGGCGAACAATTTCCTCATCGCGGATATTATTGGCCCATACATTGGCGTATGCCAAGAAGAAACGTTGATTGGCTGTGAAACCGTCCATCTCCTCTTGGATACCGCCTTCTGCTTTCGCTTTCTGCAGTGCCTGATAAGAGATATTCAAACCTCCATTATCAGCAATATTCTCTCCCAAAGTAAATTGACCGTTGGCAAACAAACCCGGGGCAACTTCAATCTTATTAAAGTAGTCAACAAGCACCTGTGCACGCTGGGTGAAGTTGACACCGTCTTCCTCTGTCCACCAATTTGACAAGTTGCCTGTCTTATCATAGTTTCTGCCCTGATCGTCGAAACCATGCGTCATTTCATGGCCAATCACCACTCCGATAGCGCCATAGTTGGCGGCATCGTCAGCATTCATATCGAAGAATGGGGGCTGGAGAATACCTGCGGGGAAGCAAATCTCGTTGGTAGTGGGATTGTAATAAGCGTTGACCGTCTGCGGGGTCATCTGCCATTCGGTAGGATCCACTGGTTTGCCTATTTTCGACATCTGGTATTCGTTTTCAAAACGACGGGCACGCAACACATTGGCATAATAGCTGTCGTTCTTAATTTCAAGCTTGCCATATTCTCTCCACTTGTCGGGATAACCGATTTTAACGATGATGGCATCCAATTTCTCCAAAGCGCGCATTTTGGTGGAATCACTCATCCAATTGGCATCCTGGATACGTTCTCCCAAAGCCACCTTCAGATTGTTGACCAAATTCAACATACGCTCTTTGGCTGCGGCTGGAAAATACTTCTCAACATACAGCTGACCCACGGCCTCACCAAGACATCCGTCAACAGTGGCCACGACTCGTTTCCAACGGGGTTTGTTTTCCTCTTTGCCCGACAACACTTTGCCATAGAAGTTGAAGTTGGCGTCCACAAAGTTCTGACTCAAATAAGGAGCGGCAGCGTCAATCACCTGCCAAGCCAGATAAGCCTTGATAGTGTTCATATCAGTAGTTCTCAGAATCTTGCTTAAAGAGGAAATGTAATCCACCTGACCCACATTCACACTCTTCAGGCTTCCCAATCCCAGCGCATTCAAATAAGCCTTCACGTCAATAACGGGAAGCATAGTTTGTAACTGATCAATAGTTCTGATATTGTGAGTTTTGAAAGGATCACGCATGGTATTCTTGTCCATGAATTTTTCAGCCATTGCAGTTTCAAGTTTCAGCACAGCATTAGCCAATTCGTTCTCACGGCCTTCCATATTCACCATTTTGGCGTATCCTGAAAGTTTGAACATTTCGGCCATCATTTCCACGTATTTGTCACGGGTATTCTGCTGAGAAGCCTCAAGATAATAATCGCGGTCGCCAATTCCAAGGCCACTTTGCCACAACCAAGCGATGTTCATACTGCTGTTTTCAGGGTCGGCTTCGCCAAAAATACCCATAAAAGGATTCAAACCATTCAGGTTCATATCAGCCATCATAGCAGTCAGTTCCTTCAGATCTTTCATTCCTACAATAGCCTGCAGTTCCTCTTGAATGGGTTCTGCGCCTTGCTTCTCAATGGTGACAGTGTCCATACCAATGTTATAGAGGTCACCAATCTTCTGAGCCACCGTACCCTGCTCATGCTGCTGGGCTGCGGTTTCAGTAATGATTTCCTTCAGCTGAATCTGGTTGTTCTCTCCCAAAACATCAAAACTTCCGTAACGTGAATACTCAGGTTTCAGAGGATTGTTTTTCATCCAACCACCACAAGCGAACTGATAAAAATCATCGTTAGGGGAAACTGTTGTATCCAAATTAGACAGTTCAATACCCGATGTAAGTGCCTTTTCTTCTGTTTTTTGTTTGGTTTTACAGCTCATCATGCAGAAAATCGTACAAATCATAAGCGGAATAATAACTTTTTTCATCATGTAATAATTTATTGTTCAATGAATTACTTTAATATTTTCGCAAAAATTTAAGAGCGCAAATATACAAAAAAGTTTTCTCAGAAACATTTTTGTCTGACTTATTTTTGCTTTTTGTCGAATATTTTCTACAGCCAACAAAAAATTTTTCGTTCCAACTGTGTTCATATTGATTTTTTTTTTATAATTTTGCATTTTGAAATATTAAGTTTAAATGGGAAAGAAAATTTTATACGTCACGCCTGAGATTTTTCCATACATGGAGGAAAACTACATCTCTCATATTTGTCGTTTTCTGCCACAAGGAATACAGGAAAAAGAGAATGAAATTCGCACCTTCATGCCCAAATACGGGTGCGTGAACGAACGAAAGAATCTCTTGCACGAGGTTATCCGTCTGTCTGGTCAAAACATCATTATTGAAGACACAGACCACCCCTTAATCATCAAGGTTGCCTCGCTACAGTCCGTTAGAATGCAGATATACTTCATTGATAGTGAGGATTTTTTCAAAAGAAAGGCTGTTTTCCGCGATGACGAGGGCAATTTCTTCGAAGACAACGACTCTCGCGCTATTTTCTTTGCCAAAGGAGTAATCGAAACCGTCAGAAAGTTGGGATGGGCACCTGACATCATACACTGCCACGGATGGGTCACCGCATTGTTGCCTATCTTCATCAAAACCTGCTACAAAGACAACCCCCTGTTTCAGGATATGAAAATGGTTTTCTCCATTTACAACGACCAGTTCCCTGAAAAATTCTCGTCCGATTTTGGCAAAAAACTGAAACTTACAGGCATTCCCAAAGAATACACCTCCCGATTCAGAACCCCCGGTTATGACACCATCATAAAAACAGCCATCGACTTTTGCGACGGTGCGGTAATCGCTCATCCTGATGTCAAAAAGACTATTCTTTCCTATCTAAAGAAAAAAGAAATTCCTATTCTAACACACCCTGTAGATGCTGAAGGTGACAACTATGTGGACCAATATGATATTTTTTACGACCAACTGCTAACCAAATAAACTTCTACCAAAATGCCTTTTGCTAAAAAAGCCACATGGCTATTGTTGCTCTTTGCTGTTTGCTTTTCTTCCTGCAAGAAAGAATACAACTCCATCGGATTGAATCTTGAAGATGAATTGTTGGGAACAAGCAGAGACACCACCACCATCACCGCTTATTCAGTGCTATACGACACCCTCAACACCACCAATCTGTCCAGTCAGATGTTGGGAGAACTTCATGACCCCATTTTTGGCAAAACATTAACCACCGTTTATTCCCAATTCTTGAGTTCGGGTTCTATTCCCTCCTTCGGCGAAGAGGCGGTTGTTGACTCAGTAGTGCTGACCCTGCAAACTGCCGGCTATTATGGCGACACCACGGCAGCGCTGCGTTTCGAGGTGTATGAGCTTACTGAAGACCTGTCAAAGGAAACCAACTATTATAACTTCAGTACTTCTGAACACAACAACACCAACCTTCTCAGTCAGCCCGGCAAGAATTACTATATTCTACCCAACACTCCCCTAACCATCGGAAGCGAAGTGTTGTCTCCTCATTTGCGCATACGTATTTCTCCTGAATTCGGCCAACACCTGATTGACGCCAGCGACGATTGGATGACGGACGACGCACTCCTTGCTGAATTCAAAGGATTGTGCATACAAGCCACCTCCTCACACTCCATCGGGTGCCTCTTCTCATGCAACGTGACCAGCTCGCTAACAGGACTTGTTGTTTACTATCATAATTCACTGGACAATGGATTAAGTTACACCTTCCGTCCCTCTGAATCTGGCATCACATACAATAATTACAATCATTTCAACTATAACGATGCCAGTCAGGATCTGAGACGACAGATCATTGACCACGACAGCACCAACATCAGCCAACTGTACATACAAGCTATGGCTGGTGTAAGAGCCAGAATATGTTTCCCCAATATACGAAGCAAATTCGCCAACATCGACAATCGGGTGGTCATCAACAGAGCCGAGCTGGTCATCAGCAACTGCAATCCTAACGAAAACGTTTTTATCCATCCTACAGGATTAGCCATTCAAGGTGTGAAGACCGACGGCTCGTTGTACTATATCCCTGATGATGACATGCTAAGCGCTGATGGCTACTTTGGAGGCACCTATAATGCCAGCACCGGAGAATACAGAATTCGTATCACCCAATATTTGCAACAACTTATCTTGAACCAAGGAAACTATGCCGACTACTTCTACCTAACCGTCAAAGGTTCGGGTATTCATGCCAACAGACTGGTTTTCTACAGCAGTACACCCGATGCAACCGCATCCGACAAACCACTGCGAGTGGAAATCGCCTATACCACTTATTAATAACGTAAGTAAAAATCAAAAAACAAATATAATGTCAGAACAAGTAAAAGGAAAAATTTCACAGATTATTGGAGCTGTCGTTGATGTACAGTTCGATGAAGGCACCACATTGCCCAACATTTATGATGCATTGGAAGTAACTCGACCCAACGGGGAAAAACTCATCCTGGAATGTGAACAGGATATTGGTGAGGACACCATGCGCTGCATCGCCATGGACTCCACTGATGGTCTGCAACGCGGCATGGAGGTCGTAGCTACCGGACGAATGATCAGCATGCCTACCGGCAATATCAACGGTCGTTTGCTCAACGTCATTGGCGAAGCCATCGACGGCATCGGCGAACTTGAATCTAAGGAACGCAAGGACATTCACCGCGACCCGCCCACATTTGAGAACCTATCCACCCAGCAAGAGGTGCTCTACACAGGTATCAAGGTTATCGACCTGATTGAGCCGTATGCCAAAGGCGGTAAAATCGGTCTGTTCGGTGGTGCCGGTGTAGGCAAGACCGTGCTTATCATGGAGTTGATCAACAATATCGCCAAGAAATATTCGGGCATGTCTGTATTCGCTGGTGTGGGTGAGCGTACTCGTGAAGGTAATGACTTGTTGCGAGAGATGATTGAGTCAGGCGTTATCCGCTATGGCGATGAATTCAAGAAAAGCATGGAAGAAGGCGGTTGGGACCTGAGCAAAGTGGATAAAAATGAACTGGCGAAATCACAAGCCACACTTGTTTTCGGACAGATGAACGAACCCCCTGGAGCACGTGCCCGTGTGGCCCTGTCTGGTCTGACCGTAGCCGAATACTATCGTGACGGTGACGAACAGTCGGGTGGAAAGGACATCCTGTTCTTCGTAGATAATATCTTCCGTTTCACCCAGGCCGGTTCCGAGGTTTCCGCATTGCTGGGACGTATGCCATCGGCAGTAGGTTACCAGCCCACCTTGGCCACTGAGATGGGTACGCTGCAAGAGCGTATCACTTCCACCAAGCGAGGCTCCATCACTTCCGTACAGGCCATCTACGTGCCTGCCGACGACTTGACCGACCCTGCTCCCGCCANNAGGCTCAATCACCTCTGTACAGGCCATCTACGTGCCTGCCGACGACTTGACCGACCCCGCTCCCGCCACCACCTTCTCTCACTTGGATGCCCAGACCGTGTTAAGCCGTAAGATTGCCTCTCTCGGTATCTATCCCGCTGTGGATCCTTTGGATTCCACCTCCAGAATCCTGACCCCCGATATTGTGGGTGAGGAGCATTACAACACCGCCCAGCGTGTGAAAGAGACTCTGCAGCGTTACACCGAATTGCAGGATATCATCGCCATCTTGGGTATGGAAGAACTTTCTGAAGAAGACCGCAAAGTGGTTTATCGCGCACGTCGTGTTCAGCGTTTCATGTCTCAGCCTTTCCATGTGGCCGAACAGTTCACCGGCTTACAAGGCAAATTTGTCAACATCGAAGATACCATCAAAGGCTTTAACATGATCCTGAATGGCGAACTCGACTACCTGCCCGAAACTGCCTTCAATCTGGTGGGTACTATTGAGGAAGCTATCGAAAAAGGTGAAAAAGAATTGGCACAAGCATCAAAATAACAGTCATGAAGCTAGATATCACCACTCCCGACAAACAACTATACTCCGGAGACGCCAGTCTGGTTCAACTGCCTGGTTTGCACGGACTGTTCGAGGTACTTGAAAACCATGCACCTATGGTGGCCGCCTTGAAAAAAGGAAAAATCAAGGTTCAAAACGGCACCAACGAAACTGAATATTATGACATCAACGGGGGCACGGTAGAAGTGCTTAACAATAACATTTTAGTCTTAGCAGAATAATTTTATGAAAACAATCCGTCTTTTCATTATCACAGCTATCATCATAGCAATCACGTCAACGGCTCCTCTCTTTGGGCAGAAACTTAAACCTGAGGCTGTTCCAGAGGATGTAAAACAAGCCATGGATTTTGAATATCCTAATGTAAAAATCCTTTATTGGGAGCTGAGCGACAATGTCTATGTGGCCAACTTCAAGGAAGACAATTCTCCCGGCAAATGCTACATCAAGAAAGACGGACAATGGCAAAAGACCGTTTACCCTGTCCCCCGTGTGGAGCTTCCCTCCGCCATCACTGATTATGTGAAAACAAACTTCACAAACTATACCATTTCGGTATCTCAACTGCAGGAAATGCCCAACGTGCGTATTCATTATTATATAGAGGCAAAACCTGAAGGAGTTGGTTACGAAGCTTCCAAACTCACTTTCAACACCGTAGGCGCACTCATCGACAGGACAGACCCCGCCAATTTCAACAAAGAAGCCAAGAGTGTAGTAGATCAAAGCAGCAGCCCGAAACCTGCAGCCACAGCCGCTGCCACTGCCAGCGGCAAACCCTCCCCTTCCAACTCATCTTCTAAACCTACAACCTCCACCACTTCAAAACCTAGTGCTCCGAAACCCACTACTACCACCACTACCACTGCAACAAAACCAACTACCACGACTTCGAAACCCACTACCACCTCCACCACCAAGCCCACCACAACTACTACCAATAAGCCTACCACAACCGCAACCACTGCTAAACCTACTACCACCACAACTACTACCAACAAACCCACTACGGCTGCGACAACTACCACAACTACAAAACCGGCAAGTTCTACCAGCACTAGCAGCAAGTCAACCGCTTCAAACGACAAACCCAAAAAGGAAAAAGAAGTGAAGCCGGTGTATGACGAAAGAGGCAACAAAGCCATTGACCCCAATAGTGTGCCCGCTGTTGTCAAAACAGCTCTCAGCAAAAAAGTGCAGCGTCCGGAGGAATTGCATTGGTTCAAACTCGACACTTTCTACATCGCCAACTTTATAGCCCGCGAACAGAAAAACGAGGTGTTTATCTCCAAGTCAGGTCTCTGGGAAAAAACCTTCACCGTACTTCCCGAAGTGTCAGTGAGCGGCAATATGCTCAAGCATCTGCAAACCTACTACAAAGGCTACCGCTTCAAAAACGCCATCAAGGAAACCCGTGCGGACAAAAAGGATGTGACTATGGTGGAAATCTATGAGAAGAACAACTACAAACAAAAGCTGGTAACCACCCTCTACTTCGACAAAACTGGCAAACTGCTCCGTACCGTTGATCCCGACTATGAAACAGGAGGACAGGTCAAAGAAAGTAAGGAAGATGAATCCTTGGAGAAGTATTACGAGAAAATGAACATGTCTAACAAGTCCGACAACAGCGCCAATATTCCCAAGGATGTGCTGAATGCCTTCAAAGCCAAGTATCCGCATGTAAATGGTGTGACTTGGGCGGAAACCGACAATGGAGACTATTCCGCCACCTATTTTGGCACAAGAGGCAAGGAAATTTGCGTCATCAACAGCTATGGTGTCATTACTGAGACCATGACAATGGGCAATCCCGACAACCTGTTGAGCTCAATTTCCACTTACATCAAGCAGAATTACAAAAGCAGCAAGGTGGTGGAATATTACGCCGTGAAGAGACTTGTGGAAAAGAAAAACTACTATAAGGTGATTATTGCCGACAAAAAAACAAAAGTCGAACAAGAACTCCTGTTCACCACCTCTGGTAAAATCGTTGAATAACACAACAAACTCATTCAGCAAAACCAATGAATTATTTCGAAATTAAAATCCATTTCTCCTCTGCGGACCCGTGGAAGGAGATTTTCAGCTCGTTTTTGGCTGACGCAGGCTGCGAAAGCTTTATGGACGGTGAAAGCGACAATGATCTGTTATGCTATATCCCCGGCCAGCTCTATGATCCCGACACTATCAAAAACATTCTGGAACACCACGGTCTGGACGTGGATATCAGCTACGAGATTCAGGAAATAGAGCAGCAAGACTGGAACGCCGTGTGGGAATCCAACTATACTCCAGTACTAATTGCTGATCGCTGCTACATCAGGGCTCCCTTCCATCCTGAGATGGAGAATGTGGAATACGAAATTCTTATCGAGCCCAAAATGTCCTTCGGCACAGCCCACCATGAAACAACCTCCCAAATGATTGAATATCTGCTGGAGGAGGATTTAACAGGGAAAAGCGTGCTCGACATGGGAGCGGGAACCGGCGTGTTAGCCATCCTTGCCCACAAACGGGGTGCCTCCTCTGTAACAGCCATCGACAACGATGAATGGGCTTATAACAACAATCTCGAAAACATTGCCCGCAACGACTGCATGGATATGGAAGTCATTCTGGGCGATGCCTCTGCCCTCAAAGGACGGAAATTCGAGGTCATCATTGCCAATATCAACCGCAACATCCTGGTCAACGATATGCCCGCTTACGCCGAAGCCCTGCTGCCAGGGGGAACCATTTTCTTCAGCGGCTTCTATGAAAGCAAAGATCTGGACATCATCAAAGCCCGTGCGGCTGAATTCGGCATCAAATACCAGTCTCACAAAGTCAAAAACGACTGGTGCGCCATGAAAGGTGTTAAAATGTAATTTAGAGTAAACCTTATATTTCCCCTTCTTATAGAAGGGGTGGCCGTAGGCCGGGGTAGTGACGTAAAAATAATTCAGTTTTCAATATGAACAAGCGCATTCTGCTAATAATNNAACGCTTCACTTCTTTTACCGACAACCCGGCCTATACCATCGAAGAGGTTAAAGCCTATATGGCCACCGTGCCCAAGGACAGACAGAAAGAGGCCGATGCACTTTATACCCGTTTTTCCGAATTCTGGAACAGCCCCTGGATGGATGATGATGCCAAAGAGACTTTTATCAATGTGGCCAACAAAATGCTCAAAAAGAAAATGAGACCCTTCCCTCATTTCCAAGCCTATCTGGAGGCTTATTCTTCTTTTATAGCCAGCCCATTTAACGCCGAATTGGACAATTGGTCAAAAATCATTCAATTTCATATTGACAACGACCCCACCCTGTTTAAGGACAAAATGCAGATTTATGCCAGTTTTTTCAGCCACAACATTATATATAATAGTACCAATTCCAGATGGACGGTATATGGAGAAGCTGAAAGCATAGGCATTGACAAAGAACCCTATATACGCTTTGCCGATATTGATTTGGTGGGCAGCTCGGCCCACGACAGCCTGACCATTGTGTCCGCCCAAGGTGACTATTACCCTTCCTCCCTGATATTCAAGGGCAAAAAAGGAACCATTTACTGGGATAGAGCCGGTTTGGGTGCGGATGTAAATACCAAAATAGTCGACTATAATGTGGATGTCCGCTTCCCCAAGGTCAGTGCCTCTGATGCCACCCTCTCCTACCCCGACTACTTCAGCAAACCAGTAAAAGGTGTTTTGGAGGAGAAGGCGGCTCTGGCCACCACAGAAGAAAAAGCCACCTATCCCCGCTTCCGCAGCAACGACGACCGTATCGTGATCAACGAAATCTACAAAAATGTCGATTACCTGGGAGGATTTGAATTGCGTGGCAGCTCCATACAGGGATACTCAGAAGGAGAATTGTTATCGCAGATATATGTCAAAAGAGATGGCAAACCTATCGTCAAAGTATATTCCAGAAACTTCCTGTTCAGACCTGGCAATGTGTTGGCGGAAGATGCTAGTATCCGCATCCTTATTGATGAGGATTCCATCTACCACCCCGCCGCTAATTTCAAATATAACGAAAGCACCCGTGAGGTGCTGATTACAAGACCCAAACAAGGTGTGGGAAGAACTCCTTTTTTCGATTCCTACCATAAAATGGATATCACCGCCGAGTCTATCTCTTGGAAAACCGATGAGGAGAGAATCGAAATCAAGCCTATCGTGGGTATGACTAGCGAAAGCCCCGCCTTTTTCGAGTCCCAGAATTTCTTCGACCCCACCATCATGCGCCAAATATGGGGTTTTAATGAAGTGAATCCCTTGTTCACACTATGGGAACTGTTCAAAACCAACAATTACGAACCTCTACGGCTACATGAGGTGGTTTCCTGGTTCAAAAAATCGGAAATCGACATCAAATCCATGATGATTGACTTCGCCGCCCGTGGCTTCATCGAATACGACGTTATCAACGACAAAATCATCTACCGTAAAAAAATCTCCCAATATCTCAACAACGACGTTCGCCGGAAAGACTATGACAATATCATCCTGGAATCTAAAACGCACTACGCGTCATACGACCTGGTAAGTAAAGATTTGCGTGTGACCGGCTGCGAGTTCTTTGTGCTCAGCGATGCGCAGATTGTCAATGTGTATCCCGCTGGCGAAAACGTCACTGTGAAGAAAAACCGCGACATGGTGTTCTCCGGACGTATTGTGGCGGGGCTCTTCGATTTCGTCACCCATAACTGTCAGTTCAACTACGACAAATTCCAAGTGGAGATGAATGTCATCGATTCCATGATTATGTATGTACCCGATGAGCATGGACCAGTCAACATCTACGGAGAACACAAACTGCGCAAAATCCAAAGCCCTATCGAAGAGCTGGCGGGAACCCTTTTCATCGATGTTCCCGGAAACAAATCAGGAACGGTTGATTATCCCGACTACCCCATCTTCGAAGCACGCAAAGGAGGCAAAGTGTATTACGACAAACCACAGGTTCTGGGTGGCGTTTACACCCGCGACCGCTTCTACTATGCGGTGGACCTGTTCCGCATCAAGAATCTGGACAACTTTGAAATCGACTCCATGAGATTCACCGGAGCCCTGGTTTCAGGAGGCATCTTCCCCGATATACGAGAGCCCCTGAAGGCGCGTCCTGACTTCTCTCTGGGTTTCATACACCATACTCCCGAATCAGGACTCCCCTGCTACGAGGGCAAAGGCAGCTACGCTGGTATAGTGGATTTGAGTTACAGAGGCTTGAGAGGCCGTAAGGGAACCATCAACTACCTGACTTCTGTAACCACCTCCGACAGCCTGGTGTTTTATCTGGACTCATGCAACGCTTCCGTAAAGCATCATGAGGTTACCGAACAACTCGGCGGTACAGAATTTCCTCCAGCCACAGTAGATAACGCCTACCTGCACTGGACTCCCTATCAGGACAAGTTCTTTGTCTATACCCTAGAAAGTCCTATGAGCATCTTCCGCGAGACCGAGCTGACCGGCAACTCCATGCTAACCCCCTCGGGCATGTTCGGCACGGGTACCCTCCGTTTCAAAGGGGCTGAAATCGACTCACGACTCTTCAGTTTCAAACACCATGAAATGCTAGCCGACACCTCAAACTTAAAACTGTACAACCTCAACAATGGGGAACTGGCTTTCAGAACTGATAACTACAAGTCACATGTCAACTTCCAAACCCGGAAAGCCAGTTTTACTTCCAATGGCAACGCATCCGCTGTGGTCTTCGTCAAAAATGAAGTTAAAACCAACGCCTCAGCTTTTGATTGGGATCCCATCGACGAAACCATTCTCCGATTCAAGTGGGACGATCCGCATAAAGACGTTGATATTGACAACACCCCGACCCGTGACCTTATTGATATGCCAGGCCTCAAAGCTAATGAATTGATTGCCACCGACCCCGGCATAGGACTTCATTTCAATGCTCTTAGTGCTGAGTTCAATTATTCCACCAACATCATCCGTTGCGAAGGGGTTCGCTTCATTGAGTCTGGCGATGCCGCCATCTTCCCCCACGAAGGGAAAGTCACCATCTATGAAAAGTGCAGAATCGAGCGTTTGGACAACGCACGCCTTCTGGCCAACCGTACCGACAAGTATCATGAGCTGCACGACTGCACCTTGAACCTGTTTTCCGCCACCCGCTTCAGGGGCTCTGGCTTCTATGATTATATCGACGAGAACCAAACCATTCAAACCATTCATTTTGATACATTATGGTGTATCAAGAACACCGAAGGACATGCCAAGATACCCTTGGAAAAAGACTTCAAGCTAAGTCCTCACTTCGCTTTCGATGGCCGTGCCGAGTTGCATGGTGAGAATCCCTTCCTCTCCTTCTTCGGCGGAGTGGAAATCATTCACGATTGCAACAAGAACAAACCAGCCAGAATGAAAATCCTGCAGCAGGTTGACCCCAACAACATACTGCTGGAGGTTCATGAACGCACCAAAGACATCAACGACCGGAAAGTGGTGATTGCCATCACCTCAGCTAATACCGACGGCAGAATCTACACGGCTTTCGGTTGCGCTAAAGAGCAGTTCAACGACCCCGAATATATCAATGTGTGGGGATTTATCACCTATCACCATCCCACCCAAGAGTTCTGGGCTGCCTCCAAAGAAAAACTGGAAGACCATACTCTGCCGGGCAATATGATAATACTGGACAAGAACAACTGCATCAGTACCGGTAACGGTACTATCGACATGGGAACCAAACTGGGTCGTATCGACTTCAACACCAATGGCGAAATTGTCAATTTCATGAAAGCCGATTCGGCAGAAATGCATCTGACCACCTCCATCGACTTCTTCTTCAACGAAGAATCTATGAAAGTGCTCAACCGCCATCTCGACAACTCCCCTTCTCTAGACTTCCTGGATGTTTCCAATGACGAAAACTACGATATGGCTATTCGCAATATGCTTTCCGATGATGAATATACCAAATACATGAACGATATGGCGATGGGCATGCAAAGCAAAAAGCTGCCCCAACCTCTGCAGGTTCGCTTCCTGTTCTCTCGCATCGATTTCGAATGGGACAATGTCAACTCCGCTTTCCTCTCACAACGCACCCTGCCTCTCATCATCTGCAACAGCAAGCAGGTTTACAAAACCATTCCCGGACGTATCGTCATCGAGAAAAAAGGCTCTCGCAACCGCCTGTACATCTATTTTGAGTTCGACAACGAGTTTTTCTTCTTCCAGTTCGAGAACAACAGCATGTATGGCTATGCCTCTGTGAAAAAATTCAACGATGAAATTATGAACACCAAAGCGAAAGACAAAACCCTGCATGCCGAAAAAGGAAAGCCTTCCTTCACCTATAAACTGGGCAACAGAAGTCAGCAGCGCAAGTTCACCAAGAAGTACTTCCCGCCCCTAGAGGAAGAGACGGAGGAATAACAGCAATTATTGCTTCACCTTCCCCGCAGCCACCATTTCAATCAGATCACGTGCATTTTGCGTCTCCTCATGGTCTTCACCCAATGTGGCTTCCTTGATTTTCAACACCTTCTGAAAATACTTCAATGCATTCGCTATATCATCAAGAGCAGCGCATGCCAACCCCGCCACCAAATACGAATTCTCTAAATCAGGGTCATTCGGATCCGCATTTTTCTTTCTGATTGCGATACACTTGTCTATATACTCCTTAGCTTGGTTAAGCTTCTCCAAATGCAGGCAGTTTATAGCAGCCGAATGATAGTATGGGGCTATACACAAATCCTCCGTGCCATACACTTCCTCCCCTATTTCCACCGCTTTCTCCAAAAAATAAAAGGCTTCCTCAAAATGATCACACTTGAAGAGGTTGCAACCTATCGAATAATGCACATGGGCGAACATGTGGTCACGAATCCCCTTGGCTTCCATCACCTTCAAAGCCTTCATGTAATAATCCAACGCAGGAGTCACATTCTCATTGTCCTGGCGCTTATATGTTTCAGCCAACAATAAATAGAGATCCAATGTGTCTTGATGTTCCTCTCCGAGAACACGTTCACTAATCTCCAATGCTTTTTCATACCACTCTGCGGCTTTTTCCATTTCGCCCTTCTCAAAGCATTCAGTACCTTTATCACCATAAGTGTCAATGGCGGCTAACTCTTTTGCATGCTTATCTTTTTGTTCTTTCATAACTGACGATTATTTTTACTTACTTGGATGAATAATAATGGATTCCGTTTCGCCTACTTCAGCTGGTATCTCCTCATATTCCGTATATTCCGCAAACCAGCGGTCAAGTGTTTCTTCCACCTTCCGCTCCACCTCAGGCGTAATGTGCTGACCCACCTTTTGTATCGCTACCGAAACCGATGCCACCTCATCTATCCAGCCAATAATGGGCAGACGTTTTGCACTGAGGATATCAATAGGCAATACCACGTATGCCAGCGTGCTGAGAATCATCACCTTGTCCTTGCGAGGAGTTTTGTCACTTTTCATCACATAATAC
>LXOW01087951.1_pt1 | contig 38266 bp, 36 predicted proteins | sample 1368591 | NCBI WGS metagenome assembly LXOW01 (sample SAMN04884650, study PRJNA319009) | bovine gut metagenome | isolation source: Cow rumen | host: Bos taurus | place: Italy: Legnaro (PD) | collected 2014-07-09
ATATATTGCTTGTCGCCGGTGAGTCATATGCAAACCAGGCGTTACGCTTTGGGAGCATAGCTCAGCTGGGAGAGCATCTGCCTTACAAGCAGAGGGTCACAGGTTCGAGCCCTGTTGTTCCCACCAAAATGGCCCGGTAGTTCAGTTGGTTAGAACGCTAGCCTGTCACGCTAGAGGTCGTGGGTTCGAGCCCCATCCGGGTCGCCATTTGCCTCTGTAGCTCAGTCGGTAGAGCAGAGGACTGAAAATCCTCGTGTCGTTGGTTCGATTCCGACCGGAGGCACCATTTATATGCGGATGTAGCTCATCTGGTAGAGCGCCACCTTGCCAAGGTGGAGGTAGCGAGTTCGAGCCTCGTAATCCGCTCCACGGGACGCTTAAAAGTTCTTAAGCGTCCCTTTTTAAAATCAAATAAGGCACCATAGCCAAGTGGTAAGGCAGAGGTCTGCAAAACCTTTATGCCCCGGTTCAAATCCGGGTGGTGCCTCCAATCCGGCAAAGGCCGTTCCGAAAGGAACGGCCTTTGCAATAGTAGTTGCACATGACGGACGGTTCATATTATAGGGACGGCGGTTATGGGCAAAAATTATATTTGAGGTGGTTTTCCTTGGAGAAGAACGAAACGGAGTTAAAGCGGCAATTAAACCCGATGAGCGTCTAGGCGATTGCATTCGGATGTATTATCGGTTGGGGATCCTTTATCAATCCCGGCAAAAAGTTTTTGCATAATTCCGGTGTTGCCGGTACGGCGATCGCCATGGTCATTGGCGCTGTCGTCATGATCGTGATTGCGTTTTCTTATGCCTATATGGNNGCGGCGAGTTCAATTTTACAAAAAATTGTTTTGGCAAAGCGGCGGCGTTTTTTGCGGCTGGTTTTTGGTGGCGGCTTATCTGACAAATGTTCCCATGAATTCAACGGCGATCGGATTGATTGTCGACGGACTTGACGGAGACGCCAATATATTAGAATTCCAGTTTCTTTATGAAATTGCCGGATTTAAAGTTTATTTAGGGGAAATGCTGTTTGCCGGGTTTATCCTGATCTTTTTTGGCATCTTCAACATTATCGGTGTTCAAAAGGCCGGATTTATACAAACGATCCTCGCGGCGTTACTGGCGATTTCCGCATTTACTTTGCTGATTGCGGGTTTAGTATCTTCCAAAGCAAAAGGGATCAACATGGAACCGGTTTGGGGTTTTGATTTTAAGGCGGCCAAAGAAGCAAACGCCGTCACGGCAACGATCGGTGATTTTGCGCATAGCGGCAAAGCCGGAATCATGTCGGCGATCCTTGCCACTTTTGCCATCACACCGTGGGCTTATGTCGGATTCGGAACCATCCCGCAAGCAGCGGAGGAGTTCAAATTTTCCAATAAAAAAGTCATGTTTATTATGACGGTTGCGATTTTGTTCGGCGGTTTCGTTTACATATCCAACAACACCGTTGCGGCAGCCGCGCTTGCCAACTGGCCGGAGAGAGTGATTGCCGGCGAATGGGTGGTGCTGATCGCCGCGGAAGAATTGCTTGGTACATTTGGTAAAGTTTTGATCGGTACAGGCGTTTCTTGCGCTGTGCTGTCAGGTATTATGGGCTTTTATCTCGCTTCCAGCAGACTGATTTATTCTATGAGTCGGGACGGTTATCTACCAAAATGGTTTGGCAATATCGATAAGAAATTCTCCACTCCCAAAAACGCCATGATTTTTTGCGTTTTGGTTTCTCTTTCAGGACCGATACTGGGAAGAGAAGCCCTTGGATGGTTTGTGGATATGAGTTCGATCGGAGCCAGTATCGGATATTTCTTCACCTGCGCGTCAACGTTGAGAACCATCAAAAAAACAGGTGACGGCACCGTCGGCATAAAAATCACCGCGACATTGGGAATGATTCTTGCTGTCGTTTTCATGCTTTTGCAGTTGATTCCCATTCCCGGTCTTTCGGGCGTCCATTTTTGTAAAGAAAGTTATATCATGCTGATCGTCTGGATCATCATCGGACTTTTGTTTTATTTCGTTCAGAGAAAGAAGTTTAAGACGGAATAAAACACACCGAGACCTAACGGCAATCAACCTTCGAAGGAACTGCTTGTGTTCAATCGAAGGTTGATTTTTTATGGAACTTGTGATACCATGAAATCAAAGAAAACAGGCAAACGGGCGCACAACAGCGGCGTTCCGGCGCGATCAGGAGAACGGAGGAAACATGATGTACACGGCAGACAAAAATCGCTATCAGAATATGCGCTACTCCCATTGTGGGAAAAGCGGATTGAAATTACCGGCTGTTTCCCTTGGATTTTGGCACAATTTTGGAGACACGGCGAATTTCGAGAATATGAAAAAGATGTGCTTTACGGCTTTTGATAACGGGATTACACATTTTGATCTTGCCAACAACTATGGTCCGCAACCGGGTAGTGCCGAGAAAAATCTGGGGCGTATTCTCAAAGAAGACCTGATGCCTTATCGTGATGAATTGACGATCACCACCAAAGCGGGCTATGATATGTGGGAAGGACCTTACGGTAATTTCGGCAGCAGGAAATATTTGCTGGCAAGTCTGGACCAAAGTTTAAAGCGAACGGGACTTGACTATGTCGATATTTTTTATCATCATCGTATGGATCCCGAAACGTCGCTCGAAGAAACGATGGGCGCGTTAGCGCAAGCGGTTTTCAGCGGTAAGGCGCTCTATGCCGGGCTTTCCAATTATGACGGGCAGACGCTGGAAAAAGCGGCGGCGATCCTGGCAGAGTTAAAAGTGCCGTTTATCATCAACCAAAATTGCTATAACATCTTTGATCGGACGATCGAGCGCAACGGGTTAAAGGAAAGATCCCATCAACTCGGAAAGGGGGTCATTGCGTTTTGCCCGTTAGCGCAAGGACTGTTGACTAATCGCTATCTGAACGGGATCCCTGCTGACAGCCGTATCAAGACCGACGGACGCTTTTTGAAAGAACAAGCCATGACGGCTGACAGGCTCCGTCAAATCGGGCAATTAAACTCACTGGCTCAAGAAAGAGGGCAGTCCTTAGCGCAGATGGCGATTGCCTGGATCCTGCGGGATGGCAAGGTGACAAGCGTGTTGATCGGCGCTTCCAAACCGGAACAAATCTTGGATAATATCGGGGCTTTGCGGAATACGACTTTCACCCCGGAAGAATTGCAAAGAATTGATGAGATATCCTTGCAATAGCAAGGTTCCGGCAGGCTAAAATAAATGAAATCATGCCGACGGTTTCAACTAACATAACCATTCTGACCGCAAAAAAACAGAAATCCCTCAAATGCAAGTGAGAGGGATTTCGTTTATGATAGCGCGGATAAGGTTTTCGAATATTTTTACAAATCCGATCTGTTCTTCCGGCTTAAAAACGCGTCGGGAGGGGCGCCGAACAATTCTTCCACAAACCAAACCGAAGGCAGGCGGAAAGTTTGACCGTTCAGGTAGTTTAAAAGTCCCGCGTCGCTTTGAAAGCGAAAAGCCACCGAAAATGCGCAAAGCGCCTGTTTGTTAAAACCCGCTTTTTTATCTTGCGCGAGTTTACCGTATTTTCCGTCTCCCAGTAAGGGATGCCCGATAGAGGCCATATGTGCGCGGATCTGGTGGGTGCGGCCGGTCAAGAGATCAATTTCCAAAAGGGAAAAACCGTTTTTGCTTGTCAAAACCCGATAACGGGTTTGGATGGTGCGGGATTGTTCGCTTTTACTACCGGTCAAATACACTTTGTTTTTACTTTCGTTTTTTTCCAAATATCCGGTCAGCAGAGCCTCTTTTTGTTTCGGGGCGCCGTGGACGACCGCCAAATATCGCTTTTCAATTTCCCGATACTTGATTTTATCACACAAAATACGAAGCGTTTCCGCGTTTTTGGCAGCCAGTACAAGACCGCAGGTGTTGCGGTCGATCCGATTGGCAAGCGCCGGGCGAAAACTGTTTTCCCGATCAGGAAGATAGTCGCCTTTGTTGTAAAGATAATGCTGAATTCTCCCGATCAGGGTGTCGCGGTATTCGTTTTGATCGGGATGAACCAACAACCCTTGCTTTTTGTTGACCAACAGAAGGTTTTCGTCTTCATAAACCACGTCGATACGGTCGGGAGCGGTCAGGAAATCGTATTTCGGGCGGTCGGGGACAAAGAACTCATCGGAAATATAAAACGAGACTTCATCTCCCGTATGCAGTCGGTCGGCAAAATCCGCCCGTTTTCCGTTGACTTTGATGTGCCGGGTGCGAATGTATTTGAACAAAAGCGACTTCGGCAGAGTCGGACAGCATTTGGCGGCAAATTTTTCCAGACGGATATCGGAGTCGTTGGCGGTTATCATGAAGGTTTTCAAATGAGTACTCCCTTTGTCGGTATTTTAGGCTTGCAATCAAACCGAAAATTTCTTATAATGATAGTGTTATACAATATGGTAAAGGATTGTTCATATGTCCGAAAATGTTCATGGTGGTCATCGCGAAAGGGTAAGGAAAGAATTCTTGCGCGATCATTTCGACGAAAATACGCCGCCGCACAAGTTGGTAGAACTGATGCTGTTTTACAGCGTTCCCAGGAAAGACACAAACGATCTGGCGCACGAATTACTCAATCATTTCGGTTCTTTGAGCGCGATTCTGTCAGCAACGCCCGAACAATTAAAAGAAGTGCCGGGAATCGGCGACAACACGGTTTGTTTGATCAAACTGATCACCACTGTCAACAAAATTGCGAGTTTACAGGCGGAGAAGAAAACCGTCAATGTCACTCAGTCTTTTGAAAAGGCGTATGAATTGCTTTCCAAGCAGTATTTCGCAGTGGAATATGAAATGTTTTCGGTCGCCTGTTTTAAAAGCAACGGCGAAATGATCAGTTGGGAGATCCTCGGTAAAGGCGATGTGACACAGGTGAATATCTCGCTGAGAAAACTGATGGAGATCGTTATCAAAACCAATGCCGCCGCGGTCATCATCGCGCATAATCATCCCAACGGAACGGCGTTGCCAAGCGAGGATGATGTGCATATGACCCAAACGATCCGCGATGCGCTGACCAACATCGGTGTGGGATTATTGGATCATGTGGTTTTTGCGAATGACGATTATGTTTCGATGCGGCAAACCAAAAAGTATGAATACTTATTCTTATAAAAGTTCTTATGAACAGGAGGGCGCGTCGCCTTCCTGTTTTGTTTTATGGCTGAACGGTTTTGCCGGTAATAAAATCATGTATGGATTTTTTTGCCAAATCTAAATCATAAACATAATACCAGCCGCCGTGGATGATCGTGCCTTTGGCGGNNTGCTCAACTGTTCAAAGTCGGGAGACGCTGTCAGCGCCCATGTGCCGAGGCTGATCAAATCTTTGGTCGAAAGCGAGGTTTGACATTCCCCGATCACCATTTCCGCCACACGGGGCAGTTTTAAAAGATTGTTCTTTTTGACTTGTGCATACATTGCCATCAACACTTCTTTTTGGCGGTTTCCGCGTTGGATGTCGCTATCGGTATGCCGGATGCGCGCATATGCGACGGCTTGTCCGCCAGAGAGAAGTTGACTGCCGGTATCGGGAACGGGATCGCAGGAAACGCCGAGCCTTACCATTTGCGGAATAAGAATGTTGTTTAACTCTTTGCGTTCCGCTTGGTCAACGTCAATGGTCACGCCGCCAATATAGTCGATCACGCGCGCCAATTCAAAAAAGTTCATGGTCACATAATCGTGGATCTCCAATCCGAAATTTTGATTCAGCGTTTTGACCGTCAACTGTGATTTTCCGTAAGCATACGCATGGGTGAGTTTGTCATGAGAGTGACCGTCGATCGCGACATAACTATCCCGCGCGATCGAAGTCAGACGGATCTTTTTGCCGGATTTGTCAACAGAAAGCACCACGATCGCGTCGCTGCGGCCGGAGGTGTTGTCTTTTCGGCTGTCGATCCCCAAAAGGGCAATATTACGATACCCCGCGTATTCGTCGGTGGAAATTCCCAAATCGCTCTGATCCAGCGGGTCACGCTCAATTTGATCAAGAAGGCGATATACATAAGCGTATAATCCGCCGGCGGCGATCACACACAGGCAGAGCAAAACGATCAGCATCCGGCGAACGGGATGTTTCTTTTTCTTTTGAGAACTTTTTTTGACCGGTGCGGGACGGTCGGGCTCCTGTCCTTTTTCGGAGAACGAAGAGATATCCTCATAGAAATCCGCCGGTTTTTCGCGCCCGGAATGGGAATAAATGTTTCTGTCATCTTCACTGTAACGCATGGAAATCACCTTGCCATCATGATACCATAGCGCCAAGGGAAAGTAAAGTTTTTTCTTTTTTTAAGAACGGCTGTTTTGCGGTTTCACCACGGTCGCGCGGGTAATGCTGGTACGTCCGAACCGTTGCCGAAGGCGATAGACCGAATTTTCGATTGTTTCCTGTTTCCATTGCTTTTCAAAGTTGCCGAACAGGTCTTCCTGCAAAGCGCAGGAACCGTTCTTTAAATGGATGGCGCCGATCCCTACCGAACGCAAAGGTTCCGAGAAGGAAATATGTTCTTGGAACAGCGCCATCCCGCGGCGGGCAAGCAAGAGCGCGCTGTTGGTCGGTTCGATATACGTTTTGGTGAATTCCTTGACCGAGAGAGATGCTGTGCGAACGTGGACCGAAATCCCGGCGGCAAACAGTTCGTGGTGGCGAAGAGTGTCCGCAATCTGCTCGGAAAGTTCCAAGAAGGTTTGATAGACGCTGTCGGCACAGGTGAAATCCTTTGAGCGGGTCACTGAACGGCTGACGCTTTTGGGCTTGGTGTTTTCGTCGATCGGCATGACCGGAGAAAAATCTTCCCCTAAAGCGTACCGCTTCAAATCCGCGCCGTTTTTGCCCAGCAGGCGTATCAAAGTCCCTTCCGGGCATTGCGCGACGTCGCCGATCGTGAAAATTCCCGCCGAATAGAGTTTCGCGGTTGTTTTTTTACCCGCAAACAACAGCGTCGAAATGGGAAGCCCCCAGATTTTTTGCCGAAAATTTTCCCGCGAAAGGACGGTGACGGCATCTGGCTTTTTCATATCCGATCCCAATTTGGCAAACACTTTGTTGAAACTTACGCCCACCGATACCGTGATATGGAGTTCCCGCTTGATATCCCGGCGTATTTTTTCGGCAATGTGTTCACCGTCCCCGAACAGAAAGCGACTGCCGGTGACGTCCAGCCAACATTCATCGATCCCGAAAGGCTCCACCAGATCGGTATAACGGCGATAGATCGCCTGCGCCATTTGAGAATATCGCACATATTCCTTTCCCAAAGGCGGCAGGGTGACAAGATCCGGACATTTGGATTTTGCTTCAAAAATCGCTTCGGCGGTTTGAACGCCGTAACGTTTGGCAATTTCGTTTTTTGCAAGCACGATCCCATGACGCTGTTCTTTGTCTCCACAGACGGCAACCGGCAGGTTTTTCAGTGTCGGATTAAACAGCAAAGATACGGAGGCAAAAAAGTTGTTTAAGTCACAATGTAAAATCATTCTTTCAGGCAAATCGGTCACCTCATAAAAAACGAACAAATGTTCTGTTTCTATCATAACACACCGTTTGCGATTTGTAAAGTCAAAGTTTGAATTGTTCCAGGGCTTTTTTGTGCAGACGCTCAATTTGGCGAACGCTGTAATTCATCAGATAACTGATTTCCATCAGGGTTTTTCCGCAAACGTATTTCAGCATGAGCAATTCGCTTAACGTGGTGTTGTCGATCCTGCGGATCTTTGTTTCGATTTCGTTGCGCAGAGCATTTGCGTTCTCGATTTCCCGCAAATAGGTTCCCCGTTTTTCCGGATAACACTCCATCATCAAATTACAGCGGTGGATGACCGCGTTCTGCACCAGATAAGAAGATAAATATTTTTTCTTTTCATCGACCAAGACGACCACGCTCCTTCATACATACAAATTGTCCGTAACTCAGATGAACGCCATGTTTACGGTTGTAGGTTTCGGTTTCCCGGACGATCCGGAACAGAGGATCCCGAAGATTTTTTTGACGTTTTTTCTTTTCCCGCCGCCACATTTCTTCGCCGCGAGCGCGGCATTTTTCACAGCAGTAATCCTCGGTTTGATCCAATAACTTTGCACCGCAACAGCGGCAATGGGTGGGGAGAAGGGCAATTTCTTCGCTTCCGCAATAAGGGCAGAGAACGATCCGCTCTGACGGCGGATTTTGTGTGCCGTGCGTTTCCCAAATGATTTTCGGTCTTTGAAATTTTTGCTGACAGGTTTTACAAATTAACATGGATTTTTTTCTCCTTTCACTTAAAAGAAAGGAAACAGGCAGGGATATGTAAACTTTTATCCATGAATAATTTATGGTTTCTTAACAAAAATGATAAAAAATAGGAATATAATAATGTCGACAGGAGGGAGAAGATTGAATTTTCGAGAACGATTTTTGCAGTTTATGAACGGCCGGCATGGAATGGATACGGCTTTTTATGTCTTGATGGCAGCGGCGGCGGTTTTGGCTTTTCTCAATCTTTTCTTGACCAGCCGGATCCTGCAAATCGCGGTTTATGTGTTGTCCGGTTTTGCACTTTATCGCTTTTTTTCTAAAGATAATGAGCGACGCCGGCGGGAAAACGAGTTTGTCATCGAAGCCGGAAAACGTTTTCGCCAAAAACGGGAGTTGTATGAACGTCGCCGGAATGACCGCTGCCATGTTTATCGGAAATGTCCTTCCTGCAAGGCTGTTCTTCGCTTGCCGCGCCGCGCGGGAGTGCATCAGACTGTCTGCCCGAAATGCGGAAGGCAGTTTACGGTCAAAGTACGGAAATCCTGAAATTGCGGAATGATAAAACCCGCTATTGTAATTTTATGACAAATGAATTATAATAAGAATGTTATAAAAGGAAAAACGGCGCTTACAGTTCGCCGCTTTTATCATTTCAAGTAATCGGAGATGGTTTTGTGGACGACAGTCCGGCAGGGAGTATACTGTTCTTTTTGCTTTTGATTTTTTTCAGCGCGTATTTTTCAGGGACGGAAATTTCTTTGGCTTCGGTCAATAAGATCCACATGATGAGCCGCGCTTCCAGGGGGAGCAAAGGCGCCAAACGTGTGCTTTATATTTTAGAGCATTTTGAGGAAGCGCTTTCGGTCTTGTTGATCGGTAACAATATTGTGAATATCGGCTGCGCGACCCTTTCGGCCGTGCTGGCTACGAGAATATGGGGAAATGTTGCGGTTACGTTTTCCACGGTGATCACAACGATCGTGATCTTTATTTTCGGAGAAATGCTTCCGAAATGTTTTGCGCGTTCCTGCAATGAGGATTTTGCGGAACACGCTTCCGGCTTTTTACTCTTTCTGATGAAAGCGATAAAACCGTTGTCGTTCCTGTTCACCGCGCTTTCTGCGGCTGTTTCCAAACCTTTTAAAAAACATACCGAAAATCATGTGACCATGACAGAAGATGAACTGACCGATCTTGTGGAAAGCATTTCCGAGGAAGACGGATTTGACGAGGAGACCGGCCGGTTGGTCAAATCTGCCATGCGTTTTTCTAATTCGACCGCTCGGGAAGTCATGGTGCCGTGGGAACAGGTTTCCGCGATTCGCACTAGTATGAAAACACCTGAAATCCTGGAAATTGTCGAACAAACCAATCATTCCCGCCTTCCGGTGGTCGATCGCGGCGGAAACGTGAAAGGAATTTTACAAATCCGCAAGTTTCTGCGGGCTTATACCAACCAAAAAACCAATGTGATTTTGGCGAGTGTCATGGATTATCCGTATTTCGTCAAGGCGGAAACGCCGATCGACGAGGTACTGGCGGAAATGAGCAATCACCGTCGGAATCTGGCGCTGGTGCGTGCGAATGATGGCAAAGTGTGCGGTATTATCACCGTTGAAGATATTTTGGAAGAACTGGTCGGAGAAATTTACGATGAAACGGACGAAGCGGGTGATCGTGATGAGTAATCCGCTTTCGATGTTTATCATCGCGCTTTTGATTTTGATGACCGGCTTTTTCGCCGCTTCGGAAATTGCCTATGCCAGTGCCAATATTGCCCGTCTGCGCGCGCGGCGCGAGCGGTCGGGGTCTTTGGCGGCGTTTTTGGCGGTCAAGATCTGCGAAGATTATGAAAATATGCTCAGCACGGTGCTGATCGGTAACAATCTTGCCAATATCGCGGCGTCTTCGCTGGCGACCCTGGTGGTGATCCGGCTGTTAGGCGCCCGTTATGCGTGGGTATCGACACTGATCATGACCTTATTGGTGTTGACGTTCGGGGAAGTTATTCCGAAAGTACTGGCAAAACAATTTCCCGAAGCGTTTTCGGTGGCGGTTTCGGTGCCGATTTTCCTGCTTTCCATGGTGTTAAAGCCGATTACGATCGTCATCATGGCGTTCATCAATCTTGTTTCGAAATTGTGGGAATCCAAGGTTTCGGATTCTGACGCTGTTTCGGAAGACGATCTGGAAAACATCATTGATATTGTGGAAGATGAAGGCGTTCTGGATGAAGAACAGTGCGATTTGCTTCAAAATGCGTTGGATTTTGACAATGTGCTGGCTTATGAAATTATCACTCCGCGCGTGGATATGGACGCGCTGGATATTCGGGATCCGTATGAAGTGAATTTGGCAAAAATTCATGAAAGCCCGTATTCCCGTCTGCCGGTTTATGAAGACAGTAAAGACGAAATTATCGGCATTTTGCATTTGAATCATTTTTACAAAGAGTTTGCTAAAAACGAACGGGTGAATATTCGTCAACTTTTGTTGCCCGTTACGCATGTGCATAAAACCATGCCGCTTCCCGACGTATTGGAAAAAATGAAAGAGACCAAATCCCATATGGTGGTGGTTTTGGATGAATACGGCGGCACAATGGGCATTTTAACCATGGAAGATGTGTTGGAACAGTTAGTTGGGGAGATTTGGGACGAAAACGATGAAATCGAACAGGAATTCATCTGTATTGACGATACGCACTTCGAAGCCGATGGGGATATGCGTATTTACGATTTCTTCGATGAATTCGATATTGATATCGACGAAGACGATGATTTTGAAAATGATAATTCCACTGTTGGCGGCTGGACCACGACCATGTTAGAAGGAAATACCGCCGAAGGAGAAAGTTTTCAGTTTGAGAACCTGTTGATCACGGTCAAAGAAGCCGAAGAACACCGTGTAGAACGTATTTTGGTGGAAAAATTACCGAAGACCGAGGAATCTAAAGAATAAGAGGATCGGGGGGAAATCAAAGGCGGTTGCAGTCAAGCAGCATAGCGTATACGGTAAATTTCCGAAGGAAACGGCAGGGTCGGCAATATAGAATTCACGTTGGCACATCCATAATAAAACAAAGGACTTTCGAAGTTTTCTGCATTTTACAGTGAACGTCGAAAGTCCTATTTAATGTCTGCTGAACAAATCAAAAAGCCCGCAATATCAACGGTTGGAGGTCTTTTTGATTTGTTCAAAGTGCAAGGTTTTTTCGGTATTTCCCCAAAAAACCTTGCACTTGGCGAGCAAACGCTTTGCTCGCCAAGCAGACATTCCAATGAATGCGCCCGCCAAAATCGCTGATTTTGGCAGAAAAAGCGTTTATAAACGCTTTTTCATAAATGCCGACGGCGTGTCGGCATTTATTCAGTAGACATTATTTATTTGTTTGATTTTTAAAAAACGGCTGTTAGAGTTCAAAAGACCGAAAAATTTTCTGACTTCGCTAATTTACTCTGCAAGTGGCAACCAGAATAGATTAGAAAGGTATTCATCGAGCCTTGTCCTATTAAACAAACCGGACCCCGCAGGTGTGATCGGTCAAAACCGTTATATGCGGGAAAGCCGTGCGCAGTTTTTCCGCCAAAGGTTCTGTGATCACATCTTCGGTTTCAAAATGACCGGCGTCAAATAGCGCGATCCCCAAACGTTGCGCTTCCACAAAGCGATCGTGTTTGACGTCCGCGGTGATGAGAGCATCGAGGTTTTGCTCAGCCGCAAAGTTCAGATAAGAACCGCCGCTTCCCGAACACACCAAAACTTGCCTGATCGGCGTTTTCCGGCTGACGAATTTCACCCGGCCGCCGAGGCGGATTTGAAGAAATTTTGCCAGTTCATCGCCCGAAAGAGCGGAAGACAACGTGCCGGTTCTCAGCAGAAAACCATCCGGCGCGTTGATTTTTTTGCCGTTTTCGAGACCGAGAACACGACAAAGTTGATCATTGACCCCGTCTTGCCCCACATCCATATTGGTGTGCATAGAGATGACCGAGATCCCGCTTTTGATCAGTTGAGCGGCGGTCGAACCGGCAAGGACGGTTTTTAAGCCGTCAAAGATAACCGGGTGATGGGTGACGATCAGTTCACAGCGTTCCTGCCGCGCACGGTCAAGCACGGTTGGCGTACAGTCAAGCGCAACCATCATGTTCGTAACAGGGGCGTTTTCGTCCCCGACCAAAAGCCCTACATGATCAAAATCACAGGCGGTCTCCACCGGAAAGAGCCCGTTTAAAAACGCAAAAATATCCCGAACCGTCGTCATCATGATTTCTTTGAAAAGGAGTCTTTGAGCGCCACGGTGCGGTTGAAGACAAGGCGGTCGGGCGTGCTGTCGGGATCCACGCAGAAATATCCCTGCCGCATGAACTGGAATCGCTGACCGGGTTTGACAGCAACCAACGATTGATCGAGTTTGCAGTTTTCAAGCACTGTCAGGGATTGCGGATTCAAATTGTCCGCAAAGCCGGAAACGCCTTCCTCGTCACTGGGATTGGGAACGTTGAAAAGACGGTCGTAAAGGCGTACGGTTGCCGTCAGGCAATGATCGGCGCTCACCCAGTGCAGAGTTCCTTTGACCTTGCGGCCGTCGGGCGTTTCACCGCCGAAACTTTCCGGATCATAGGTGCAGTGTACAACGGTAATATTGCCGTTTTCGTCGGTCTCATGCGAAGCGTAGCGCAGATAATAAGCGCCTTTTAAACGCACTTCCTTGGCAGGGCATAAGCGGAAATACTTGCCGGGCGGATCTAACATAAAATCGTCCTGCTCAATAAACAATTCTTTCGAGAAGGTCACCGTGCGTTTGCCGAGTTCCGGTTTGGCGGGGTGGACATCCACTTCGATTTGCTCGGTTTTGTCGGCGGGATAGTTATCGATCACGATTTTCAAAGGACGCAGAACCGCCATCGCGCGTTCTGCGTTTTCATTCAGGTTGTCCCGCACGCAGGACTCCAAAAGCGCGTAATCGATCACGCTGTAGGCTTTGGAAACGCCGATTTTTTCCACGAAATCCCGCACCGCTTCCGCCGGATATCCCCGGCGGCGCATGCCGCAAAGCGTTGCCATACGCGGGTCATCCCAGCCCGAGACCAAACCGTCGTTGACCAGTTTCAAACATTTTCGTTTGCTGGTCAGGGTATAGTTGACGTTCATGCGTGCAAATTCAATTTGACGGGGTGGCGTGGGAATGTTCAGCACCTGCAAAAACCAGTTGTACAGCGGACGGTGGTTTTCAAATTCCAACGAACACAGCGAATGGGTGACGCCTTCCTTGGCGTCGCTGAGCGGGTGCGCGAAGTCATACATCGGATAAACGCACCATTTGTCGCCCGTGCGGTGATGGTGTGCTTTCATGATCCGGTAAATGACCGGGTCACGCATATTGAGGTTCGAAGACGCCATGTCGATTTTTGCGCGCAGAACCATAGCGCCGTTTTCAAATTCGCCCTCGGTCATCCGGCGGAACAATTCACGCGTTTCTTCGACCGAACGGTCGCGGTAGGGACTGTTCATGCCGGGTTCCGTTAAGGTGCCGCGGCGTTCCCGGATTTCGTCCGCTGAAGACTCGTCCACATAAGCAAGACCTTTATCGATGAGTTTCAGCGCACATTCGTAAATGAAATCGAAATAGTCAGAGGCAAAATACTCGCCGTCCCAATGAAATCCCAACCAGCGGATATCTTCTTTGATGGCGTCCACATATTCGACATCTTCTTTGGTGGGATTGGTGTCATCAAACCGCAAACAGCATTTTCCACCGTATTTTTCGGCGGTGGAAAAGTCAATGCAAATGGCTTTGGCGTGACCAATATGCAAATACCCGTTCGGCTCGGGGGGAAAGCGGGTCTGCACATGGTCATAGACCCCTTCTTTTAAATCTTCGTCAATAAAATCATGGATAAAATTAGAAGAAATGACTTCTTCATTCAAAATAGGTTCAGACATCAAAAGACTCCTTTATTCGGAATAGGCTGTGATCGCGGCGGCGATCCGCTTTAGACAACGGTCTTTTCCCAACACCTGCATAATGCTGCAAAGATCGGGAGTGTTGCGCCGTCCGGTCACGGCAATGCGCAACACGGTGCTCAAATCGCCCGCGTGCCCCCGGAATTGTTCCGGAGCGGCTTTAAATTGCTTGGTTTCGGCGGCAAATCCAATCATCGGCGCGATCTCTTTGATTTTTTCAAACCAGCGCTGGCGGTCATCCGCCGGGTCATAAACCGCTTGATACCGCTCTAAAAATGCTTTGGCATCAGCAGGGGTCAGGTGATCAGGCAGGGTGGCGTCCGGCGTGTAGGTTTCCTCAAAGAAGTAGGAAACATAGTCCTTGGCGTCACTCCATTTGGCAAGATCCTTGCGCGGCTTTGGTACTTCCCGGTCGATCGAGAGAATGGCTTTGGTATATTCTTGGTCGCGCGTCAGCAATTCGAAAAAGGCGGGGTCGAATTCTTTTGCCCAATCGGTCAAAGCAACGTAAACATCAGCGGTTTTCATGCGGGAAAGAATGGTTTTGCTGACATCCCGGAGTTTATCGCCGTCGAACAATGCGCCCGAAACGCTCATTCTCTTTAAGTTGAATTTGAATTCGCGGTAGGACCGTTCGGGATTGGCGCGGCGCCAGTCTTCAAAATCAGAAGCCGCCACGGTCATCAGGTATTCGACTACCGCTTCGCTCAAATACCCCTGTTCGGCAAAATAACGAACCGCGGCTTCGGGGTCCTTCCGCTTGGAGATCTTGCGCTTGGCGCCGCCGTCCAGTTTCATAATGGGAGCAATGTGCCCGTATTTCGGGGGCTTGAAACCCAAAACGCGGAACAACTGCAAATGCTTCGGCACCGAAGAGATCCATTCATCGCCCCGCAAGACGTGGGTGGTGTGCATCAGATGATCGTCGATCGCGTGGGCAAAATGGTAGGTGGGGATCCCGTCGGACTTCAAAAGAACAAAATCCTCATCGTTTTCCGGCATTTCGATTTTTCCCTTGATTTGATCCTCAAAGGTGATCTTATTTTCCTCATGACCGGGGGAACGCAAACGGATCACATAGGGACGGCCTTCCCGGACGAGCCTTTGGGCTTCCTCAAAGGAAATGTCGCGGTGACGCGCCCATTTTCCGTGATAGCCGGTGCGCTCTTTGGCTTTTTCCTGTTCCGCGCGCACGGCGTCCAGTTCTTCGGCGGTGCAAAAGCAGGGATAAGCAAGTCCCTGCCGGATCAGATCCTTGGCAAAAGTTTGATAAATCTCCGCGCGTTCACTTTGGCGGTAGGGGGCGTAATCGCCGGATTGCAGGGTTCCCGAAAGAAATCCTTCGTCAATGGAAATGCCAAAACGGGATAATCCGTCAATAATATCTTCAATGCCGCCGGCAATTTCCCGCTTTTTATCGGTATCCTCAATGCGGGTGTAGAATACGCCGCCAGAAGAAGTGGCGGTAATACGGTTCACAAGCGACGCGAACAGCGTGCCGAGGTGTAAATAACCCGTGGGACTGGGAGCGATTCTTGTCACCCTCGCGCCTTCGGGCAGAGAACGCGGCGGATACAGCGCTTCGTAATCGGCGGGGNNCTCCGCCATTTTTTCGAATTCGTTCATGGAAACTCCTTTATCAATCGTTGGTCAGCAGTTTTTCCAGTTCCTGCATAAAGGTATTGATATCTTTGAACTGGCGATAGACCGAAGCAAAACGCACATAGGCCACTTCGTCGATGGATTTTAGTTTTTCCATGACCAGTTGACCGATCCTTTCACTGCTGACTTCTCTGTCCAAAGAGTTTTGCAGAACGGTTTCGATCTCGTCGATCAGGTTGTCCAGCGTATCAATGGAAACCGGACGTTTTTCACAAGCGCGCAAAAGACCGTTCATCAGTTTGTCACGGTTAAAGGTCTCGCGTGATTTATCTTTTTTGATCACCATGATCGGCAGGCTTTCGATCACCTCGTAGGTGGTGAATCGTTTGCCGCATTGGAGGCATTCCCGTCTTCTCCGGATCCGTTGACCTTCGTCGGTCGGGCGGGAATCGATTACCTTGCTTTCTTCAAAACTGCAAAAAGGACATTTCATGCAACTTACCCCTTTGTTTCAAGTGTCTTTATTATACAACGGAAGACGTTAAATTACAAGCAGTATTTTCCAAATACGTCAGACAAACAGATTGTACTTGTAATTAGGAAAAAAATGGTATATAATACTACTATATTTCTTGAATGGAGTTTGTTATGGGACTTTTCAGTCAGATCTTATCCGGAGACGTTACCTTTTCCGGTGCTTTGGTTTATATTCTCTCTTCTTTGGCGGTTATTTTTTTGACCCTCCCCGTTCACGAGTTTTCCCACGCTTATACAGCGGTCAAATTAGGGGACAATACCCCCCGGTATCAGGGGAGACTGAGTATCAATCCGTTCGCGCATATTGATTATCTGGGAGCGGCTTGTATCCTGCTTTTTGGTTTTGGCTGGGCAAAACCTGTCGGCATTAACCCAAGTAATTTCAAGAACCCGAAAGCCGGCATGGCCGTCACGGCTTTTGCAGGGCCTCTTTCTAATCTGATCGTGGCGCTGATCGCAGTACTGCTCAGCAACGTGTGTGTGCTTGCGTATTCGTTTGCCGCGCTTTCCTTGGTTTCGTATGTTTACACATTTCTTTGGTATTTGGCGCAGATCAACGTGTATTTGGCGGTCTTTAATTTGATTCCCATCCCGCCGCTCGACGGNNCCGCCGCTCGACGGTTCGCGGCTTCTTTCAGCGTTTTTGCCAAACAAACAGTATATGGCGCTGATGCGGTATGAACGGTATATCTTTTATGGTGTGATCCTGCTGATCTGGACAGGCGTTTTAGATCGTCCGCTGGCGTTTCTGTCGTCCGGCGTCATTCGGTTTTTATCCTTTTTAGCGGGATTGCCGTTCGGGCTCTTCGGGGGCTGACATGGAACAAACGCTGTCTTACAAAATCGAAGGCTTTGAAGGGCCTTTGGATCTGCTTTTGCAACTGATCGCCAAGAATAAACTGAATATTTACGATATTCCGCTTGCCCTTTTGATCGATCAGTATTTGGAACAAATTGAACAGTTTAAGCAGGACGAAATGGAAATCGCCAGCGAGTTTTTGGAAATGGCGGCGCGTCTGCTTTACATTAAAACCGTCAGTTTACTGCCTCGGCACGAGGAAATCGAACAACTCAAAGAAGAATTGACCGGCGAGTTGCTGGAATACATGGTTTGTCAGCAAATGGCGAAAACCTTTTCGGGTATGCAGGCGGGGTTTGATCATTTTGTACGCTTGCCCGAAAAAGTGGAACCGGACAAGACATACGAACTCACCCACGAGAAAAATGTGCTGTATTTGGCTTATCTTGCGGCGGTCGGGCGCGGACAACGCCGATTGCCGCCGTCGACGGCTCCTTTCACCAAAATCGTCGCCAAAAAAATCGTATCGGTCTCCACGCGGATCGTTTTTGTGATCCGCACGTTGTGGAACGGCGGAAGCCGGAAACTGAAAACGCTTTATCGCTCGGCGCATAGCCGCTCGGAACTGGTGGCGACTTTTTTAGCGGTACTGGAACTTTGTAAAGCCAATCGTGTGAAAATCGCGGGCGATACCGATGACCCCGAAATCACGCTGTTAAAGGAGAGAAAGAAGAAATGACCAACGCGGAATTGATTCCCGCCTTTGAAGCCGTTTTATTTGCAAGCGGCGAACCGCAAAGCCTGGAACGCTTTGCGCAGGTATTTGAGATTACTCCCGAAACAGTCGTGCAGGTTATGGAATTGCTTGGCAAGAAGTTGAACAAGCCCGAAAGCGGTATTTTGCTGGTCCGTATGGAGAATACCTATCAATTAGCCACCAAAACCGTTTATGCCGACCCGATCAAAAAAATGTTCGATTTGCGCCGGAGAACGCCGCTTTCCTCCGCCGCACTCGAAGTGTTGGCGGTCGTGGCGTATAATCAGCCGGTGACCAAATCGTTTATTGAACAGGTCAGAGGGGTCGATTGCTCCGGTGTGGTAACCACATTGGTGGAAAAAGGTTTGATCGAAGAACGCGGTCGGCTGGAACTCCCCGGAAAACCGTTGCTCTACGGCACGACCAAAAACTTTTTGCGGTGTTTTGGCATCGAGGATTTGACCGAATTGCCGCCGCTTCCGAAAGAGGAAAACGCCCGGGAAAGCGTCGCGGAGCAAATGCCGATCGAAGAATCAGCGGACGAGGAAACCGACTTTGCATAATGACGGCTTTTTGCCCGATACTATCCAAAAGGGGAGTGGGATGTGAAAGGGTTATTCATCGCCGGCGGGATAGCGGCGGTTCTTTTGCTGATTCTCTTTTTTCCGGTTTCTGCGGAGGCCGCGTTTGACGGGCAATGGTTTTTAAAACTTCGGTTGGCGGGCATTCCTGTTTTTTGGCGGGATTTTGGCCAAGGCGAAAAACCGAAACCGAAGAAAAAGAAAGAAAAGGCGAAAAAAGAGCCTTCCAAAAAGCCTGAAACGCCGAAAAAACGCACCGGCTTTTTTGCACAACTGAAAGAAAACTACGGTTTAACAGGCGCGCTTTCTCAACTCTTTTCATTCGCCGGGTCGGTTCTCAAAAAATTCAAAAGATTGCTTCGACATATGGTTTTTGACCGTTTGGAATTTTCCCTTGTTTTCGCGGGGGATGACGCGGCGCAGACTGCCATCTCGTACGGCGAACTTTGTGCGGCGGTTTATCCGGTCTTCGCCTTTTTAGATACGGCTTCCAACGTGCGGTTGAAACAGGTGGATCTCCGTGCGGATTTTGAGAACGGCGAAAGCAAAGTTCAGGTGGGATTTGCAATTCGCGTCAGAACCATGCTGATTTTTTTAGGCACATTTGCGCTAAGCGCTTTACTGGAATTTTTTAAATTTAAGAAACAGGTAGGAGAAAACAATGAGCGAGAACAGCATTAAAAGCATCATGGATGTGACCATGGATAAACTGCGCGCCATGGTCGACGCCAAAACCATTATCGGGGATCCGATCGTGGTCGGGGAAGTGACCTTGATTCCGGTATCCAAGGTTTCGTTTGGAATGGCGACCGGCGGCAGTGATTTTCCGAGCAAAACGCAGTCGGGGTTGTTTGGCGGCGGAGGCGGCGCGGGCGTGACCATCGCGCCGGTTGCGTTTTTGGCGGTCAAAGACGGCGACGTGCGCATGATGCCGGTTTATAACGATGTGACCGGTTTCGATAAAGCCATGGCGATGGCGCCCGACGTGTTGGAGCGTGCCAAAGCCTTGTTCAGCCGGAAAAAACAGTCGGAATAAACACATACAAGCCGTCCCTCTTTCATAAGATTAAAGGAAGGAGGGCGTGACCATGAAACGGTGGCTTTGTTTGGCAGTGGCATGTTTGGTGTTGACCGGAACCAAAGCGGCTGCGCTTTCGACCTCCGCAAAGGCGGCGGCGGTGATCAACGGGGATACCGGCGAGGTAATCGTTGCGCAAAACGCCGAGGAGCGCCTGCCGATGGCAAGCACCACCAAAATCATGACGGCGTTGTTGCTTTGTGAAGAAGACGATTTTGAAAAGGAAATCACGGTCACCAAAGAAATGGTACAGGTGGAAGGCTCGTCCATGGGACTTTTGCCGGGCGACCGGGTCACCTATCACGATTTGCTTTACGGTATGATGTTGGCGTCAGGAAACGACGCGGCGAACACGACCGCCATCGCGGTCGGCGGCAGTGTGGAAGCGTTTGTAAAACGCATGAACGAAAAAGCCGCCGCTTTGGGTCTTCAAAACACGCATTTTGTCACCCCGTCGGGTTTGGACGCGGAGGGTCATTACACCACCGCTGCCGATTTGGCGCAACTGGCGGCATACGCTTTGCAGAACGAAGCCTTCGCGGCCGCCGCGGCAAGCCCTTCGGCAAGACTTTGTTACGGCAATCCGCCCTATGCGCGAACCTTGCAGAATCATAACAAACTGTTGAAAATGAACGCCGATGTCGTCGGCGTGAAGACCGGCTATACCAAAAAGGCGGGACGGTGCTTGGTTTCCGCCGCCCGGCGGGACGGAAAATTCGTGGTCGCGGTGACGCTTGGCGATCCGAACGATTGGCAGGATCATCAGAGGCTTTTGGAAACAGGGTTTTCCAAAATCACCCAAACCGCGTATATGCCCGCCACGGCAAGTTATGTTGTTCCGGTGGTGGGAGGAGCGGAAGAAACCATGGAAATGACCGTGGAACCGTTTGTGGTCAACACGGTCGATACCGAGGGGATCCGCGCGGAAGTTTGTCTGCCGAAATTTTTATATGCGCCGTTGACGGCGGGGGGAGGAACCGGTGGGAGAAATTCGTTATTTTCTTCATGACCGGCCGCTGGGAACGGTTTCTTTGACCGTCGGGAAAGATGTTGCCACGGTGGAGAAAAAACCTGTTTTTACGGAACAATTTTGGAATTCTATCAAAACCGTTTGGAACGGTATGTGGGAGTTATAATGAAGGATCATCGAATCAGATTACAAAAACATTTGGCCGATTGCGGCGTCGCCTCCCGCCGAAAGGCGGAGGAATGGATCCTTGCCGGAAAAGTCAAGGTGAACGGACATATCGCCTCAGTGGGGGATAAAGTCGATCCCAAGCGCGATAAAGTGACCTTTCGCGGCAAGCCGGTCGTGCCGGTCAAAGAAAAAATATATATTATGTTACATAAACCGCGCGGATATGTGACGACCATGAAGGATGAATTAGGACGAAAGAATGTCAGCGATTTGGTCAAAGACGCCGGGGAACGGCTCTTTCCGATCGGCCGGCTGGACAAGGATTCCGAAGGCCTGCTCTTCATGACCAATGACGGGGAACTGGCGAACCGGCTGACGCACCCATCATCTCATGTTAATAAAACCTACCGTGTGACGGTCAAGGGCGAAGCGGACGATGAAACCGTGAACCGTTTGTCGAGCGGCGTGGTGCTGGACGGCAGGGAGACCCTTCCTTGTGACTGTTTTGTGGCGGAACGGAAAGAGGACAGAACCGTCCTGATTTTTGTTCTGCACGAGGGACGAAACCGTCAGATCCGCCGGATGTGTGAAGCGGTGGGACTCGAAGTACTGCGTTTAAAACGCACGGAGATCGCGGGCGTGAAACTGGGACGTTTGGCGCGCGGTCAGTGGCGGCCGCTGAACGAGCGGGAAATGCGGCGCTTGACCGGCGTTTCGCAAAAGAAGGAGGAAACGGTATGATCACGCTGGCGCCTTTGCAGGATCGGGAAAAGATCCGGGCGTTGTTTGCCGAACACCATCTTGCGTTCGGGGAAAATTCCGGGTGCGTGGCGGCGCGCGCGGGGGAGGAAACGCTGGGCTACAGTTTATACGATCTGCGGCAAGACGGGATGACGGTCTATCTGATCGTGCCGGAGGATGATCTCATGCTGGCTGACGGGATCTTACGCAGTACGCTTCACGTCGCCGTACAGCGCGGCTTGACCGACGCGTATTACCGCGGGACATCCATCGAACGCCTGGCAAAAAGGCTGGACTTTGTTTTGAACGAACAGGACTGTTCTTTGAATATACAAAAACTGTTTCAAAGTTGCCACGGTTGCTGACAGGCCCGCAAATAGAAAATACGAAAATCAGCCGTTTTTGCACAAACAGGCGTCAGAAACCAACTGTCAAAAGGTATACTTTTTGAAAAGAGGGAACGATATGAAAAAGGTTTTAGCAACCGTATTATCCGTATGTTTACTCGCCTCGATCTGTCCCGCGGGTCTGTTTACGCTTCGCACCCGCGCGGAAACAAGCGGGTATTACACCTATGCTGTTGAAGACGGGCGTGCGGAGATAACGGGGGTTGATCATTCCATCAGCGGAGACGTCGCCGTTCCGTCAACTCTCGGCGGTTATCCGGTCACCTCGATCGGCGAGTGGGTGTTTGAAGAATGCACCGGACTTACCTCGATCGCCATCCCGGATTCGGTCACCTCGATCGGGGATTACGCGTTTTGCAGCTGTACCGGTCTTACCTCGGTCACCATCGGCAATTCGGTCACCTCGATCGGGGAATGGGCGTTTGACCGTTGCAAAGGACTCACTTCGATCACCATCCCGGATTCGGTGACTTCGATCAGCGAGAGGGCGTTTTACGGCTGCACCGGTCTTGCCTCGATCACCATCCCGGATTCGGTGACTTCGATCGGCGGGGATGCGTTTCTCAATACCGCGTATTATAAGAACCAAAACAACTGGCAAGACGGCGTCTTATATATCGGCAATCATTTGATCAAAGCAAAAAGAACTGAAATAAGCGATAGTTACACCGCTCGCAACGGAACAAAAACCATAGCCGATAGCGCGTTTTACGGCTGCAAGGGTCTTACCTCGGTCACCGTCCCGGATTCGGTCAGTTCGATCGGCAACTACGCGTTTTACGGTTGCACCGGACTGACCTCGGTCACCATTCCGGATTCGGTGGCTTCGATCGGAATGTATGCGTTTTACGGTTGCACCGGGCTTACTTCGCTCACCATCGGCAATTCGGTCGCTTCGATCGGTTACGCGGCGTTTTACGGTTGCACCGGTCTTACCTCGATCACGGTGGATCCCGAAAATCCGGTTTATCACAGCGCCGGAAACTGTTTGATCAAAACCGACAGTAAAACTCTGATCATAGGATGCAACACATCGGTCGTTCCGAAAGACGGCAGTGTTACGTCGATCGGCAACTACGCGTTTTACGGTTGCACCGGACCTGCCTCGATTACCCTCTCGTCTTCGGTCGCCTCGATCGGCGTGGGGGCGTTTTACGGTTGCACCGGTCTTACCTCGATTACCGTCCCGAATTCGGTGGCTTCGATCGGCAACTACGCGTTTTACGGTTGCACCGGACTCACCTCGGTCACCGTCCCGGATTCGTTCCCCGTTCCGGATTCGGTGGCTTCGATCGGCAACTACGCGTTTTGCGGTTGCACCGGTCTTACCTCGATCACCATCCCGGATTCGGTTGCCACGATTGGGGAATGGGCGTTTTACGGTTGCACAGGGCTCACCTCGATCACCATTCCGGATTCGGTCACGTCGATCGGCGAGAAAACGTTTTTGGGTTGCACAGGACTCACCTCGGTCGCCATCGGCAATTCGGTCACCTCGATCGGCGAGTGGGTGTTTTTCGGTTGCACCGGACTGACTTCGATCGCCATCCCGGATTCGGTGGCTTCGATCGGCGGGTGTGTGTTTGCCTATTGCACCGGACTCTCCGACGTTTATTACGGCGGCAGTCAGAGTGATTGGGAAAATATTAAAATTGACGAAGGCAACGATTTACTGGAAAACGCTGCGATCCATTACAACAGTATGCCAACCGAATACGAACACACCTTCGGTAAATGGAAAGTGCGTACCGCCGCCTCCTGTACGGTGAGCGGTGTGAAATTCCGCGCCGGTACGATTTACGGCGAGGAAGAAGTTGCTGTCATTCCGGCGGCAGGACATTATTTTATCGGCGGATTCTGTTTGGGCTGCGGTGTGAATGAGCGAATCGCGCCCTATGACCTGAACGGCGACGCCACCCTCGACGCCCTGGACTTAGTCCTGACCCGAATGGCTTTACTCAAAAAGGATGACGAAACCCCATGTGATTTCAATGGCGACGGCGTCTCAGATATCCGCGACATGGTTCGGATGAAAAAGATGTTGGCAACCGTCCTGTCGTAATTCCCTTTTGGAAGGACGATAGGGTTTGAAAAATACTCATAAACAAACAACGATCCGGCGCCGGCAGAGATCTGTTCTTTGCCCGGCGCCGGCGCTTTTCGCGCGGACTGGCTTTCCTTCTTTCGGAAGGAAGGCTTTTTTATTGTCCGGATCCCTGAAAAACCCCTCTTTTTTGTGCTTTTTGGCAGGGAAAACCCACAAGATACAGGAAAAGCAACGACAAACGGAAGCCGGACTAAAAAATATTGCGATTTTTCGAAAAAAATACTTGATTTTCAAGAAAAAGTACTTTATAATAACATTACAGTGGTGTAAAGTGGTGCTCAAAACCATTACTTGAAAATGAAAGTGGGGGAAAACGAATGCTTTTGGGCGGTCATCAGCACAATATTGATAAAAAAGGCAGAGTTTTCCTTCCTGCAAAGTTTCGTGAAGAGTTGGGAACCGGCATGGTGATTTGCCGGGGCATTTACGGAAAACGTTGTCTTTGCGTCTATTCCGCCGCTGAATGGGAGAAACTGGTGCAAAAAATCAACGCTCTCCCCACCATGAAATCAATCAACACACAACGGTTTTTATTCGACGGAACCTTTCCGGTCGAATTTGATTCGCAAGGGCGGATTTTGATTCCTCCGTCTTTGCGGGAATACGCCAATTTGGAAGGCGAAGCGCACATTATCGGGATGTCCTCGTATCTGGAAATCTGGAACGCCGATCTGTGGGAAGCGGAACGGACAAGTTATACGCCTGAATCGGTGGCGGCTTCCATGATGGAGTTGGATTTCTAATGGAATTCAAACACCAATCGGTCTTGCTTGCGGAAAGCATAGCGGCTTTGAACATTCGTCCTGACGGAATTTATGTAGACGGTACCGCCGGCGGTGCGGGACATTCAACAGCGATCGCCCGGCAATTGACAACGGGGCGGCTGATCGCGTTGGATCGCGATCCGGACGCGGTTAAAATCGCCTCCGAACGGTTGTCGGGACTCCCGGCGACAGTTGTGCAGAGTAATTTCGACCAAATGGACAAGGTCTTAAGCGAGCAGGGGATTGACGGGGCCGATGGTATTCTGTTGGATTTAGGGGTTTCCTCTTATCAACTGGATCAGGCGGATCGCGGCTTTTCTTATCGCCAGGACGCACCGCTGGACATGCGGATGAGCAAGAGCGGTTTCAGTGCCGCGGATCTGGTGGCGCGTTTTAGCGCCGAGGAACTGGCGGATATTTTCAGTCGCTACGGGGAAGAGAAATTCGGCTTTCGGATCGCGAAAAGAATTGTGGCGGAACGGGAACACACGCCGATCACCNNGCGTCGGCGGTGCCGGCGGCGGCAAGACGGGACGGACATCCCGCCCGAAAGTGTTTTCAGGCGATCCGGATCGCGGTCAACGGCGAACTCGAAAGTCTGTCATCCGCGTTGGATACGGCGTTTGACCTTTTAAAGCCAAACGGCGTGCTGGCGATCATCACCTTCCATTCGCTGGAAGATCGGATCGTCAAACAACGGTTCCGCGAATACTGTACCGGTTGTATTTGTCCCCCTGATTTTCCGGTTTGCGTATGCGGCAAACAGCCGCGCGGGCGGTTGGTTTTTCGAAAACCCGTCGAACCCACGAAAGAAGAGATTTTAACGAACCCTCGCAGCAGAAGCGCAAAACTGCGTGCGATCGTCAAACAATAAAGGAGAACGGCCATGAACAATATCAAATATTATAACGACAGTTTAGCCTACGATTTTGAAATGTTCGCCCCGAAACCCGCAAAAACGCCCGGGCGGCAGGACAATATCGTCACACTGCCGGCAAGACAAGCCCAAAACCGCAGACGTACCCGCACGGCGGCAAAGGCGATGTCACCTTCAATTTTGGCCATTATGGCGGCGGTTTTTGTATTGGCGGGACTGTGTGGGAATATTGCGCTTCGTTTGGAAATCAATGAAGTGAATTCTCAAATCAGCAAAATGCGCTCCTCTATCAACGAACTGCAAAGTGAAAAAACCGGGTTAGAAGTCGAAGCGCAACGTCGCATCGCTTATGCAAATCTGGAACTGGAAGCCATGGAACTGGGCATGAAAAAACTGGAAAAAGACAGCGTTACCTACATCCGCGTCAATCAGCAGGACACCGCCAAAACAGCCGACGGGAAACTCTTGACAGCCGAGGAATAAAACGGCAAAGAAATCGAATATAATGTTCAGGAAAACGAATACGAGAGTGGCTATGTCCTACTCTCGTTTTCGGCTACTATTATTTAGAATTTTTTGAAAGGGGAAATGGGCATGGCTGCAAAGCCGGGGAAAAAAATGATGACCCGCATGGTCGTGATCATGATCATCATCGTGCTGTTGCTATCGGCGGTTTCAACCTGGCGTTTGGTGGATATTATGGTCCTCAACGGCGAAAAATATCAAACGTACGCCTCGGAGCAACAACTGTATGACAGTTTGGTCACCGCGCCGCGCGGCGATATCTATGACCGGAATATGCAACTGCTGGCGACCAGTTCTCCGGCTTGGACGGTCTATATTACCCCCAACGGCATTCGCAAACTGGATACGGACGAAGCCGAAAACGTGCGGAATGTGATCGCCAAAAACCTTTCCGAAATTCTGGAACTGGACTATGATACGGTCTATGAAGAAACGCAAAAAAATTCTTATTATGTGATCGTCAAGAAAAAAATTGAAAAAGAAACCGCTGACCGTGTTCGTCAGTTTTTGGTGGATAACAAAGATCTGGAACTGGTCAAATATGTCGGACTGGATGAAACCACCAAACGGTATTATCCCAATGAAAACCTGGCTTCGGTCGTGTTGGGATTTGTCGGGACGGACGATCAGGGCCTTGCGGGGTTGGAAAGTTATTACGACAACGATCTGACCGGTGTGGCGGGACGCGTGGTTGCTGCCAAAACGGCGGCGGGGACCGATATGCCGTTTTCGTATGAAAAAGTGGAAAATGCCATCAAAGGAAAATCTTTGGTATTGACCCTGGATTCCTATATTCAATATACGGCGGAAAAATATCTGCAAGCGGCGATCGAAGAAAATCAGATCGCCGAACGCGGCGCCGCGGTGGTCATGAATGTGAATACCGGCGCGATTTACGGAATGGCGGTCAAAGGCGATTTTGACCCGAATCAACCGTTTACGCTTTCGAAAGAAGATACGGAAAAACTGGAAGAAGTGAAAGAGGAAGAAGAACGCGCAAAACTGCGCAGCGAACTGCTGAACCGGCAATGGAGAAACAAGGCGGTTTCCGATACGTATGAGCCGGGTTCCGTTTTTAAGGTGATCACCGCCGCGATTGCTCTGGAAGAAAACCAGGTGAATGTCAATTCCAGTTTCTTTTGCAGCGGTTCGGCAACCGTGGCGGGGCAGCGGTATCGCTGTCATAAATGGGCGGGTCACGGCACCCAAAACCTCAAACAGGCGATTTCCAATTCCTGTAACCCCGCCTTTATCGCGATCGGACAACTGATCGGGGTCGAAACCTTTTCTAAATACTTTAAAGCGTTCGGCTTTACACAAAAAACCGGCATTGATCTGCCGGGTGAAGCCATGTCCACCTACCACGCCGAAGAAAACATGGGAAAAGTCGAACTGGCTTCTTCTTCGTTCGGTCAAACCTTTAACGTGACGCCGATTCAGTTGATCACCGCGGTTTCGGCGGCTGTCAACGGCGGCTATATCGTTCAGCCGCATTTGGTGGAAAAGAAACTGGACGCGGAAGGAAAAGTGACCCAAACTGCTTCAGCCACGAAAAAACGGCAGGTAATTTCCGAAGCCACCTCCGCCACCATGCGGGAACTTATGGAGTTTGTGGCGGAAAACGGTGCGAAAAACGCATTGGTTTCCGGGTATCGGGTGGGTGCCAAGACGGGTACTTCTCAAAAGGTATCGAAAATTTTACAAACTGGAGATTCCCATCTATACATCGGCTCCTGTGCGACGGTCGCGCCCATTGACAATCCGGAAATCGCTGTGATCGTTATGCTGGATGAACCGAAAGGAGCCAGTTATTACGGCGGCGTGATTTCGGCGCCGGTCAACTCGAAAATCATGACGGATATTTTGCCCTATCTCGGCTATGAACCCACTTACAGCGAAGCGGAACTGGCGAGGGTTTCCAGAACCGTTCCCGATGTGGTCGGGAATGCGCCGGAAAACGCCAAAACCAAGATCAAAGCCGCCGGCTTACAGTGTAAAGTGATCGGGTCGGGCGAAAAGGTCATTCGTCAACTGCCGGAAGCCGGCAATAAGATCACGTCGGGCGGAACGGTGATTTTGTATACCGATTCCGCAACCACCAAAAAAGTCAAGGTTCCGGATCTCACCGGCATGACGGTCTCACAGGTCAATCAAGCCGCCGCAAGCGCGGGAATCAACGTGGAGTTTTCGGGCAATACCAATACGGCGGGGCTGTTGTCCTATCGCCAAAGTGTGGCGGCAGGAAAAGAAGTGGACGCTGGGCAACTGGTAACGGTTTATTTCCGCGACAACAACGCGGTAGACGGATAAAAAATGAGTTTAGGTGATGATAGCAAGATGAAACTTTCGGAAATGATTTGTTGTCAGTCCGGTTTAGCCGATTTAACGGTCACAGGGGTCACCTGCGATTCCAGAAAGGTGAAACCGGGGGTTGTATTCGTCTGTATAGTCGGAGCGCTTACCGACGGACATCAATACGCCGCGCAAGCAGTGGAACAGGGCGCCGCCGCGATCGTTTGCGAACGGGATCTCGGCTTTGCCAATCAAATCATCGTGCCGGATACGCACGCGGCTTATGCCGATCTTTGCGCCACATGGTTTGGAAATCCCGCAAAGGATCTTCATTTGATCGGGGTCACGGGAACAAACGGCAAGACCTCCGTTACCTATATGATGAAAAAAATATTGGAGGAAGCCGGGTATAAAGTCGGGCTGATCGGAACCATTCAAAACATGATCGGAGACGAAGTGGTCGCGTCGCACAATACCACGCCGGACGCGTATGAACTGAATTCGCTCTTTGCGCTGATGAAAGCCAAAGGGTGTCAGTATGTGATCATGGAAGTTTCTTCACACGCGCTGGATCAATGCCGTGTTTATCGTTTGAATTTTGAAGTCGCTATGTTCACCAATTTGACGCAGGATCATTTGGATTACCACAAGACCATGGAAAATTACCTGGCGGCAAAGAAAAGACTGTTTGATATGTGCAAGACTGCCGTCATCAATCGTGACGACCGCTATGCGGCGGAATTGATGACGGGCTTGCCTTGCCGGATCGCGACCTATTCGACCGGAAATGACGCCACTTACAGCGCCAAAGGGATCCAATATCGCCCTGCCAGCGTGGAATATGAATTTGTCAGCGACACCATGATCGAACACATCAAGGTGCATACCGGCGGTCGCTTCACCGTGTACAATTCACTTTGCGCGGCGGCTTGCGCCACGGAGTTGGGAATTTCCCTCCCGACGGTACGGGCGGCGCTCGCTAAACTGCCCGGAGTAAAAGGACGCGCGGAAGTGGTTCCCACCGGCAAAGACTACACCGTGATCATTGATTACGCGCATACACCGGACGGCTTAAAGAATATTCTGTCGACTTTCCGGGAATGTCAAAAAAACCGGCTGATCGCTTTGTTCGGATGCGGCGGCGACCGGGATAGAACCAAACGTCCGCTGATGGGAGAAATCGCGGCCATGCTGGCGGATTTTGTCGTAGTGACAAGCGATAATCCGCGTACCGAGGATCCGGCGGCGATCATCGACGATATATTAGTCGGTATGAAAAACACGCAAACCCCTTATAAGGTGATCGAAAACCGCGTGGAAGCCATCCGATATGCTTTATCCATCGCGCAGCCTGACGATATTATCGTGCTTGCGGGGAAAGGGCATGAAACTTATCAGATTCTCAAAACCGGTACGATCCATTTGGATGAACGCGAAGTGGTGGCAGAGGCTCTTCGATCGCAAGAGACAACCTGAAACTATACTCGGCAACAAACAGAATAAGAGGTTTTGCAAAATCCGGTATCTTGCGGCAGACGGAAAGGAAGAAAGGAAACATGGGAAATTTCACACCGGTCGTTGCGGCGGCGGTCGCCTTCGCGGCAACAGCCATTTTAGGATATGGCGTGATCCCGTATCTCAGAAAACTGAAATTCGGGCAGACAATTTTGGATATTGGTCCGAATTGGCACAAGAATAAACAGGGGACGCCTACCATGGGCGGTGTGATGATGGTCGCAGGTCTGCTTTTGGCGGTCGCGGTCGCTTTTGCGTTTTCCTCGGGAACCGGTGGTCGTTATTCCGGGGAACTTTTGAATCACCCATACCGTCGTTCCGTTTTTTTTAGCGGCATTATCATGTCGCTGGCGATGTGCGGGATCGGTTTTACAGACGATTACATCAAAGTGGTGAAAAAGCGGAATCTCGGCTTGACCGCTAGACAAAAAACCTTTTTACAGTTGCTGATTTCCGCAGCGTATCTGTTGTCTTTGCGGTTGTCCGGCATGACAACGACGACCATTCCGTTCCTCGGCGATATTCCGGTTACCGAAGGCGCGGGTCTTCTGTTTTGGCCGATCGCACTCCTCTTTATTTACGGCTTTACCAACGCCGTGAATTTGACCGACGGCATCGACGGTTTAGCCTCCTCGGTGACTTTGGTCGTGGCATGTACGTTTATGCTGATGGCTGGTTTCTTGTATAACATGACGATCAATACGCTTGCCGCCGCTTTGGCGGGCGCCTGCGCCGGCTTTTTAGTATGGAACGCCAAACCGGCTAAGGTCTTTATGGGCGATACCGGTTCGATGTTTTTGGGTGGTATGGTCGTGGCGGTTTCCTTCGGGTGCGGACGACCGATCTTACTCTTATTTGCCGGTGTCCTGTATTTTTTGGAGGCGCTGTCAGATATTATTCAGGTAGCCTATTACAAAAAAACCAAAAAGCGTATTTTCAAAATGGCACCGCTTCATCATCATTTTGAAATGTGCGGATGGTCGGAACAACGGATCGTTTTGGTTTTTTCGGGCATTACCGTCATCGGATGCTTGATCGCATTGCTGCCGGTCATTTTGAATTGGTAAAGGAAAGGGGAAAGCGGCATGGCAAAAGCCGTCAAAAAGAAAAGTCCTTCCATCGGGAAACTGGACATCACATTTTTATCCTTCGTGCTGATCTTGTTGACGGTGGGACTTGTGATGCTGTTTTCTGCCAGTTATGCCTACTCGTATGAGCATTACGGCAACAGTTATAAATTTATTTCCCGGCAAGCCGCGTTCGCTGTCGTGGGCGTTGCAGTGATGCTGATCGTATCCAGAATCGATTATCATTTCTGGCGAAAGTTTTGTTGGATCCTCTATGCGCTTTCGATCGTTTTGCTTGGCATTCTTTTGATCGTCCCGCCTATGGTAAAAGGGATGGATGTCAAACGCTGGTTTGTGGTGGGACCGGTCAATTTTCAACCCTCCGAAATTGCTAAGTTTTCTATCATTTTGCTGTTTGCCTCCCTGTTAGCGGCAAATATCAAGCAAATCAAAAGTTTCAAGTTTATTGCGTTTTTGATTTTATTATTGGGGGCTGTTTGCGGATTGGTGATCTTAGAACCGCATTTGTCCGCCACGGTTCTGATTTTTTCCATTGGCGTGGTGATGATGATTGTAGCAGGACTTCCCAAACGCTATGTGTTCGGCGGCCTCGGAGCCGGCGCGGGTTTATTGGCAGTCGCCATCGCCGCCATCGGGTACGGTTCGGACCGTATCAAATACTGGCTGGATCCCTGGCAGGATCAAACCGGACTGGGCTTTCAAACCATCCAATCACTGTTGGCAATCGGCTCGGGAGGCGTTTTGGGAAGAGGGATCGGGCAATCCAGGCAAAAATATTTGTGGCTTCCTGAACCGCACAATGATTTCATTTTTTCCATTGTCTGCGAAGAATTGGGTCTGATCGGCGCCGTTGTGATTATTCTGCTGTTTTGCCTGCTTGTATGGCGTGGGTTTACTATCGCGATGCGTTCAGGGGATCGTTTTGGTTCTCTTTTGGCATTGGGATTGACCTTTCAGGTCGGGTTGCAGGCGATGCTCAATATTTGGGTGGTCACCAACACCATCCCCAACACCGGGATCAGTCTGCCGTTTTTTAGTTACGGCGGAACGTCGCTTTTAATTCTTTTGGCGGAAATGGGAATCATTCTCTCGGTTTCACGCGGAGCGTCGATCGAAAAAACGTAGGGGGAAAACCGATATGAAAATTCTATTTGCCGGCGGCGGCACGGCGGGACATATCAACCCGGCGCTGGCGGTCGCGGGAACCGTTCGGGAACGTCATCCCGACGCGCAAATCAGTTATGTGGGGACTGCTAAAAAGTTGGAAGCGACCCTTGTTCCGGAACGGGGGTATGATTTTTATACCGTCGATGTAGCGGGATTTCAAAGAAAAATAACCTTTCAAAACATCGGAAAAAATATTGTTGCCGCCCGCAAAGCGGTGACCTCTTCGCTTGAAGCCAAAAGAATTTTGCAGGAAATTCAACCGGATCTGGTGGTCGGAACCGGCGGCTATGTCAGTGGACCGGTGCTTCGCAAGGCGGTACAAATGGGATTTAAAACCGCGATCCATGAACAAAACGCCTACCCCGGGATCACCACAAAAATGCTGGCTTCCAAGGTGGATCGCGTCATGCTGGCGATGCCGGAGGCGGAAAAGTACCTGACTTGCAAAACAAAACCGATCATTACCGGTAACCCTGTTCGAAAAGAATTGCTGTCGGTCACCAGAGAGGAAGCCCGGAGAAAACTCGGATTTGACGACCGTCCGTTTTTGCTTTCTTTTGGCGGCTCTTTGGGCGCGCGCCGGATCAACGAGGCGATGATCGACCTCATTCGCCGTTATAACGGAACAGAAAAGTTTTATCACATCCACGCGGCAGGGCAGGCAGGATACCCGACCATGTGCGAGGAACTGTCGGATCTCCCCCTTTCGCCCATGGTGGAATTGCGGGATTATATCCGGGATATGGATATCTGCATGGCGGCGGCGGATCTGATCATCTGCCGTGCGGGCGCGATCACCCTCAGTGAACTTTGTTGTTGCGGAAAACCCTCGATTTTAATTCCGTCGCCGTATGTGGCGGAAAATCACCAATACCACAACGCGATGACTTTGAAAAACGCCGGCGCGGCGGAGATATTGGAAGAAAAAAATCTCAGCGGCGAGGCGCTGATCGAACAGGTTGAAAATCTGATCGAGAATAAACCGAAACTGCAAACCATGGCGGCGCAGGCAAAAAAACATGCCATTATCGACGCCAATCAACGAATTTATCAGGTTCTCATGGAACTTTATACCGGCGCGTGACCAAAAACACCTCTTTCGCATAGTATGAACTGTGTTGATCAAGTTCTGCGAGAGGGTGCGAATATGTCGGAAATCATCATCGAAGGCGGCAAACGTCTGACCGGAACCGTTATCACGCAGGGGGCGAAAAACAGTGTTTTGCCTGTCTTGGCGGGTACGGTGCTCTGCGGTGAAAACTGTGTAATACATAACTGTCCGTCGCTCTCAGATGTCGAAACCTCGGTTCAAATCCTCCAAAATCTCGGTTGTACCTGCGAAAAAAACCACGGCACCATCAGTGTGGACAGTTCCCGGATGACCTCTTTTGAAATTCCCGATGACCTGATGCGTGAAATGCGTTCATCGGTGGTGTTCTTAGGAGCGATCTTAGGACGTTCCGGCAAGGCTGTCATCAGTACGCCGGGAGGTTGTGAACTGGGACCGCGTCCGATCGATCTGCATTTGTCGGCGTTGGAACGCATGGGGGTCACCGTGCGGGAAGAACACGGTTATTTGTATTGTGAAGCCGAAAACGGACTTCACGGGGCGGAAATCCATTTGAGTTTTCCCAGCGTCGGCGCCACGGAAAATATTATGCTGGCGGCGGGGCGACCGCCGCAGGGGATACCCTGATCCATAACGCCGCAAAAGAACCTGAAATCAGCGATTTGGCGGATTTTTTAAACAGCGCCGGCGCACGCATTTACGGCAGCGGTTCGGATACCGTGACCGTTCACGGTGTGAAAGCCTTGCACGGAACCGAACATACCATCATCCCCGATCGGATCGCCGCGGCAACCTATATGGCGGCGGCCGCCCTGACCGGTGGAAAAATCACATTAGAAAACATTATGCCGTCGCATATGGTCGCATTGTTTTGGTTTTTTAGGGAATGTGGCTGTGAATTGGAAATCAGCGGCAAATCCGTCACGGTCACGGCGTTAAAACCACTTTGCCGGGTGCCGACGGTCAGAAGCATGGTCTATCCCGGCTTTCCGACTGATGCCGGTCCGATCGCGCTGGCAGTTATGAGCAAAGCAAAGGGTACTTCTGTCTTTGTGGAAAACATTTTTGAAAACCGGTTCCGCTATGTCGACGAATTGAAACGCTTCGGGGCAAACATCAAAACCGAAGGGAAAGCGGCGGTGGTCGAAGGCGTGCCGAAACTATCGGGCGCCACCTGTGCCTGCACCGATTTAAGAGGCGGCGCCGCGCTGGTCTTGGCGGCGCTTTGTGCAAACGGCGTCTCGCAGATCGGTAACATCCGGCATATCGAGCGCGGATATGAGAATATCACAGAGAATTTACAGCATTTGGGAGCCGTGATCCGGCAAGAATAGAAAAGGAATGACGAAACATTGAAACAGAAAAAACCGATGGATGAGTTTACACGCAAACGTTTACTGCGGCAAAAAAGGATTCGAAAGCGCCGGCTTTTCATCGGCTTTGTGTGCTTTTTGATCCTTTTGCTGGTCGTAGCCGTTATTTTAGCGTTGACGGTATTTTTTCCCATTCAGGAGATCCGCTCCACCGGCAGTGCCGTTTATACCGAAAAACAAATCACCGGGGCTTGCGGGATCGCGATCGGGGATAATCTGTTTACTGCTTCAAAAAACCGTTGTGAAAAAACACTGCGTCGCGCATTGCCTTATGTGGAAAGCGTTCGTTTGGAGCGTGACATTGCCGGAGTTCTTACAGTAGCGGTGACCGATGCAGAGGAATATGCTGCTGTCTTACGAAAAGGCGCGTATTATGTGATCGCGCCGGACGGCAGGGTGCTGGCTCGCCGCGAAAAAGCGCCGAAAGGGCTGGTGTTGATCACAGCGGGGGAAGAGAAACCGGAAATCGGGGAAATCATCGAATTTCCCGAAGAAAAAACGACCGAACAACTTCAAAAACTATTGGAATTAACAGAAAAGAACGGATTGCACCTGAACGCCATCGACCTCAGCGACGAACTGGCAATCACCGTCAAGGTTGAAAATCGGTTTTTGGTCAATTTCGGCACTGCTAATTATTTAGAAAACAAAATCAAACATTTGGCGTCCATGGTGCAAACGATCGACCCGAAAAAAACAGGCACGATCAATTTGAGCATGTGGACAAGTTCAAAGACCGAAGGAACCTATGTCGAGGGCGAAATTGAATAAAATCGAGAAAAAAAGACGCCGCTTTTATAGGGAAATTCCTGAAAAAAGAAAAAATTACAAAAATGTCATAAAAAGTGTTGAAATTCACAAAAAACTATGTTAATATCAATATGTAATTATATTTTGGAGTTATCTGTCTATTCTACATAAACACGGAGGAATAAAAATGCCATTTGAAGTCGCACAAGATCAAGAAAATGTTGTCCAAATTAAAGTTGTAGGCGTCGGCGGCGGCGGCGGAAATGCTATTAACCGCATGGTTGACGCGGGTGTCCGCGGGGTGGAGTTTATTGCCATCAATACTGATAAAGCGGCGCTCTTAAAATCAAAGGCCAATCAAAAGATCCAAATCGGCGATAAAACGACCGCCGGCATGGGCGCGGGCGGAAATCCCGATAACGGCCGTGCCGCGGCGGAAGAATCGCGCGACGAAATCGCCGCCGCCATTCGCAGTGCCGATATGATCTTCATCACCGCTGGTATGGGCGGCGGGACCGGAACCGGCGCCGCGCCGATCGTGGCGGCTATCGCCAAAGAAATGGGTGTTCTGACGGTCGGCATCGTCACCAAACCCTTCGCTTTCGAAGGTAAAAAACGTATGACACAGGCGGAAGCCGGTATAGCCGCTTTGCGCGAGCAGGTGGATAGTCTGGTTGTCATTCCGAACGAACGCCTGAAATATGTTTCCGAGCAGAAGATCACCTTCAAGAATGCGTTTGATATCGCTGACGATGTTCTGCGGCAGGGCGTTCAGAGCATTTCCGAACTTATTAACGTTACCGCGTTGGTCAACCTTGACTTTGCGGATGTCAAATCCATCATGGCGAACGCCGGCTATGCGCATATGGGCGTCGGCGTGGCAACCGGCCGCGATAAAGCGGAACAGGCGGCACGCACAGCGATCAGTAGTCCGTTGATCGAAACTTCCATGGATAACGCGCGCGGCGTGATTATCAGCATTACCGGTTCTGCGGATATCGGCTTGGAAGAAGTGGAATTGGCTTCTTCGATCATTTCCGATATGGCGCATCCGGACGCGACCATCATTTGGGGCGCTCAACTGGATGATACGCTGGAAGACACCATCCGTGTCACCGTTGTGGCCACCGGTTTGGGTGACGATAAGAAAGCGAACGATTCTTCAAACTTTACCGATCTTTTTAGTCAGGACGATGACGAAAAGTTTGACGACGTGTTGGATATCTTCCATAAATAATTTCTGCTTTTACAAGGCGGTCGGTTTTTCCGGCCGCTTTTTTGTTTGGTTGTTTCGGGTTCTGACATTGACTTTTCACGGGGAAAACGGTATACTGAAAGCAGTAAAATCACGGAATAGGGGATTGCTATGTTGCAAAACAGTTTGAAGCGGATCACGGCACTTTTGGTGGCGTTTGTTTTCGGATTTTCGTTGCTGTGCGTTTCGGCGGAACCAAATCCGGAAGTGGATCCGGGGGAAACCCCGAACCCGAATGTGGAAGTGGATCCGGGAGAGGATCCGGAATTACCCATTGGCGAGATCGTACCCGACGGACCGATGGTCGTATCGGTGACCGATTACGGCGCCGACGGTGAGGATGACGAGGACGATTATTACGCTTTCCGTCAGGCGATGGAAGAGGCGATCGATACCGATCAGGATCTGACGGTTGAAATCCCAGCCGGAACCTATTATCTGGATAATGAAATTCCGGTTTATTCTCACACCACCATCCTTGCGGCAGAAGGCGCGACCATGATCGCGCGTTATTCTGACTTGACCGTTCCGCTGTTGTTTGGCGCGCATTTGGATGAATACGGTGTTCGCTGTAAGGGGGATGACTGTACCCACGGCGGATATTCGCAAGTGCAGGATGTCATCATCGACGGCGGTGTTTGGGATCGCGGAAGCAATACCAATACGGCTATCACCACGGTGTTTTCGTTCCGCCACGCACAAAACATCACCTTAAAGAACCTGACAGTCAAAAACGCCACGGATCATCTGATCAATTTAAGCGGTGTGGATACGGCTTTGGTCGAAAATGTTACGGTGCAAAATCATCTTCCATATATTGGAAAAGATACCGGTTATTGGGGCAACTACCAACCGGGAGATGAATACCGCTATAATGCGATCGAAGCGATCCATTTGGACTATTGCAACAAAATCGGTGAAGATTCCAAACGCGCAAAACCCTTTGATAACACACCTTCGAAAAACATCACGGTCACCGGCTGTACTTTTACCGATGTGTATGCTTGCGTGGGGACTCACCATGCCGCCGTGGGAAAGCATGCCGCCAATGTGAATATCACGGGCAACAGCATAAAAAACGTGCGCGCTTATTGTGTGTATGCCTACGATTTCGATGGGGTGACCGTGGAAAACAATACGATCGATCAAGCGGGAAGTATCGGATATTTTTATGAATCCAAGGCGACCGTTCGCAATAATACCCTCAAAGCGGTCAAAACGAATGTGCAGGAAAACGGTGTTTACGGAGAACATGGCTCCACCTTGACCGTGACCGGGAATCGGCTTGAAAACACCGGTTTATCGGGGGTCAGCGTGTTTGGCAACAGTACGCTGATCGCGGAAAACAACACGGTGCTTTCGCCCGCCGATCAGGGGATCAAAGCCAACGACGGCTGTCAGATGACCGCCACCGGGAATATTGTATCCGATTTAGCAAACGGATGCGGATTATACGGCAATAACAATTGCCGTCTGACGCTCAAAAACAATACCGTTACCAACGCGGGCAGACATGCGGTGTATGTGACGAATAACTGTACCGCGGAAGCGACTTCCAATACGATTCAAAAAACCGGGAAAACCGCCATACGGGCTGTCTCTTATACACATCT
>LXOW01213845.1_pt1 | contig 38213 bp, 29 predicted proteins | sample 1368591 | NCBI WGS metagenome assembly LXOW01 (sample SAMN04884650, study PRJNA319009) | bovine gut metagenome | isolation source: Cow rumen | host: Bos taurus | place: Italy: Legnaro (PD) | collected 2014-07-09
GGATTGGAATATGACATATGGTAATCTAAGGAGAAATTATGTTTAGAGTGATTGAAACATTTAGTGGAATTGGTAGCCAAGCGAAAGCGTTGAGCAACATTTGCGATAATTATGAGATTGTACATACAGCCGATTGGGATATAAATGCAATACTTGCATATTGTATGATACATAAAGGAAAAATAGATATTGAAAAATATGATGATGTAAGTGATTTGGAAGTGATAGAATTTCTAAAAAGATTTACACTTAGCGCTGATGGAAAAAAAGCTATGAGTGAAACTTCGTTTTCAAGACTCCCTATGCATGTGAAACGTATGTTGTATTCCGCAATACAAACTACAAATAATTTGGTTAGTATTACGGATATTAAAGGTGAAAGTATTCCAGAAAATATTGATTTATTCACATATTCTTTCCCGTGTCAAGATTTATCATTATGTGGGTGTTGGCACGGAAATAAAAGTGGAATTTCTAGAGATGCAAAAAATCGATCAGGTATGTTATGGGAAGTAGAACGAATTCTTTTAGAAATGCATGAAAAGGAACGAAAATTACCAAGGTTTTTGTTGATGGAAAATGTGTGTAACATTTTGTCAAAACCACATAGAGCAGATTTTGAAGAATGGCGAGCTACATTAAATAGGCTTGGATATTATAATAAAATATACCGATTAAATGCAAAGAATTTTGGGATTCCTCAAAAAAGAGAAAGAGCATATATGATAAGTATTTTATGTGAAGGAAATATTGGATTAGTTTCAAAAGTTAATGATTATTTTGAAAATAATAATTTAGAAAATGTTGAAATTGCAGAAAAAATTAGGAGAAGAAAGCTTTCTCTTGAGGATATTTTATGTTTAGATTATAAAAATAATCCAATTTATAAGATTGAGGCAGATGCTAGTAAACCCAATAATACGCCATCAAGACAGAAAATTTTTGAAGATAATGATTTGTTATATGATGGGAAAAAAGTTAATGAAATATTTGTTAATACTGTGACAACAAAACAAGATAGAAATCCAAATTCTGGAGTGATTATGTATAAAAACTATGCTAGAGGAAAAGCAAAGTGGAGATATCTTACACCGAGAGAATGTTTTAAATTAATGGGATTTGATGAAATTGATTATGATAGGGTGATTAGCAATAATCCTCAAGTATCAAAAAATAGATGTTTGTATTCTATAGAAAAGCTTATCAAAATGGCAGGAAATAGTATTGTTGTTGATGTTTTAGAGGCTATTTTTAAGCAAATTATAGAAATAAACAGAGATATATTGGGTGAAAGAGAATAACTGTAAATCCCCAAAAGTAATAATAGTAGAATATATAGGGATGATACTTTTTATCTTGTATAAGAAGCTATGGTTGTGATTTCGAGATTTGTTTGTATCTGTGATGAACGTGCGATTTATTCAATTGTTATTGTCGTGTCAATGAGATAGAAGTAGCCAATCCACCTGCATAGTGAGTTGATCAACCTTTTTCGCATATTCCGCTTTTTCCTTACGTTCTGAGACAAGCTATTCCTTGATGTTTTCTTCTCTTTTGTCATCAAAAACAATAGAAGCATTGTCCAAAAATTCTTGCTTCCAGTTACGGAGTAAGTTTGGCTGAATATTGTTTTCAGTAGCTATTGTATTTATATCTTTTTCACCTTTAAGCACTTCCGATGCACAGTTTTGTTTTAAACTGTGCTGTAAAATTTCTTCTTGTACGAGACATAATTTTATNNTATATCAAATGCATTAGGATTTGTTTCAGAAAGTGTCTTAAATTATGATACCCTTATAACATATGAAATTAAATGCGAGAAATACAGCGGAACTTCTTCAGATTTTCAGAGATGAGAATACGTTTGATAACACATTGAGAAAAATTAAGGAGTTTATGGAACCGAAAGCATTTGGAAGTTCTTTGGGGGATTTAATATTTAAAGCATATAATCCTATGAAATGCGAATTGACAGGGAGATTATGGAAGAATTATCGGAGGGACAGAAAAAGAAAATGCTTATAGCTGCAAGTCTCATAACACCGGATCATTTGTATATCTGGGATGAAATTTTAGTTTAAAGGGGAAATGAGTAATGATAGAGAAAAAGAAAAAATCGAAAAAGAAGATTGTGTTTATTGTACTATTTAGTATCATTGTTTTAGCAATCATCGGATGGGGAGCCTTCTGCGTAAAAATGTACAATGAGAATTTCGATATTCGTTCGGATAGTTATGCGCCTTTGATGCTTCATGTCGAAGATTTTGACGGTTTGGAGTGCAAAGAGTATTCTTTTCTTTCTGACAAGGGGCAGAAGCTTGCGGGGTATCTTTACAGTAGCGGAGAAAATCAACATGCAGTCGTAGTTATTGCCCATGGTTTTGGTGGCGGAGGGCATAATTCCTATATGGATGTGGCAGATTATTTTGCAAAAAAGGGATTTTATGTTTTTGCCTATGACGCTACAGCGATGGATAAGAGTGAAGGAGAAGGTTTAGGGGGCGTTCCACAAGGAGTGATAGATCTTGACCGGGCTATTTCTTTTCTGGAAGCAAATAAAGATTATGCTGTCCTTCCTATTGTTCTTTTTGGACATAGTTGGGGAGGATATTGTGTAAGTGCGGTTTTGACATATCATCCCGAGGTTAAGGCTGTTATTGAATGTTCTGGCTTTAACAAATCTCAGGATATGTTTGAATCAGGTGGTAAATCACAAGCTGGAAGTTTTATTTATACAATGACACCATTTATCGGACTTTACGAGCGTTTCAAATATGGTAAGTATGCCGCAAATACAGCAATGGATGGTTTTGATTCCACAGATGCAGCAGTGATGATGGTGCATAGTGCAGATGATCAGGTGATTGGAATCGAGTATGGATTGGACAAGTATTATGAAAAATACAAGGATGATGCACGTTTTACTTTCCTTAGGTTTGAAGATAGAGGACATAATGAGATTTGTAATGATCCAGCCAATACTTATAAGGACGATTTTAATGCTGGGTTTGATAAATGGCTTGAAACACTTGATTATGATTATAAAGCCGAAGAAAATAAAGAATGTTTCAAAGAGGATAAGGCAAATTATATCACAGAAAATCTTGATCATGATAGATGGAGTCATAGACTAGATGAAGACTTGTTCGCGTGTTTTCTTGAATTTTATGAAAAGGCAGTAAGGTAGATCCTTGACGGAAACTTGTATAGAAATAAAAAAGGAGCGGATGCTCCTTTTTTACAATGTAATGCCTTGGCGTAATATTGATTTCCAGTTGCTTTTTTGAAAGAGAAACCGAATCACGTTAACTTCTTTTTTGGTTTCGTCAATGATGAAAAAAGCAAGATAGTTTTTTATANNAAGAGTTAAGGACTGGATCATCTACTACTTTGCAACGTTCAGGAAATTCATGTAATGAATTAATCTGAGCTTCTGCTTCATCTAATAATTCGTCTGCAGCTTTTGGATTTTTTAGTACAAATTCAATATGGTCAGCTGCAGAAAGTAAGTCTCTTTCGGCGGTATTGGTGATACGTATCTGATATGTCATCGGTTACGTTTCTTTCTTATGTCGGATATTGCATCGGAGAATAAGCGAGTATTACCTTCTTCGATGTCGGTTAAGCCATCTTTGATTTGACCATAAAGTTCAAAACGGCTTGTTAATTCTTCATAAGCTTCAATACTCATTACGGCAAGGTCACCTTTCCCGTTTTTTGTGATAAACACAGGTTCAGGGTAAGTGTGGCAAAAGGTTGATATTTCGTTATAATTATTTCTAAGATCTGCACTAGATTTAATTGTTGGCATTTAAAACACCCCCTTTGATAACAAAATTATACATAAATTTTGTTATCATGTCAATTGCAAGAAAAGGATAGTTCAATTCTATTTCACCAAAGATACCTTAGTCGATTATGAAGATGCGACTGACCAAGATACCGACCAAGTTAAAACGAATAATCCCAATATTAATACCAATGATATTTGGCAAGAGTTTGTGGAAAAGTCAGGGGGACTTTAAAAGCAACTGATAACACAGCTGCTACTGTATCCGCTCCAAAAGGAGCTACTTGCTCATATGGTAAACACTTTTAAAGTAAATACCGATATAAATAATGTAACTAAGAAAACAGGGAAGTTCGTGATAACTTCCCTGTTTTCTCTTAATAGGAAACTGACATGTTATTATCTACATTTCGCATTGATTATGCATTTCACACCATAGTTTTGTTACAGAAACTAACATGCCAGTTTCAAACGGTAGTGAGAGGAACTAAAGAGAAAGGGGAAAACACATGAAGAAAATTATCAATTGTAAAATGAAAATGCTTTTTGCATTGGCTCTGGCAGTGGTGGTACTGCTTAGTAACAGCTCTTTCGAGTCTTTTGCGGCATCAGCACCAAAATTGTCGAAGACAACATTGACCTTTGCTTCGCCAAATGCAAAAGCGCAGACAGTGACAATTAAGAATCTTAAGACAAAATATGTGAAAAAAATAACCATTTATAATGATTGGAAAGAATGGCTGACCATAAAGAAAAAAGGAAAAAACAAACTGGTCATCACACCGAAACGTTCTTCCGGAGACATCACATATGGTATAAGCATTTTTATTCAGTACAAAAAGCCGGTAGATGGTCGTTATTCGGATTATCTGATGTTTAAAAAGATAAAGATTAAGGGAAAATCTACCATTGCAATCAAAACGGCAGCAGATCTTTGTAAAATGCGCGCCGGCAGTTACACAACCCATAGATGGAATTATTATCTGGCAAATGATATTGATATGACAGGAAAAGGTATGGTGAAGTATCCGGGAGAATGGGGGAGCGATACATATAGTGATATTTACCTTGACGGTAAGGGACATACCATCAAGTCAGATACGCCGATTTTTAATAGTGTAGGTGGCGTGCTTAAGAATATTGTTTTTGATGTGAATATAAATTGTACGGTGTCAAAGAAAGACGCCAATACGGTAATCTGGGGAAAAGTCCATTATAATGGCTACGGAGGACTTGCTCCAATTGTGTATAACAATGGTAAGATTATCGGATGTAAATCGGTTGGAACTATTACCGTAAATATGGATAAAGATGTTACTTACACCATGTCCGGAGGCGGCGAAAGTAAAATTACCACAGCAAATATTGCCGGTCTGGTTGAGGAAAATACTTGTACCAATGCTGTTATTTCCCAGTGTAAATCAGAGGTTGATATTACCGTGAATTTTGCGCCGGATGTGACACCATTTACCTATGTTGGAGGTCTTGTGACATTAAACTATGGTTATTCAGGAAATAGTCAGTATGCAAGTATCATTGAGAGTCAGTTTGCAGGAAGTATTAAAATTGTTGGGGCTATGTCTTTTGCCTATGCAGGTGGAATTACTGGAAACAACAATGCCAACATAAAGGATTGTTTAAATACCGGTTCCGTAAGCAATGACAGTGGAAGTATGCCATATGCAGCCGGTATTAATGGAATTGGCGGAGGAAAGGCTGTAGAACGTGTTCTTACCGTCGGAGATGTTAAATATGGATTGTTAGGCAATTCTATAAGTGAATCTTCATTGAAAGATGGCAGAATGTCGGAATACAAAAATGCATATTATCTGAGTACGAAATCCGATGGGTTTAATTATCTTGGAAATCCGGTAGAAGTACCTGGTACAAAAGGAATTTCCGAGGAAGAACTTGTAAAGCAGGAGACTTTCGAGGGCTTTGACTTCGAAAAAGTTTGGAAAATGGGGGCAAATGGTCCGGAACTAAGAAATGTGCCATAAGGGATAATTTATCGAAAGCCGTGGTTTCACATTGAGTGATTCTGCGGCTTTTGTTTTTGGGAAACTTAAAAACTATTTTGCAAAAAATTGGAAAATGTAGTAAAATAAGAGTGGTACTTTAATGCATTTACACGGGTACGAAATAAGAAGTGTAATGCAAATTAGGGTAAACAGGGTTATAGCTTTTTCTATTGGGGTAAGAAAAAGAAACAAAAATAATCAATTATGTTTGAAATATATGTCAAAATGTTCCTATGGAGCTTAGACAAAGGGTGAACAGTTTTGGGTAACAGGGATGTACTCTTGATATTTGGGCGTAAAAAACTTTCAGAGTACATGTAAAGAGCGGGGGGATCATATGAATTATCTCATGAAAAAATTTCACATCAAAAAAGAAGTTGAGTTCGTCAATTTAGTTATGTTTCTTTTTTATATGACGGTGCCTATTTGTGCTTTGACGTTTGTCGTTATTCTTCTTCATGGAAATTTTGAAGATGATGGTATCGTACTGCTTATGTTACCTTCTGCTATTTTGGTGCGTGTTTTTGAAAAGAAATTAGGTGACAAAGCAAAATATTTTTATGGTGCCATTATGCCTATATTTGGAACCGTTACTATCGCCTATGGAAATGATGGAAAATTTATCTGTATGATGGAGGCATATTTTTTGGTGACATCCATGATGGTTGCTTATTCTGATATTTCTGCCGTTTTGGTAAATGGTGCTATTACGGTACTATCGTCTGTAATAGGTATCATCTTTTGGACGCCTGCTTTTTTTGAAAAACAGGATAATTGGGTGGGCTGGTTGTTTAACGGTGTTTTATATTCGGTAATGATTTTCCTTTGTAGTGTATTGACCGGCCAGACAAAAGAAATCCGTATTAGTAGTGAGAAAAATAAACACATCATGCAGGTTTTGGCAGATCGTTATTCGGATGTATATATATTAAGTCCACAAAAAGGAACCTGTGACCTTGTGCGTAAAAACTGGGTTAAAGGCGAAGATATGGATGATGATAAGGTATTTGGACTGGATTATCAGAAAATCGTGAAGGAAGTTGAGGCAGGAGTTTACGAAGAGGACAAGGAAGAAGTAATGTCCGCTATTAGTTTGGAGAATATTTCTAAGATTATGGCGGATAAAGACAGTATCAGTATCAATATGCGTGCTCCTTCTCCTGACGGACTTAAAAATTATATGCTTACCTTGTCACGTTACAATGGAGAAGACGACGTTATTATGGCGTTTGCGGATGTGACGGAGCAGATGGAAGAGGAGCAGAGGAAGAAAGAAATTTTGGAAGAAGCACTTACCAATGCAAAACAGGCAAATCAGGCAAAAAGTGCGTTCCTTGCAAATATGTCTCACGACATTCGTACTCCTATGAATGCCATTATTGGTTTTTCGGGAATTGCAGCAAGCAGTGTTGAGGATAAGGAGCGCGTGTCGGATTGTATTGGTAAGATACAGTCATCCGCCAATCATTTGCTCAATCTTATCAATGACGTGCTGGATATGAGCCGTATCGAAAGCGGAAAGATTGCGTTGCAGGAGGAAGAGAAAAATATTTCCGACTTGATACATGATGTTGTAAATATTATCCGTCCGCAAATGCAGGACAGAGATATTAACTTTATGGTAGATGCCATAGAAATCCGGAATGAGATGGTTATGGTAGATTCAGTGAAATTACATCGTATACTCATAAATATTTTAGGTAATGCCTTGAAGTTTACGGATCCTGGCGAAAAAGTAATGTTTACTATTTATCAGAAAAAGAGCGCAGCACAGGGATTTGCCGCGTTTGAATTTCGAATTAGGGATACCGGAAGAGGTATGTCAGAAGATTTTGTGAAAAAGATTTTTGAACCTTTTGAGCGCGAGGAAAACTCAACTGTTAGTAAAGTGCAAGGTACTGGACTTGGTATGGCTATTACGAAAAATATGGTTGACCAGATGGGTGGTGTCATCAGTGTAAAGAGTCAGTTAGGTGTTGGTAGTGAATTTATTATTGATCTTCCTATGCGAATTGCTGAAGATGACGATGAAATTAAGGATGTGTGTCTGAAAGATTTTCGTGTATTGGTAATTGATGATAGCTTGGATGATATTGAACATATTACCTTCTTGTTGAAGCAGACAGAAGCAGATGTTGAGTGGACTACATCTGCAGACGAAGCGTTCCTTAGAATAAAACAGGCTGATGAGAAACAAAATCCATTCAAGGCATTTATTGTGGATATGCGTATGCCGTCGGTGGATGGAATTGAAACTACAAAGCGTATTCGGGAAAAATATGGTGACGATATTCCAATTATTTTATTATCGTCTTATGATTGGGTGGATGTGGAAGAAAGTGCGAAGGAAGCAGGTGTAAACGCATTTTGTTCAAAACCGTTGTTTAAGTCGGATTTGATACGCGCACTTCGAAAAACTACACAGATATCGAGCAAAGAGAAAGAAGAGCAAAAGAAAGCGGAGGAAGCAGTAAAAATGGAAAAGGCAGATCTGACAGGAAAGCATATTTTGCTGGCAGAAGATGTTCCTTTGAACCAACAGCTTATCACCTATTTGTTGAAGGACCGTGGCGCAACTACTACTCTTGCGAAAGATGGAGTGGAAGTTGTAAAAGCATTTGAAGAGTCTGCGCCAAATACCTTCGACTTAATCTTTATGGATATTATGATGCCCAATAAAAATGGTCTGGATGCTACGAGAGATATCCGTGCCCTTGACAGAAAAGATGCAAAGACTATACCAATCATTGCCATGACAGCAAATGCCTTTGAAGATGATAAGCGAAATTCTATGGAAGCTGGTATGAATGATCATATTTCGAAACCGTTTAAGCCGGAGACATTGGATTCCAAATTAAGAGAATATTTGTCGTTGGAATAAGAAAGTGATGATTAAAAAGCTTACATTAAGTGGATTAGCNNACATTGGATTCCAAATTAAGAGAATATTTGTCGTTGGAATAAGAAAGTGATTTTTGATTTTGTGAAGTTTGATTAGAATGTTATTAAATGCTTATTTTTTAGTTGACCTGTGTGAAGTTACGTGGTAGTATTATTTTGGAAAATAAAAAGAAAGGAAAAAATGGAGTATGGCACAACAGAGAAATATTGCATTATGTATAATTTTGAGCCTCATTACTTGTGGTATTTACGGTATTTATTGGTTCGTTAAGTTAAATGACGAGCTTTGTAGCGAAACAAGTAGTGATGATTATCAGACTTCAGGTGTTGTTGCATTCCTCTTGTCAATCGTGACTTGTGGTATTTACGGTATTTATTGGAATTACAAGATGGGACAAAAGGTTGACATGTTAAAGAATGATGGACAGCATGCAGTTTTATTCATTGTCTTAGCCGTATTTGGATTAAGTATTGTGAATTACTGTATTATGCAGAGTGCATTAAACAGTCAGAGTGGAGCTGCTTATTGATTAAAAAGCTTACATTAAGTGGATTAGCGGTAGTGGTATCGATTGGATATTACTTCTGGCTAATCCATTTTCATATTGGAATTCCATGTGTGTTTCACAAAGTCACCGGGTTGCTTTGTCCTGGGTGTGGAGTCACACATATGTTTGTGGCGATGCTTCATCTGGAGTTCAAAAAGGCGTATGCCTCAAATTCTTTTCTTTTTTTAACCCAACCTTTGATTTATTATATGCTTATAAAAATATATGTGAATTGGCTGAAAAACCGTCCGTGTAAATGGAATAAATGGGAGAATTGTCTATTGATTGCCGAAATAATAGGAGCGGTTCTTTTTTTCTTTTGGAGAAATTTTGGAGTGCAATTGTGAAAAAAAAGTGAAGTGTTTGTGAACACCCTTGCCAAATGAGAAAAAATCGTTTATATTACAAGAGTGATAACTTTTCATCATTTTTCATTTTTAGAATTAACCTACATTTTGAAAGTGTGTAGGTTGTTCTCCCTTTTTTGTGTGTTGTATGACCGGGGGTGTACCGGTCAGAAAAAAGACCTAAGCATAATCGCTTAGGTCTTTTTTCATTTAATATAATCTTCCAAACGGGTTGCCATTTCAGACATATTTTCCAGTTTTTCCTGAATGACATTGATATCATCAATATATTTCTGTGCGACTTCGTTCGTGCTAGCAATATTATCAATAAAAGTTTCCAAATGCTGTGTAATCGTATCAAGAGTTGCCTTGATGTTTGTGGAAGAACTACTACTTTCGGTAGCAAGTTTACCCATTTCTGTGGCAACTACCGCAAAACCTTTTCCTGCTTCTCCACTTCTGGCAGCTTCGATGGAAGCGTTTAGTGCCAAAATATTGGAACGGGAAGCATTCGACGCAATCTTTCCGGTAACAACCGCTGCGTTGTTTACATCTTCGCTAACAGAGGTTGTAATTTCGTTCATGGATTTTAATGTATTAAAAATACCCTTTAACCCATCGGTCATTTCCTGTACCGATGAATTAATCTCTGTAACTGTTTGTTTGAAGTTTGCTGCAAAATCAGTAATCTTTTCTTTCTCTTCCACAGCATAAGTACTGATAAGGCAACCAATTACCTTTGTACCGTCTTTAATAGGAACCAGATTTCCCTCCATTGTTTTTCCAATGATTTCTTTTGGCAAAATATTGTGTACTGTCTGTCCGGTTCGAATACATTTTTCAAATGCTCCGTTAGTGTCATCAAGCTTATCTCCGACCTTAATTGGTGTTGGCTGGCCAGGTGAAGCTGATATTCCTAATACTGTGTTTTCGGTATCCATTAGTGAAATGACAGTTGGTCTTTCTTGCGTCATACGAATGTAGTCTAATTGTTCTAAAAGTTTTTCTAATGTTTCATGCATAAATTACCCCTCGCTTTCAAACAAGTATTAAATATCTGTCAGTTGGACAGTAAAACCCCTATGACTATTTTAACATAAAATGGAAAAAATACCAATGATTTTGAAGGTACATTACATATGAAACAAATGGAGTAACAGATTATCTGATTAAGAAGTGTAAAATTGGATTTTGTATCTTGGTTTATGAATAGAGTAGGGAAAGTAATGACTGAATTTGTTTGGATACCATGTTCTTGTAAAACAGGAAATGTTTGGTTAACAAAAAAGGAAAAATATGGTATAATTGAAATTGGAAAAAAGTAGAAAATACTATTCGGGATTTATGGGGATGTTTTTTTGAAATATAAAAGGGCTTTCGAAAAATATATTTGGAATAGATGTTCTCTTGTGTAAAGGAGTCTCTGAGAGAATATATAGAAGGGGGGGCAATCTATGAGTGGTGTGAATGCAGTTAACATGTCGTTATTGGTATGGGGGAGTGTTTTTTGTGCATTGCTTGCCTTTGCAATTGGCTTAACGCGAAGTTTTGATAGAAAAAAGAAAATATGCGTAATTATCAATCAATTGGTTGCCAGTGGGATTATGGGAGCTGATGCCATGTCCTGTATATTAAGGGGTAAGACAGGAGAGGTAAATTATTATCTTATTCGTTTGAGTGGATTTTTGACATACTTATTAAGTGATCTTCTTTTGATTTCTTTTATGATGTATGTGGCTATTAATTTTTTTGGTACTTTTCTTGCTACAAAGGACGTAATAATCAAACGTGTAATAGGTGTATATGTTATTGCAGTGATTGGATGTTTACTCGTCATTTATTCTGCTTTTGCAAAAACCTACTATTACTATGATGAGAATAATCTGTATCATAGAGGACCTTGGTTTGTTTTATCGGTCATCATACCTGAGATTGGGATATTGATGATTTTTAGTATTGTTGTACAGTATAGAAAAACAATACCAAAATATATTGTAACTTCCATGTATTTGTTTGTAATACTACCAACAGTAGGCGTGGTTATGTGTATATTTGTCAGAGGTTTCTCTTTTGGAAATATTGCAATCGGTATAGCGATGGTTGTTTTATTTATTGTAGTGACGGTGGAACAAAATATGCTTTATGTTAAGTCTGCCATTACGGATGCAAGGACTGGTTTACTAAACAGTCATGGGTTTACGGAAGAATTAAATCGTCTTATCCGGAATGGAGAGGCAACAAAATATAATGTGTATGTATTTAACATTCGAAGATTTAGTTTGGTAAACAATCGATATGGTTCAAAAAATGCGGATGATGTGTTAGTTGCGTATAGCAGAAAATTGAAAAAATTTACACAGAATAATGAAATTGTCGCAAGACAGGGAAGTGATAATTTCATTGCTCTTATTGAAAAAGAACGTGCAGATGCATTTATTGACTTTACAGAAGGTGTTGTTGTAAAAGTTGAAGGAATGAAACATATTGCAGCAGAGATTTCTGCATATGTGGGCGGATTTGAAATTACATCTGGATGGAAGGATGCAGGAGCCATGGTTACAAATGCCAGCATGGCACTTGCAATTGCAAAAACAGAACAAAAACGGGTGGTGTATCTGACGAAGGAGCATCGCGACAAGATATTAGAGATGCGTCAATTAGAGGAAATGCTTCCGAGTGCATTGGAACACCATGAATTTCAGCCTTATTATCAGCCTAAAGTGGATATTAACACTGGAGAATTATGTGGTGCAGAGGCATTGGTGCGTTGGTTCCATGAAGATAATATGTTGCCACCGGCTTCCTTTGTACCGGTATTTGAAAAAAATGAGGCAATTTGTCGTATCGATTTGTATATGTTAAGGGAAGTATGCAGTGATTTGTCAAGATGGATTGAAGATGGGTTAAATCCTCCGACGATTTCTGTAAATTTTTCAAGGCGACATTTAAACAATCCAAATCTTGCAGAAGATATTGAAAGTATTATTTCTGAGTATGAGTTGCCAAAAGGCATGATTGAGGTAGAAGTGACGGAAACTATTGATGAATTTGATATGAACGATTTGAAACACTTGGTAGATGGTCTTCGTAAGCGTGGTGTTATGGTGGCAATTGATGATTTTGGAACGGGAAGCAGTTCGCTTAATCTTCTTAGGGACATGGATTTTGATGTTCTTAAAGTTGATAAAAGTTTTGTAGAGCGTTCTTATGATAAAGATTTGAAATTGTTGCGTCATATCATCAATATTGCAAAAGAGTTAAATGTCAGTGTCATTGCCGAGGGCGTGGAACATCAGGAACAGATTAGAACTCTTAGAATGCTTGGATGTGACCGGGTTCAGGGGTATGTGTATGACAGACCTCTGCCAAGAGATGAGTTTGAAAAACGTATGAAATCTCCGATATATACCATGGACGAGGCATAGGAATATCAACTGTTTCACTTTTAGAGAAAATAAGAAAAAAAAGATTGAATTTTCTCTCGTTCGGTGCTATACATAGAATCAGGGATTCAATTGAGGAACATGATGATAGGAGAGAAAAACATGATAAAAGAAGCTATTGTAAAAATTGTTAATAAAGAAGACTTAAGCTATGATGAGGCTTATACAGTAATGAATGAAATTATGAGTGGTGAGACTACACCTACACAGAATGCAGCATTTCTTGCAGCACTTTCTACAAAGAGCACAAAAGCAGAGACTACAGATGAAATTGCAGGATGTGCAGCTGCCATGAGAGATCATGCTACAAAAGTTGAGACAGGTATGGATGTGTTTGAAATCGTAGGTACCGGTGGAGACAATGCTCAGAGTTTTAATATTTCTACTACTTCTGGTATTGTTGCGGCAGCAGGTGGAATGAAAGTTGCAAAACACGGTAACAGAGCAGCATCTTCTAAGTCAGGAACTGCAGATTGTCTGGAGGCACTTGGTGTAAAGATTGACCAGACACCTGAAAAATGTGTAGAGATGTTAAATGAAGCAGGAATGTGCTTCTTCTTTGCACAGAAGTATCATACATCTATGAAATACGTAGGTCCTATTCGTAAAGAGTTAGGCTTCCGTACCGTATTTAACATTTTAGGACCTTTGACAAACCCAAGTAATCCTAAGATGCAGCTTCTTGGTGTGTATGATGAATATTTAGTTGAACCGCTTACAAAGGTATTGATTAGTCTTGGAGTAGAGCGCGGAATGGTTGTATACGGAAAAGACAAGTTAGATGAAATTTCCATGAGTGCACCTACTTTGGTTTCAGAGTTTAAAGATGGGTGGTATAAAGTATACACAATCAAACCGGAAGATTTTGGATTTGAGCGTTGTACAAAAGAAGATTTAGCTGGTGGAATGCCTGCAGAAAATGCTCAAATTACCAGAGATATTTTAAATGGTCAAAAAGGACATAAGAGAAATGCAGTACTTATGAATGCCGGAGCATCGTTATACATTGGTGGAAAGGCAGAAACATTTGCTGATGGAGTAAAATTGGCAGCAGAGTTGATTGACAGTGGAAAGGCAGCAGCTACACTTGAAAAAATGATTGAAGTATCAAACAGAGCGTAGAATGAAAATAGTATTTGAATAAAATAGATATAATACTAACATAATGACCAAAAGTTATGTTAGTATTATTTTTTTGTAATAGGAAATTGCGATGCGAGGATGCGCAGACCGCGGAGATGAGTTAATTGCTGCGCAATATCATAATGTAAAAAAAATGACAAGCATATGACAAGAATAGATTTTAGAATAAGGTGTTCCTTCGAAATTCTTATATAAAAAACTTCGAAAGAACATTTAAGAAATTAAAAGTTTGATGTTTCAGCTCAGCTACGATAAGGCTGAGAAGAGAAACCACATTGAGAAATCAGTGAAACATCCGTAACCTAGACTCGTTCGCCTGAGAAACAATGTAAACAATCCCTTATTTAAGGGAAAAAAGACTTGACTATATAGGGAGGAAAAAGAAATGAAACGGTTTAAACGTAAAGTATTTGTGTTTCTTATGATCCTAGTGTTTGTTATTCAGAATTTATATGGGATGGATATGGGAAAAGTATTGGCAAATGAAGATTATTATTTAACAGGTGATGACAGCGTAAATCCAACAGAGACTCTAGCCTTCACTGCTACAGAAACACCAAGTGTGACAGCAATCCCCGGGGGGGTTACAACTCCTGATGTGAGTCTGACTGGTGACACAGGTTCTAACGGTGATGTGAGTTCTACGCCGGATGTGGGATCTCTGGCGGCGATAGAAGCAACTCCGGAGGTGTCGGAGGATATGAGAATGCGTGTTATGTTTACTACCGATTTGCATGGACGCCTTGATACAAACAATTACGAAACAGGAGGCGTATATTCCAATGGCGGAATGGCGAGAGCCGCTAAGTTAATCAAACAAAGACGTGAAGATTATGGGACAGACAATACATTTTTATTTGATTTAGGTGACGTACTTTACGATTATACATCTGATTATATATATGAACAGGATGAAAATGCATTGCAGCCTATGTATAGTGCCTTAAGTGCTTTGGGGTATGATGCAATTACACTTGGAAATCATGAATTTGATTATACGTTGGATTATATTCAGAAGCAGTTGAAAAAAAGTGGTATGGAAGAAAAAGTTGTAGTGTCTAATGTTCAAAATGCAAAAACCGGAAAGCCTGTTTGGAAAGACACTATGATAATTGAAAAAGAAATGATTGCAGAAAGTGGAGACAGAGTTTTAGTAAAAGTGGGAATTATTGGAGAAACTGTTCCGAGTTTATCAAGCAAAAGAACCAGTTACGTAGGAGTACTTAAAACAGAAGATATTGTGAAAAATGCCCAGAATAAAGCAAAGTATCTCAAAGAATCGGGAGCGGATCTGGTGATTGCATTAGCACATTCCGGAATCGGAGAAGAAAATCCAGCATTAAATGCAGAGGATTGCGGGTATGCTTTGACAAAAATTCCTGAGATCGATATGGTTCTTTGTGGGCATAAACACGAACAATTTCCTGTTGTAAATTACAATAGTTCCGTGTATTATCAGTTGCCAAATGTAGATAGTACTTCAGGACTGGTAAATGGAAAAAATCTGATTATGCTTCCTTCGAATGGGAAGGCTGTTGGACAGGTTGATTTGAAGTTACATAAAGAAAACAATCAGGTTACAATAAGTGAACGAAAGTCAACTGTTTTGTCAGCAAATGCAAATGTTTTAGAAGATTCAGATATAGCCAACAACCATTGGCAAGGTTGGAAGTATACATTTATCACTAACTGTAGTACGATTTTAGCTGAAATTGCTACAGATGAACGTTGGTATAATTATTTTGGAGAGATAGAAGATAATGGAGTAATACAATTGGTAAATGATATCAAAAAAAGTATTGCTATGAAGTATATAAATACAACAATGACAGAGTATAAAGATTTGCCAATTCTTTCGGAATCTACATATCTGAATGACGGAAGTGGAAGTCNNTTATATGTATAAGATAAATGGTGAGGTCCTGAAAGAGTGGCTTGAATGGTCTGTGAGCGGATACACAGATGGTACGGAAAAAAATGATGGAGAGTTATTGGATGAAACGGATACTCCGTATTTATTAAAAAAAGAGTGGAGAGATGACTGGTCTAGTATGTATATATTTGACGGGGTAGATTATACAGTAGACATTAGTAAAAAAGCCAGATATGACATTGAAGGAAATAAAATAAGCGATGATTGTAGAATTTCCAATCTTACGATTGACGGAGTTGCTGTGGGAAGCCAGGACGAAATGATTGTTGCCGGAATCAGAATGAAAGCAAATGGAACACTGCCAAAAGAAATTATAACTCACAAAATTTATTCAAGCAGTACAGAAAAATATCGTACTTGGTTTCAGAATTATATAGACAATGCAGGAATGAACGGAAGTTTAAAAGCAAGAGTTGACAATAACTGGAAGATTGTGAATTCGAAACAGTCAAAGTATATTATAAAAACAAGCAGTCTGGCAGATCAATTGACAGAGGATAAAAAATGGATATCCAAAAAAGTTGCGGAAAAAAATGGTTATTCTTATTATGAGATTGACTTGTCAAAAGTAAATCAGGAAGATAAATCGGCACCAAATATTGTAGTAGCTAATTTAAATGATGTTGAAACGAATCGTAATGTGGAAGTTAAGGTGAAAGTTTCAGATCCGAGTGGTGTCAGAAAAATTCAATACACATATGGAAAGTTTAGCGTTGGAGCAATTGTTTGGGATAATGCAACATCAATTAATGATGATTCCATCATTTGTCTGCAAAATGGAGTATATTCTGTAAGAGNNTGTTGTCTATTTTAGAATAAATAATATTAATAAAAGTGTATTACAAGCTCCAATTGTATCCAGCTTTACAAACAGAAAAACAAAAGTTACCGGAACAGCAGAGCCGGGAGCTAACTTATTTATNNATATAAAACGGTTGTAAAGGACAATGGAAAATTTTCGAAAACAATCGCTGCGCAGTATGCGGACAAGAATTTATATGTATATGCTGTTGATTTGGAAGGAAGAGCCAGTGCCCGGACGGTTGTAACTGTTAAGAGAACAGGTCCAAATAAGATAACTGCAAATCAGATTAATAGTAATTCACGTAAAATTACCGGAAATGCACATGATACTTATGTTGATGTAATCATGGTGGTAGATGATAGTGTTGTGTATGTACCTAAAAATGGAGGATTTGAAAAATATTGCGAAACATCCATTTTTGATGCTGATTACACAGTACGTGAGATGGATTATTCTATGTCAGGAGAAAAATTTACCATTACACTTCCAAGATTATTGTCAGGAGGTTCTTCGGTAAGGTTTTACGCCATTGATACTGAAAACAGAATCAGTTTGTCTACAAATAAAACGGTTGTTCAGCAGTTGCCAAACAGACCGGAAATTGAAGGTGGCAAGGTAAATAACAATCAGACATCGGTGGAAGTTGTTTTGGATGAAAGATGTAAGGTTGTTGTAAATGTCAATGGTAAAAACTATGGATACGATGATGTGGAATTTAACCGTGCAGAAGGAAAGTATCATTACGAAGTGAGCATTCCAAAAGGAAATTCAGGCGATGTAGTATCCGTATATGCTGTTAACGTAAAAGGAAAAGGAAAAGTAAGAAAATATTACCGTAAAGAATATGCACCGAATACACCAACCATCGGAAAAGCAAAAGCCGGTAAAAAAATAATAAGAGGTACGGTGCATCTGATTGGATCAGAGGATGAGCCTACCGTAAAAAATACAGGAACGGTAGTATATTTCCTTGTCGGTTCAAAGAAGTATAAAGCCCTTGTGCATAATAATGGTACCTTCCGAGTTGTAGTGAAAAAAATGAAGAAGGGCACTAAGATTTATTATTGGGCAGAGAATAATAATGGTGTGGGTAAGAGAGGCAGCGTGGTTGTTAGATAATAGAAAGAGAAAACTATGAACAGTAACGATTATCATACAGATAGTGGTTGCACTTTACGTTGACGTTGCGTTTCCGTAAGAAATATGGTATAATGAGGCGATTGCTTGAGATTGCGTAAATAGAGAAAAAAAGTGGAGGTTATTTAATGAACATTGGAATAATATCGATAAATGCTCATACAAAAGTATTAAATTTTGCATCACCCCTACATTCGTATGCGTTTCAGAAATTTTTAGAGATGCATGGATATAAGGATACGGTTATCATTGATTATAAACCGGTTTATTACGGAAAATTTGATCCAAAATATCCGTTTATATATTATTTGAAAAATAAAAATGCTGAAAAAGATCCCAAAAAGAGAAAAGCATTGCTGAAAAAGTGGTTTAAATTATTTTGGGCAAGAAGAAAGCGTTTTAATAAGTTTCAAAAGTTTATTGACACATATTATAAGACTACAAACAAATGTTATTCGGCAAAGATTCTTGATAAAGAAGATGTTGAGGAAGGTATTGACTGTTATATATGTGCTACAGATGTTATTTGGAAGTGCAATAAAAACACAAAATTTGATAAAGGATTTTTCTTGGCTTGTGATACTATGAAGGACAAAGCGAAGATTGCATATGCAGCAAGTAGAGGACCAAGCGTTTACAGTCCTGAGGATGAGAAAAAGTTTTTATCATACATTAAAGACATTGATCATATTTCTGTTCGTGAAAAGAGTTTGGGGGATTATATTGCAAGCATTTCGGATATTCCTACAACCCATGTATTAGATCCGGTGCTATTACACAAACCAGAGTTTTATGACCATATTACAAAACACCCAAAGAAGAAAAAGAAGGGTTATGTTTTAGTATATATTGTTATGGAAAAAGCAAAGAAATCCCTTAAGCTTGCGTACGAATTTGCCAAAGAGCATGATTTAGAAGTAATCGAGTTAAGTGATTATTTGGAAAACAGACATATTCCAAAAGGAACAACGCATGATGTAATTTATGACATTGGTGTGGAAGAGTGGCTTGGATATATGAAAGATGCTGAGTATATTTTTACAAATTCATTCCATGCATCATGTTTCTCTATTTTGTTTAATAAACAGTTCTTTGTTGATAAACGTTCAGGAGATAAAATTGATTCTTTGTTAGAACTATTTGATTTAACAGATCGTCGTATGGTAAATTGTTTTGAAAAAAATAAATTTATTGGAACAGATATTGATTATGGACCAATAAATCAAAAGAGAGAAGCACTTATGAAGACGTCTACAGATTTTATTTTAAATGCGCTAAAGGATGTAGAAGAAAAAAGAAAAGCAAAATAGTAGCGTTTTTAAGCAAAAAGTTTGCTCGTGAAAGAGAAGATTAGTACAGTATAAATTGGGGAGGCAGGTCATTGGCAAATTGCACAGTGACCTGTTCTTTACTATGAAAGTGTTTTCTGCAGTCAACGAAATGCATGCTTACATGCAATTTCGACTGGATACGAGAAAACCGAAACGTATGAGGAAGTAGCTCTGTTTGGAGCGGATTGCGAAAGTAACGACGTTGCAGAGTACGTTCATTAATGCAGGAGGTATTATGTTTGGTAAAGTCAACATACTTTTAGTTTCAATCGTAAATAGAAATTTGGGAGATACAGTAATTGCTGATTCGGCGGAATATATAATCAAAAAGTCAGTTCCATATTGTAAACGAAAAGACGTAAGAGTGATACGATACAATATATATACAGAGGATTTTGAAATATTAAAAAACGCCGATATGATTGTATTTGCAGGTGGAGGAATTGTAAAATACAAGCAGGAAAATTTTTATCAATACTGCACTGATATTATAAATTATGCTCAAGAACATGACATTCCGGTTTTTCTTAACAGCGTTGGAGTGGAAGGATATGATGAACAGGATGAGAGATGTTTATTGTTAAAGAACGCGTTGAATTTACCTTGTGTAAAGGGCATTACTATTCGGGATGATATAGAAGGCTATTTGAAAAATTATTTTGAGAACAAAAAGATTAAAGTTGTTAAAGTTGTAGATTCGGCAGTAGTTGCGGAAAATGTTTACGAAATAACTCCCAAAACGAAAAGTAAGACCATTGGTCNNCTAATTATGGTATTGAAGAAATTACAAAAGAACATCAAATTGAGTTTTGGGTCGATTTGACAAAAAAGATAGAAAACGCAGGATACAAATGGCAGTTTTTTACTAATGGATTGTATCTGGATGAAGAATTTGCACAGGAAATTTTGGAGGCCATGGGATTAAAAGGAGATGAAAGATATCTGGCCCCCCGGGTATCTCAAACAAAACAGCTTGTTGAATTGATTTCCGGATATGATGGAATTGTGGCTGGAAGAATGCATACCAATATTATTGCGTATGCATTGAAAGTGCCGAGTATCGGATTTGTATGGAATGATAAAGTTGCTTTTTGGGGAAAACGAATTGGATATGAAAAACGATTTATGGAATGGAAAGAATTCAAATCTGAGGTTGCCTTTGAATTGCTTATGGATGCTATTTCTAAAGGAGTGAAGAAAAAAATCCGGATTCAGATGATGGAGTTTCGACTGTATTGGGAATTGCACCTGTTTATACGAAAAAATATTCCAAAGAATTATTCCGAGCAAAAGAACACAAAGTATCCCTGGGCAAAGAAACTGGTTGCTGTCGGGCTTGGCGGAAGTCAGATGCAATTTATCAATATGAATAGTCTTGATGTAATGCAGGAAAAAATTAAAGATGGTTTTCGAAAGTTTGAAGTTGACGTGCGACTTACAAGTGATCAGCAGTTAGTTTGTGTCAATGGTTGGTCTGATTCTACATTACAAAAATATGCATTGGAAAAAACGGAGACAAATCCTACGTTTGAACAATTTATGAATAGTAAGGCTTATGGTGTTTATAAACCATGTGTGATTGAAGATGTGTTTAAAGTAATAAAAGAAAAAGAAAAGACTACTTTATTTGTTGACATCGGTCGCCCGTCCAAAGAAGAAGTTGAAGTGATGGTAGAAAAATTTGCCGGGTTACTGGCGGGACAACAGGAATTAGCAAAGCGAATTATCTTCAGAGTACAGAAAAAATATGATGTTAGTTGCTTTTTGGAGAGAAAAGATGTAATATTCAAGTTGGCGTATTATTTGCCTGAACGGGAAAAGTGGGAAGAAAAAGGAATTTCTCTGGAAAATACGGTGAAATATTGTAAAAAGAACAAAATTTCATATGTTACAATGTCAAATAAGGTATATGATAAAGAAATTGCAGAATTTTTTAACCAACAAAAAATTAAAGTTTTGCTTTTTACAGTCAATAAATATTCAGAGATGCTGGACGCACTTGCTTTAGGTGCTGATCTGGTTGGAACCCAGCATTTGCAGATCAAGGTTCTAAATGCTTTGACAGACAAAGAAGAAGTAAAAAAAAGGATTGGGAATAGTTAGTTGTGTATTGGTAGCAGGAAGGCACTTGTGTTTAACACGTTCATCTCGTGACTAGAGTTATGGTTTCTTTGTCAAAGGATGAAAAAGTGTTGTTAATTTCAGTATTATAGATGAATTTAAGAGGAAAAAAACATGGTTATGGAAAATTTGATGGATCAACAATTGATTACTGCAACGATTGTTGATATGAAATGGGAACGGATTACTGTTCAGTTGGATGTTAAACTTGATATGAGAGCAGACATCCAATTGGATGATTTAGATTTTTATTTGGTGAATAATGCATACAAGGCGAGAGGCTTTTTCAAAATTGAAAAATTGGAAGATAATGTGGTGCGATTACGTATCAATGTTACGAATCCAGGAAATTGTCAATGTCTGATGATGGGAACGTATTCTATTTATGTGTGCGACCAGGAAAAGGTATATACAAAATGTATTGTGGATCCTAAGGTCGTACCTTTTATGGAAGATTGTTCAAGAACATTTTTGCATAACAATAGAAAGAAAGGGTATATTGTCAACTTTTCAGTGTCTGAAACGGAGGAAGAACTGGTATTAGTCATGTATGTCATGGATGCAGAAAAAATACCGATGCAGTTAAAATCCAACCGACAGATTGTAAAAGAAGCAATCAAAGAGCCGATATGCACTTTGAAACGTAATATGGGGCATATGTACTGGAATTCTGTGTACCATCACTATGTGAAAAAGTATAAAAAATACAAACATACAGTTTTATTTATGACGGAACAAAGTCCGACGTTAGGCAGTAACTTAGTGGCAGTCAAAAATCGAATGAAAGAGCGTGGAATGGACAATGAATATACGATTTTGGAATCTGCCAGACCTGCTTCCTACGAGAAGATGACCAAGAAAAGCACGAGAGAACTTATAAAGAAACTGGCACGAAGTAAATATGTGTTTATCGATGATCATGCACCTATTTTGGATTGGCTTGTTTTAAATGAAAGAACAAAACTTTCACAGCTATGGCATGCAGGGGCTGGATTTAAATCTTCTGGTTACAGCAGATGGGGACACTTAGGATGTCCGGCACCGGTAAGTTGTCACAGACAATATAGTTATGGTATTGCAGGTTCCAGACATATTGGTAAATTTTTTGCCGAAGTATTTGGTATCAATGATGAACAGATTTTGCCAACTGGGATGCCACGAATGGATGAATATCTAGATGAGAATTATCAAAATGCAAAGAGAGAAGAATTGTACAATACTTATCCAATGTGTAAGGGAAAGAAAGTTATTCTTTTTGCGCCAACCTATAGAGGACGCAAAAGAGCCGATGCAAGTTATCCGTATCATATGATTGATTTTGAAAGATTGTATGATTTTTGTGGTGACGAATACGTTGTGATGTTTAAGATGCATCCTTGGGTGGACGAACCGGTTCCAATCAAGGAACATATGAAAGATCGTTTTGTTGATGTGAATTTATATCCAAATATCAATGATCTGTTTTATATCGTAGAGATGCTTATTACAGATTATTCATCAAATATATTTGAATTTAGTTTAATGAGAAAACCAATGTTGTTTTTTGCCTTTGATAAGATTCAATATTCTTTTTCCCGCGGATTTCACAGAGATTATGAGGAAGCAGCACCCGGAAAAGTATGCTATACATTTGATGAGGTAATGGACGCATTAGAAAATAAAGATTACGAGTATGAAAAAGTTGAAGAATATGTAGAAAAGCATTTTGACTACATAGATTCAAATGCTTCTGATCGTGTCATAGATTGGATATTGTTAGGTAATATTCCTGAGGATATTAAGGAAAGTATCAAAGCAACAAGAAAAAAAGTAAAAAAAATGAAAAACATGGATTTTTCTTCATTAAAAGAAGAGGAATAGAGAAAGGCGGTAGAACATGAGTAACATAGCTGTAATTTTTGCTGGTGGAAAAGGTGTACGTATGGGATGTGGTATTCCAAAACAGTTTTTAGAGATTAACGGAAAACCAATTTTGGTGCATACATTAGAATTGTTTCAAGAGCATGATGAAATTGATAAGATTTATATTTCAGTATTGGAAGAATACATTAAAAAGACAGAAAAACTTGTGAAAAAGTTTAATTTAGACAAGGTTGTAAAAGTAATTCCAGGAGGCGCAACAGCACAGGATTCTATCTATTTGGGATTGAAGGCTGTTGAGGCTGAAAATGATGGAGATTCCATTGTGCTTCTTCATGATGGAGTACGTCCATTTGTTTCTGAAGAAACAATTTCGAAAAATATTGCCAGTGTAAAAGAAAAAGGAAATGCAATTACATGTACTGCATGTTATGAAACAATTCTTCTTAGCGAAACAGGCAATCATGTAGATAAGGTGCCATACAGAAAAGATACTTTCGCAGCGCAGGCTCCACAGAGTTTCCGTTTGAAAGATATCATTAAGGCACATGATGAGGTTCGTGCAACAAACCCAACTTACGAAAACATGGTTGATTCATGCACGATTATGAAAACTCTTGGAAAAGAAGTGAACATGATTCCAGGAAACAGAGGAAATATTAAAGTAACAACTCCAGAGGATGTTTACATGTTCCGTGCACTTATTCAGTACAAGGAAAATGAGCAGGCATTTGGTATTGGTTTAACAAATGGTATTCATTAGTAAAAGAGGTAGAATATGTATAAATTAGAAAGTCCAGAGGACGAGGTATTACAGGAAGATTTGGAGAAGGTTGCAAAGAGTGAAGTGCCATTTTCCGATTTGAATGGAAAAACAGTATTTGTGACAGGTGCTACAGGTCTTATTGGCTCTCAGGTAGTAAAGGCAATACTTTGTTCCAACCGATTAAATGGAACGGATATTTCAGTAATTGCCTGTGTGCGCAATAAAGCAAAAGCGGAAACTGTATTTGAAAGTGTGCTTTCTGATGAGCATTTTTCCGTTTATGAGGGAGATATAAATGCGGCTATTTCCTATGAAGGAAAGGTGGATTATATTATCCATGGTGCCAGTGCTACAAGCTCAAAATATTTTGTATCAAACCCTGTAGAGACAATTCATACAGCAATTGACGGTACTACAAATGTCATGGAATTTGCGAAAAAGAAACATGTGGAATCGGTTGTGTATTTGTCATCTCTTGAGGTATATGGAACACCCGCTGAAAATCAGGAAATGATTACAGAAAAGGACTATGGTTATATTGAACCATTAAGTACAAGAAGCAGTTATTCTGAAGGAAAGCGTATGGTGGAATGTCTTTGTGTATCTTATGGAGAAGAGTATAAGGTACCAGTTAAGATTGCCAGACTTTCACAGACTTTTGGTGCAGGTGTTGACTATTCAGATGGTCGTGTATTTGCAGAATTTGCAAGATGTGCCATTGAAAAGAAAGACATTGTGCTTCATACCACAGGAAAAACAGTGCGAAGCTACTGCTATACTGCAGATGCTGTAAAAGCATTGTTGTTTATTTTATTAAAAGGACAAAATGGGGAAGCCTATAATGTTACAAATATGAAGACTGCAATTTCAATCTATGACATGGGACAGCTTGTATGCGACACATTTTCAGACAGTGAAATTAAGGTGAAGGTAGAAATACCGGAGGATATTAGTTCTTTTGGTTACAATCCGGAAATGATTATCCGATTGGATAGCAGCAAACTTGAAAAACTTGGTTGGAATGCCGAAGTGGATCTTTCTGAAATGTTTAAGCGTCTTGTGAAAAGCATGTCAAAATAGAACATATAGATGTTTGAAACATATTTATCTGATCGAATAGAATGAAGAAATGGCACGAAACAGACTGTTTCGTGCCATTTCTTTTCTATATCGCAAGGAAAACTCTTTTGTTTAGTTTCTAAGTCTAGTTACTACCGAGAGCTTCTTTGATGACTTGGAATTTATTATTTGTATCTTCGATTTCTAATTCCAGGATTTTTTCAAAATCCAATTCCTTTGTTTTTACTACTAAGGTTTGATAAAGAATATCAAATTCTTTTTGGTTTTGTGCAAACACCATTTTCCACGAATATTCTTCAATGAGTTTAATACAAGCTTTTCTTCTTGCCTGTGTGATGTTTTCGAGTGTTGGTGATGTGTATTGAATTCCCGGATTGACAATCAAATGATTGGTGTCTTTAAAGAATTCAATAGGGGTTTTTGTTGTGTTCATTTTTGATTTCCAGTCTTTTATTAGTGGATTTTCCACCTGTTTTTGGTAGTCATCCCATAGGCAATAGCTATAACACATATTTCGTTCTGTATCCATATCTAACACTCTTACCGGTTTGATATTTAGCTGTGATACCCCTTCTTTCCAAGTGCCGCCACCCCACTTTTCAGGAACTAAGGTATCGGATTTTAGATTTACAAATACGTCGGTACCAAAATCAGTTAATACCGGCTGGTCATCTTTCATTTTCCAAGTGAGTCCTTCCGGACCACAGGTACCGTCACTTGTTGAGCAGTTAGCTTCAATTCCTTCCGGTGAATACAGCCAATTGACAAAATCAAGCATTCGTTCCGGATCCTGTGCGTTTGCGCCAATCATAAAACAGAAATTTGAATTGCCATCCGGTGCAGAACCTATAGAAAGACAGGTCATGTCATCAATAAAGACAGGACAGTATCCTTTTCCGGCATCTAAATTTTCTTTTGAATGAAATCTTTCTGCACCAAGCCAGTTCCAAAGAGAGTAAAGTACGGTACCTTTTCGGTATTTTGCGTCTACATCTGTAAAATTTTGTGTTGGAGATTCCGGATCTACAAGGCCTGCCTGATTAGCTCGGAATAAAAAACGTAATACTCGAAGATATATTCCATCTTTATCTAAAAGGGATTGCATATCCGTACCGTCAACTTTGTATGCGAGAGTATTACCGTAAGTATATCCGTATAAACCAAGAAACGAAGTGGTGTTTTGCATTGCCATGCCATTGTCCCAGTCATTAAACAGGGAAAAACCATAATAGGTATTATCAGGATCCTGTTTTTCTGCTTCTTTTTTCATGTCAGAAAGAACCGGTATCAAATCTTCCAAAGTGCTTAGCTTCGGATAGCCAACAGCACCATAGAGATCCCAGCGAAGGCTTGCTTCAAAGGTTGAATTGGTTGCTTCGCTGGAACTGGTGGCATCCTCTAGTGTAATCTCACTTGGGATAGCCCAATAACCGTTTGTTTCCGAGATACTGCTAACTTTTTGAATTTGGCTTTCGTATTGTTTTAAATATGGATAATCATCAATTTTATCTTTGAAATCATATAATAAATCGGAGTCTGTCAGATTATTCAGATTGTCAAACATAGCACTGGTTAGTATTAGGTCATTGGATGAATTGTTTGTCAGATATGATTGAAATAGTGTGGAAGCATTTCCACCTTCGTGAAGATTTGGTGCAGTAATGTTTAATTTCATGTTAAATTTATCTTTTACAATTTTTGCAAACCATCCGGTCTGCACCCCTTCAAAATTCGCCTGACTGTCAAAAACATTGATTGTAATTTCATCTTTGTACTTTGATGTTTCTTTTTTTTCAGAACATCCGGTCATTAGAAAAACGGATGCTCCGATTAGTGAAAAAGAAACCATTGTTTTAAAAAATTGTCCCCTCATATAGTATTCCCCCTTATTTTAAATACATTAGATTTCGATTGTGATATCCCCTTTTTTCTTGTACTGTAAGTAGTCGTATAATCTGGCAGCGTTTAATAACTGGATTGGATCTAAATCCGAATCAAAAAACTGCAAATCTACTTCATCTTCAAATTTTTCAAATTCCTCATTACTAAGAGAATTTGCGTATTCTTTTAATTCGAAAATTGTCATACCTTTAATATCTTTCATAACATAATCTCCATTCTTTTATAAAAACATGTATACAGCTTCTCTTATATTTTACTACATTTATTGCAAAAATAGCAAGAAAACTCCACTTCCTCTTCCAATTTTTGGATGAATTTGGTAAAATAAAAGTAACATGGGTGTTACAGAAGGGGGAATTGCATATGAGGAAACAGGTATTGGCACTTGGAATGTCGATTTGCATGCTTGCAACAATGACATCAGGGTGCAAAGATGAAGAGGAAATAAAGGATTTGAATTTAAAAACAGTGGAAGAAAAAACAAATACAGAGGGTAAAGTTTCTTTGACACTGTGGGGGGCAGAGGAAGATCAGAAACTCATTGAAACCATTATTGCTAATTTTAAGGAAAAGTATAAAAGTGAGGCGGATATTGATATTGCTTACACTCCGGTTGCAGAATCGTTTTGTAAAGAAACTGCACTGCAAAATATTCACGAGTGTGCAGACGTATTTACTTTCGTAGATGACCAGTTAAAGGCAATGGCGGCTTCCGGAGTCATTAGACCAATTACGGAAAATCTGGATGCGATTAAAAGTGCTTCGTTAGAGGGAGCTGTGGAGGCTGCATCTATCAATGATAAGCTGTATGCGTATCCTTTAACGGCGGATAATGGATATTTTATGTTCTACAATAAGAAATATTTTAAGGACAGCGATTTGGAAAGCTTAGATAAAATGGTTGAGATTGCAGGTTCCCAGGGAAAGAAAGTTACGATGGATATGGGTTCCGGATGGTATTTGTATTCCTTTTTTGCAAATACCGGCATGGAAGTCGGACTTAATCCGGATGGTATCACCAATTATTGTACATGGAACAATAAAAAAGGCGATATTAAGGGAACGGATGTGGCACAGAGTCTGTTAAATCTTGCAAACAGTGCAGGGTACATAAGCGGAGGCGATGACGCTTTAGCTATGGGTGCCGAAAATGGAACTGTAATCGCCGGAGTAAGTGGCGTATGGCTGGCAGAACGGCTGAAATCTGCGTGGGGCAAGAACTATGGTGCTACGAAACTTCCATGCTATACAGTAGCAGGAAAGCAGGTGCAGATGGGTTCTTATACCGGATATAAATTAGTGGGAGTGAATGAATATTCTGCAAATAAAGAATGGGCAACAAAACTTGCAGAATACATGATTAGCAAGGAGTGTCAGGAACTTCGTTATGAGATGAGAGGTCAGGGACCGGCAAATGCAGAAGCTGCTGCTTCTGATGCTGTTAAGTCAAATGTTGCACTAACGGCGCTTATCAAACAGTCCGACTTTGGTAGTTTACAAAGAATTGGAGCTGCCTATTGGGGACCTGCGGGCGATTTTGGAAATTTGATGGCATCGGGACAAAAAGGTAACAGTTCTTTGCAGGAAATCATGGATACGTTAGTTGCCGGTATTACAAGTGTAGAATAGGAGGGGAGAGCCATGAAGAACAGTAAAAAACGAATTTCCATCCGTACATTGGTCATGGTTCCTGTAATCATTCTTGGTTTATTTGGAATACTATCCAATGCCATCGGATTGATCAATGTAAAAAATGTAAATGACAGCGGGTCAGAAATTGCCAATACCTATTTGGAGAGTATTGCTCAGATGAGCCATATTCAGGAAAGTGTGCAAAATATCCATAAAAAGGCATTGTCGCATATTATTGCTACTGAATTTGACACAATGGTTGTTATTTTAGAAGAAATCGATGAGGATGAGGCTACACTGGAAGCACAGCTAAAAGAATATCAGCAGTTCGTTTCGAAAGATACGGAAAATGATTATAATTCCATCATTGACAATTATACTGCTTACAAAAAGGTACTGACGGAACTGATTGCTTATTCTGCCAATAGTAATAAAGTTGAAGCATATCATTTAGCAAACAATGAATTTGCAAATTACAATGCGGCAATCCAGTCGGGAATTGATGTGTTAAATGAGGATGCCACAAAACTGTCGGAAGAAGCAAAGGATGATTTGGAGAGTACTTATAATGTATCCATCATATATAGTAATATTGCAGTTATAATCAGTGTCCTTCTTGTGGTTGGCGTTGTTATTGTTGTACTTAAGGGTGTTGTTCGTCCAATTGATAAGACGCAGAAAAAATTGTCAGAAATCATTGGGGATATTGAAAGACGTGAAGGTGATTTGACAAAGAGAATGGATGTTATGCCGATAAAGGAACTTGCGGCATTGTCAGATGGTATCAATGACTTTATTATAAAACTTCAATCTATTTTTAATGTAATCGTTGATAATTCAGAAAAGATAGACGTGGTTGTAAAGGATGTTTCCCAAAGTATTACAACCTCCGGAGACAGTGTGTCTGACCTGTCAGCTTTGACGGAAGAATTATCAGCCACTATGACGGATGTATCGGGGAATGTTGAGCGTATCAATGATAATACCAATTCTGTTAATGGGGAAATACAGGCAATTGCGGAAAGTACTCAGGAACTTAAGGATTATTCTGTGGATATGAAACATCAGGCAGATGAAGTTGAGCGTTCGGCAAAACTTAGCTTAACTACCACAGAGCAGAAAGTTAATGAAATTTTAGAGATTCTTAATCGTGCCATTGAAGAAAGTAAGAGTGTAGAAAAGGTTAATACCCTTACGGATGATATTTTGGATATTGCATCCCAGACAAATCTTCTTGCATTAAATGCTTCCATAGAGGCGGCAAGAGCGGGAGAAGCCGGAAAGGGATTTGCAGTAGTAGCTGAGGAAATCAGACATTTGGCAGAATCCAGTACGGAAACTGCAAATCGTATCCAAAATATCAACACAAATGTGATTGCAGCGGTTCGAAATCTGGCGGAAAATGCAAACAATCTGATTGCATATATGACGGATTCGATTTTGCCGGAGTTTAGTAAGTTTGTGGATACGGGAATTGATTATCAGAAAAATGCCACTCATATCGAAAATGTCATGAATGATTTTTATGGAAAAACAGAAAAATTACGTCATGCCATTTCAGAGATTGCATCGTCACTTAATACGATTTCGCAGGCAATGAATGATGGTGTGGAAGGTGTAAGCGGTGTAGCAAACAGCACCCAGCTTCTTGTGGAAGATATGGACAATATCGTAAAACGTATGGATGAAAATCAGAAGATTTCAGAAGAACTTGCAGAAGAAACATCGATTTTTGTGAAGTTGTAGTATGAGTGAGTTTTAAAACAATTTTAGGTCAGATAAGAAAAAGGGCTGTCACAATTGTGATAGCCCTTAAAATATACTAGCTTTTAAGATTATTTTTTATTTACAGCCTCTTTTAAAGCCTTACCAGCCTTGAATGCTGGAGCTGTGCAAGCTGCGATCTTGATTTCTTTTCCTGTCTGAGGGTTTTTACCTTTACGTGCAGCACGTTTTCTAGTTTCGAACGTACCAAATCCGATAAGCTGAACCTTGTCACCTTTTTTCATTGCTGTTGTAATAGCATCGAATGTTGCCTTTACTGCTTCGTCTGCAGCTTTCTTTGTTAATCCTGTTGCTTCTGCAACTGCTGTTACTAATTCGCTCTTGTTCATAATTTTTCCTCTCTCTCTTCAAATCTCTTTTCATAGGTTAATAATTTTTTTGCTTTTGTCACGTTGTGTCACATTTGATAAATAGTATCCAATAATGTGATGGAGTGCATATAACTACACAAAACAGACAAAAGCAACTGATGAAATGTGTTCATCCTCTATAATATACCATGAATTAGATAAAAAGGCAAATATTGTTTGTATGAAATTGCTGTAAAAATGGGATTTGTGGTAATGTTTGCTCGAATGAGTGAAAGAAATTGAAAGAAAATGGAAGAAAATAACAGGAATAGATTGACAAAATTGGAAAAATATGAGAAAATAATGGTAAATATAGAACGGAAATGAGCAAAATATTTCATTCACATAAATAAATTTTCAAAAATGAGTGATGATTAGAAAAACCACTTTCATTCATGGTGGTATCAGTAGGATGATATGTGGGTTTATGATGACATTTGATTGTTCCAAATAGGGTGGATAATTTGGATAGGGGGCGTATTTTATGTTATCGGAAGAGCGTTTTGCGATTATATTAGAAGATTTGAAAGTAAAAAGAGCAGTGACTGTGACGGAACTTTCTAAACAGTTAAAAATTTCAGAATCTACCATTCGTAGAGATTTGGCTGCGCTTGATGAGATGGGCAAACTTCGCAAAGTGCATGGTGGGGCTACTGCGGTGGAAGATGAGATGACTACTTTTGAAGAGACTATGGCTGAAAAAGCCATGAAGAACGTAGAAGAGAAAAAGGCAATTGCCAGATATGCGGTGAGTCTTATCAATGATGATGATTTTATTTATTTAGATGCAGGAACGACTACCGGAGCCGTGATTGATGAGCTTGTTGATACGAGAGCGAAGTTTGTAACAAACGGCATTGATCACGCGAGACGGCTTACACAAAAGGGAATATCCGTACTTTTACTGGGAGGGCAGCTGAAATTAGCTACCGAGGCCATTGTAGGGCAGATTGCTCAGGAATCCCTGTCAAAATACAATTTCACAAAATGTTTTATCGGTGCAAACGGTATTCACAAAGAGTATGGATTTACCACACCGGATACGGCAGAAGCCATGATAAAAAAAGAAGTGCTTCGCCGAAGTTTCATGAAAGTTGTACTTGCAGACAGCAGCAAATTCGGACAGGTAAGTTCAGTTTCTTTCGGGATGTTAAGTCAGGCATGTATAGTAACCAACAGGTTAACAGATAATACTTATGATAAATATACCGTAATCAGGGAGGTGAAAGTATGATTTATACCGTTACTTTTAATCCAGCATTAGATTACATTATGAGACTTCCTAAATTAGTACCAAATGAGGTCAATCGTACCGACAGCGAAAATGTGTTTTACGGCGGAAAAGGTATTAACGTGTCTATTGTACTCAGTCATTTAGGCGTGGAAAATGTTGCTCTTGGTTTTGTGGCTGGTTTTACAGGAAATGAAATTGAAGCCGGTGTCAGAAGACACGGGGTAACTACAGATTTTGTACATCTGGAAGACGGATTATCAAGGATTAACGTAAAGATTAAAGCGTCAGAGAAGAAGGAAGAGACAGAAGTCAATGCACAGGGACCTAAGATTTCCGAGGATGCACGGGAAAAACTGATGTCTCAGCTAAAAAAACTTACAGCCAAGGATACACTTATATTAGCAGGTAGTATTCCAAACACATTGCCACCGGATGTTTACGAAAAAATTATGGCAATGCTTGATGGAAGTGGTGTACGGGTAGTGGTTGATGCCACGAAGGACTTACTTTTAAATGTGTTAAAATATCATCCATTTCTCATAAAACCAAACAATCATGAGCTTGGGGAAATGTTTGGAGTGGTGCTTGAGACAGATGAAGAAATTGTTTCTTATGCGAAAAAACTACAGGAAAAGGGCGCGAGAAATGTTCTTATTTCCATGGCGAAGGATGGCTCCATTTTAGTTACGGAAGAAGGACAGGTTTACAAGATGGGCGTTGCAAAAGGTACGGTAAAAAATTCAGTTGGAGCAGGTGACTCTATGGTTGCCGGTTTCATGGCTGGATTTTTGGAGAAGAAAGATTACCAGTATGCTTTGAAACTTGGAACTGCGGCAGGCGGTGCCACTGCATTTTCTGAGGATCTGGCAACCGGGGACTTTATCAGAGAAATTTTTGACATTTTGTAGATAGTAGGACGGAAATGTTTGATGAATTTGAACCTGATGAAACAGTGTAAAGGTTTGGATAATTGAGAAAAAGGGTTTAAGAAGGAGGGCTTCGTATGAGAATTACAGATTTATTGAAGGATGAAGGCATTTTGTTAAATGCGTCTGTTAAGGACAAACAGGATGCTGTGAATACTTTGGTAAACCTGCATGAGAAAGCAGGAAATCTCTCAGATAAAGAGAGTTATACCAAAGGAATTCTTGCAAGAGAAGAACAGGGAAGTACGGCAATCGGCGAAGGAATTGCCATTCCACATGCAAAGAATGCAGGTGTTAAAAATGCAGGACTTGCAGCAATGACGGTGCCTGACGGGGTGGACTACGATGCACTTGATGGACAGCCATCCAACCTCTTCTTTATGATTGCTGCACCGGAAAAAGGTGGAGATGTACATTTGGAAGTGCTTTCAAGACTTTCAACCATTCTTATGGATGAGCAGTTTAGAAAGGATTTGTTGGCAGCAAAAGATAAGAAAGAGTTTCTTTCTATCATTGACAAAAAAGAAATCGAAAAATTTGGCGAGGAAGCAAAAGCGGAGCCGGAAAAGAAAGGGTATCGCATCCTGGCAGTTACCGCTTGTCCAACAGGAATTGCCCATACATTTATGGCTGCAGAAGCATTGGAGAAAAAAGGTGCCGAGATGGGATATGCATTAAAGGCTGAGACCAATGGTTCCGGCGGTGCGAAAAATGTTCTTACAAAAGAAGAAATTGAGCAGGCAGACGGAATTATTGTGGCAGCAGATAAAAATGTAGAAATGGCTCGTTTTGAGGGCAAGAAAGTATTGAAAGTAAAGGTGGCAGACGGTATTCATAAGCCACAGGAACTAATCCAGAAAATTATTGACGGAGATGCACCGGTGTATCATCATCACGGAGCAGCAGACACGGCTACGGAAAGTTCTGGAGAGAAGGAGAGTATTGGACGCCAGATTTACAAACATTTGATGAATGGTGTATCACACATGCTTCCATTTGTAATCGGTGGTGGTATCTTAATTGCCATTGCATTTTTGCTGGATGATTATTCAATCAATCCTAGTAACTTTGGCTCCAACACACCACTTGCAGCTTGGTTTAAGACAGTTGGTGGAACAGCCTTTGGATTTATGTTACCAATCTTAGCAGGATATATTGCATACAGTATTGCAGACCGTCCGGGACTTGCCGCCGGTTTTGTAGGTGGTATGATTGCCACGAAAGGTTGGGAATTTACAGATTTGACTGACCATGCAGCAGTTCCAGGATTTATCGGAGCATTGTTTGCAGGTTTTGCAGCAGGTTATTTGGTACTGTTATTGGAAAAACTTTGTGAGAAGTTACCTCAGTCTTTGGAGGGTATCAAACCGGTACTGATTTATCCGGTAGTTGGTATTTTAACCATTGGTGCGGTAATGTGTTTAGTAGATCCATTCTTCTCATGGCTCAATGTAGTATTGGCAGATGCCCTTGGCTCAATGAGCGGAAGCAGTAAGATTATTCTTGGACTGATACTTGGTGGCATGATGTCAGTGGATATGGGTGGTCCGGTAAACAAAGCAGCTTACGTATTTGGTACCGGAGCATTGGCAAATCAGGATGAAGCAGGATTTATGATTATGGCAGCCGTTATGGTTGGTGGTATGGTTCCTCCACTTGTAATTGCTCTTGCAACTACATTTTTCAAGAACCGCTTTACTGCAGCCGAGAGAAAATCAGGACCTGTCAACTACATTATGGGATTGTGCTTCATTTCAGAAGGTGCTATTCCTTATGCAGCAGCAGATCCACTAAGAGTTATTCCATCCTGTGTAGTTGGTTCTGCAACTGCCGGAGCATTATCTATGGCATTTGGCTGTACCTTACGCGCACCACATGGTGGATTGTTCGTAGTACCGGTAATCGGAAACTGGCCATTGTTCCTATTGGCATTGCTCATTGGCTCTGTAGTAGGAATGTTGTTACTTGCAATTCTTAAGAAACCTATCGAAGAGGAAAAATAGATGCAACTTTTGTTTGAATTTTAGATAATATCCTGGTTCTTCTAATATTGTTGATAACAATAAGAAGAACCGGGAAAACAAGAAAGGGGTAATTATTATGGTAGCACAGACAATTACAATTAAAAATGAACAAGGATTACACATGAGACCAGCAGGAGTGCTTTCAAAAGCCGCTGCAAAATATCCATGCGATGTAAAATTGATTTCCGGCGATAAGGAAGTAAATGCAAAAAGTATCATGCTTATTATTGGTGCATGCTTAAAATGTGGAATGGATGTTACGGTACAGTGCGACGGTGACCAGGAAGAGGATGCATTAAAGGAAATTATTACATTGTTTGAAGATGGTTTTGGAGAATAGAGGTTTGAGTGAGGTGGTTTTATGGAAAAAGGAATCGGGGTGTCTTCAGGATACGGGGTAGGTCAGATTGTTAAAATCGAAGAAGCAGATTTAAACTATCAGGAGAAAAAGGTAGAAGATGCTGAGGCTGAGTTTGCCCGTTTTCAAAAGGCGATAGAAACATTTAAAGAGCGCACCACAGCTATGGCGGAAAAACTTCGTCAAAGCGTGGGAGAAAAAGAAGCTGAGATTTTAGAAGGACATATCATTATGATTTCAGATCCTGCGGTGGACGATCAGGTAAAAACACAGATAGAAGCAGGAACCTGTGCAGAAACTGCATTTTCAAGTGTTTGTGATTTATTTATCCAAATGTTTCAGATGGCGGATGATGAACTGACAAATCAGCGTGTGACAGATGTTCAGGATATGCGTGCCCGTCTGTTAAAGATTTTACTTGGCATCGAGGAAGTGGACATTAGTCAGGTGCCAAAGGGAACCATTTTAGCTGCAAGGGATTTAACACCTTCCATGACGGTTGGCATCAACAAGGAAAATGTAGTAGGTATCATTACGGAAGTTGGTGGAAAAACTTCTCACTCTGCCATTCTTGCAAGAGCGCTTGAGGTGCCGGCTGTACTTAGTATCCCGGATGTGATGACAAAGGTGGAAAATGGTCAGACTGTTGCCATTGACGGAAACAGTGGTGAAGTGATTTTTAGTCCATCACCGGAGGAAGTGGCTGCTTATGAGAAAAAGAGAGCCGACTATTTGAAAGAAAAAGAGGCACTTAATGCACTCATTGGAAAACCAACTGCCACAATGGATGGAAAGAACGTAGAGCTTGTCTGCAACATTGGTAAGCCAAAGGATGCAGATGATGTGGTTAGTCGTGACGGTGAAGGCGTAGGATTGTTCCGTACAGAATTTTTGTTTATGGATAGAAACCAGATGCCTACAGAAGAAGAGCAGTTTAAGGCGTACAAAGAAGTGGCTGAAAAATTGCAGGGAAAACCTGTGATTATCAGAACTTTGGATGTTGGTGGAGACAAGGAGATTGCCTATCTTGATCTTCCAAAAGAGGACAATCCATTCCTTGGATATCGTGCCATCCGCGTATGCTTAGAGCGCAAGGAAATGTATCATGCACAGCTTCGTGCTTTAGTGCGTGCCAGTGCATTTGGCGACATTCGCATTATGGTACCGATGATTACTTGTTTAGACGAGCTTCGTCAGGTAAAAGAAATGGTAGAAGGCATTAAGGAAGAGTTGTCAAAAGAAAGCATTCCATACAAAGAAGATATTCCTGTGGGAGTTATGATTGAAACTCCGGCAGCAGCCATGATTTCAGACCTTCTGGCAAAAGAAGCTGCTTTCTTTAGTATCGGAACCAACGATTTGACGCAGTACACTATGGTTGTTGACCGTGGAAATGCCCATGTGGCTTACCTTTATTCTACCTACAATCCGGCAGTGCTTCGAACCATTGAGAAAGTCATCAAAGCCGGAAATGAAGCAGGAATTCCAGTGGGTATGTGTGGAGAAGCAGCATCAGATCCCAATCTTATACCATTGTTACTGGCTTACGGACTGGATGAATTCAGCGTAAGTGCAACCTCTGTTCTTGCCACAAGAAAAACCATTTCTAAGTGGTCTATGGAAGATGCAAAAACTTTGGCAGAAAAAGTTTCCAAGTTAGGAACGGAAGCTGAAGTAGCGAAAATGTTAGAAGAAAATAAGAGATAAAAAAGAGAAAAGGTTTTGTTGAACACTAGAAAACAGCTGCGTTAAGTTGTCTGTATTTGCTACACGCTCCGAGTGGAGCTACTTGCTTATACACCCAACGAAACGCAGCTGTTTCTTTATGTAATAGGAAATTGCGATGCAAGGATGCGCAGACCGCGGAGATGGAGTTAATTGCTGCGCAATACCGCGGTCGTGCTAGAGTTTTGCAAGCAAAACTCTTTGTTCTGAGCAAGCATGCATTTTGGTGGAGAGAGTTGAATTTAGAATGTTAAAGTTGTAATAGTTTCGTTTGCTCCGGAACTGAAGGAAAAATCCCAATCGTGCTCCTCAGCAAATCGTTTTGCCTGCCAAATGCCGAGATTTCTGTAGTAATTATTCTCGGAAATATGATTTTGGTTCAATTCGCAAAGGTCTGAAACAGAAATAGTATTTCCGTTATGTTCAATTACAATTTGTCCTTTTCCGGGAGCCGGATTATTAAGGATTAGTTTGATTTCTGAAACTTCCGTAATGCGGTGGAATGCATTTTTTAGAAGTGAAATCAGCATGTTTTGGAAGTTTTCCTTGTTGCAAAAATAATTCTGAAAAATTCCAGGATCATCAATCTTTTTTTCGTAAACAAAATTTATATCGCATGTTTTTCCGAATTTTTCATAGTGTTTACCGATGGTATCACAAATAGAAATCATGTTGATGTATTCATTGGATACCTGAAGGTATGCTTTAATAGCTTCATAGTGTCCGTAAATTTCATCTAGTAAATCGGTATCATCCTTTGGTTCATTTGCCAGAACCACGTCTTTTAAATGCTCATAGGTTGGTTCATCATCGGCAGATTGAACCGTCAGTTCATTGCGCAGTAAACTGCCAAGCTTCTCTAGTTCATCATCGATTTCATGGCAGAATTGCGAAAATGCATCTGCAAAGGTTTCATTGTCACGACATAAATTATATAAAGTTTCAATTATTTCTTTTCTAGACATGGTTAATTCCCTTTAGACCCTTTCTTTTAACTGATTAGCGATTGCCTCTTATAGTCTTTGATAAACTGTGGATGGCCATCGCTTTG
>LXOW01172693.1_pt1 | contig 38196 bp, 34 predicted proteins | sample 1368591 | NCBI WGS metagenome assembly LXOW01 (sample SAMN04884650, study PRJNA319009) | bovine gut metagenome | isolation source: Cow rumen | host: Bos taurus | place: Italy: Legnaro (PD) | collected 2014-07-09
ATCGCCACCTTCTCATATTTTGCCGAGACATCAGTTGTGGCATCGACCTTGGCGTCATAATCCACCTTCTTCACGTCAATGCCCAGCGATGTATTGCCCAAGGTCAGCGAGATATGGTTCTTCTTGTACTCGTCCCAGAAGCGGTTCTGTATCATCTGGAACGTTATGCCGTTCTTCTTCAGTATCTCTACATTCTCATAGCGTTCCTTCACATACTGTTTGTGGATGCGGTCTATCAGGAGTACATAGTCGGGTGTGAACTCCAGTCGGCCTGCCTCCATGAGTCCGAGAGGCGTGACGAGCACCCTCACCACCACATCGTGCTGCATCTGCAAACGTCCATCGACAGAGATATCGTTCTTGCCATCGTTGATTTTCACGTCGAGCTTGGCCGTGACGCTGTTGTGCTTCTCCCAGTCGGGTACTTCCGCATCCCTCTTCGAAGGTGGGATGTTATTGCTTGGCGTACTCTTATCTGTCGTGCTTACAGAGGGGGTTACGGCGGGTCCCTCAACCACCTTGTGCGTACCGCACGACGTCATGATGAGCAACATCATGGTGCAGGCAACGCACCATTTCATCGTTAGTATCCTAATCATTTTGTATCTTTGTTTTCGTTAAGTTTCTTTTCTATAGCTTCGAGATGCTGTTTTATCTCGTCGTCAATCTCGAGATATTCCGGATTGAGGCTCTCTCCTGCGGCCTCGGCCTCCTTCTTGAGGTCGGCAATCTCCTGTTCCATTGCCTTCAGCGCCATGTCGATGTACATCTTGGCCTCTTCGTATCGTCCTTCCTGATACAGAATCCATGCATAGGTGTCAAGATATGTGCCATTGGTGGGCTCGGCCATGATGGTTTTGTGGCTCATCTTCTCGGCCTTCTCCAGCTCGCGCCCGTCAACAGAGAGGAAGTATGCATAGTTGTTCAGACACATCATCCTGTCAGGGTCATACACGAGGCAGCTGTCGTAGGCGTTGTATGCCTCCTCTTTCATATCCTTCTTATGCAGGATGTCGCCAAGCATCACATAGATATTTGCGCTCATCTCCGCCTTCGTGCTTTCTGTTATGTTTGCTGCTCCGAGCCGCAGGGTGGTGATGGCGTCGTCGTCCATATTGTTGAGGTGCTGCGCCAGTCCGAGGTAGTAGTATAGTGCGGGCTCATTGGGCACATACTCCACGGCCTTCTTGCATTCCCTTACCACGTTCGTATCCACCGTGTCGCGCCACAGTATCTCGATGAGCGAGAGGCGTGCCCTGATGTCCTCAGGCTTTATTGCGAGAATCTTTTCCAATGCTCCGCGAATGGAGTCTTCAGGCGCGGTCTTCATCCATTGGTACATAAGGCTTACGCGCGTATCGTCGTCGGTGCGGGGATTGTCGATGATATTGTTCATCAGGCTATCGGCCTGCTCCTCCTTTCCCGTAGCGCGATAGAAGTCCATGAGCGATGTCTGTCCCTGAAGATTCGAGGGTTCCTCCTTCAAGACATCAAGAAAAGCCTTCAGTGCCTCGTCCTTCCTGCCGTTGGTAAAGAGCCAGTTGCCCATCATCACCTGCAGGTTGAGGTCATAGGGATGCTTGTCGATGAGGCTTCTGAGCTCATCGTATGCGCCCTGCTGATTGCCCATAAAGGAATAGGCCTGCATCTTCGAGAGCGTGATGTCCTCGCTCTGTCCCTCCTGCAGCTCAAGTCGGTCGAGGGTCTTGAGCAGGTTGTCATAGTCGTGCTGCTGCTCATAGATGCGCACAAGGAGCTCAAGGATGTCGGAGCGGTCAGGCATTCGGGCCACGAGGTCTTCATAAACCTTCGTTGCCGACTCCACATCGCTGCGGTAGAGGTAGGTCTGCGCCAGCCTCTCCGCAAACTCCGTATTCTCGGGTGCAAGAGCCGTAGCACGCTCCAGGAATGACAGTCCGATGCTGTCAAGCCCGACGGCGTAGTTGAGCATTCCGAGACTGTAGTTTACCTCCGCGGCATCGGGCCTCAGCTCGTAGCAACGGCGGAACAGTTCGTGTGCCTTGTCATAGTGGCTCATGTCCATCTGCCTCACCGCCTCAAGGTAGATGTATTCGTATTTGCCGGCTCCCACATGGAGCGAGCAGCATACCAGCAATATGATTCCTAAGAGTCTTGACAATGTTTGCTTCTTTATTACTTCGTGTCGGTGTAACGATTACTCCTTATTTTATTTTGTGCCTGTATGACCATAGCCTCCCTCACCGCGCTCCGTCTCGTCCAGTTCCTCAACAATGACAAAGTCGGCCTGCTCGTGCTTGGCTATCACCATCTGTGCAATGCGCTCACCGGGTTCTATGGTGAAGGGCTCGTTTGACACATTCACCAGCACCACGCCTATCTCACCGCGATAGTCTGCATCGATGGTGCCTGGGGTATTGAGCACCGTTATGCCGTGCTTCAGAGCGAGTCCGGAGCGAGGGCGCACCTGTGCCTCATAGCCTTCGGGGAGTGATATGCGGAGCCCCGTCGGGAAGAGGTGGCGCTCCAGTGGCTTCAGCGTTACGGCCTCAGTAATATCGGCACGCAGATCCATGCCTGCGCTCTGCGGCGTGGCATACTGTGGGAGGGGCTGACGGCCCGTATTTACTACTTTTATCTGTATCATGTCGTTGCTTTATTTATAGAATGTCTTTTCGAAAGCCTGGAACTCATCCTGCCCTTTCACGCATCGCTTCCACCATGCCTCAAGGAATCCGAACCCGTAGCCCATGAGCTGTGTGAAAGCGGCGGCGATGCTGATAAAGCCTATCTTCACGGAGCGGTTCCTTATGGATGAGTCGATGAGGATGAGCAGGGCGTAAAGGATGATTGGCAGCCACGGGGCAGCACACAGCCAGTACCATTTCTCCACATCGTCGTAGGCCATCAATATACGCCCTACAGCAGAGATGAGTATGAGCCCAATCACTCCCACGGTGAACACCATCGGGAGCATGTGCACCAGCTTCATCGTGCCGGGATGGCGCTTCTCCAGGTTTATGCGTGCTATGCCGCTGTTGTACACCTGACGGAAGAACTTCTTCAGGTCTGTGCGCCGCTTGTGCCACACCCACGCTGAGGGGAAGAGGCAGGTCCTGTAGCCCGCCTCCACGATGCGATATGAGAAATCGATGTCCTCACCGAAGCGCATCTTGGTGAAGCCTCCCAGCTTTCGGTACACATCGCTGCGCACACCCATGTTGTATGAGCGGGGATAGAACTTGTCCAGCGCACCCTTGTTGGACTTCTGCGCAGAACCGCTGTTGCCTTTCTGCGCCGCGCCCTTGCCAGCCTTGCCGCCGCGTATGCCTCCGGTGGTGAAGAAACTCGTCATAGAATAGCTGATGGCCTTCTGTACGGGTGTGAACGACGGATGAGCCGCATCGGGCCCGCCGAAGGCTCCTATCTCGCCTGCCGCAGACTGTTGCTGCAGCTCTTCATGGACGCACTTCAGATAGTCGTCAGGCAGGACGATGTCGCTGTCGAGTATTATGAGCCACTCGCCCTTGGCGTGTTCCGCGCCATAGTTGCGGCTCTGGCCGGGACCGCTGTTCGCCTTGCTCAGGTACGACAGCGGCAGGATGTCCGCAAAAGCATCGCAGACATCCTTACAGGTGACAGTGGAACCATCCTCCACGATTATCACCTCATAATCAGTAAAGGCCTGACGAGTAAGGCTCTCCAAGAGTTCCTTTACCTCGTCAGGCCTATTATATACAGGTACTATTAATGAATACATTATTCCTTCATGCGCTGCAGGTAGCTGCCGTCGCGTGTGTCGACCTGAACGAGCTCACCCTCCTCGATGAAGAGAGGCACGCGAATCTCAACGCCAGTCTCCAGAGTGGCAGGCTTCAGGGTGTTGGTGGCGGTATCGCCCTTCACACCTGGCTCAGAATGAACCACGCGGAGCACTGTCTTTACGGGCATCTCTGCATAGAGCACGGTGTCAGTATCAGCATCGCTGACAACCTCCACGATGTCTGACTCCTTCATAAACTCCACACCCGTTACGAGGTCGGCAGCGATAGGAGTCTGGTCATAGGTCTCCTGGTTCATAAAGATATAGTCCTCACCCTCTTTGTAGAGATACTGATATGGACGACGTGAAATCTGTACGTCCTCCAGTTTCTCACCAATGTTGAAGCGACGCTCCAGTACACGACCGTCAGTCACGTTCTTCAACTTTACATTCATGATTGTGTTACCCTTACCTGGCTTGCGATGCTGGAAATCGATGCAAACCCAAATGCCACCGTCCATACGAACGGCAACGCCTTTCTTAATGTCTTGTGAATTAATCATAATTATTTGTGTAATACCTTGAATAAGCGCATAATACGCATGCAAAATTACAAAAATTCCTCTAATAAGTAGGTGCAAATCAATTTTTTTAACGTCATTTAGAGATATTTCCGCTCCGTTTCTTGCGTAATTAAATAATTATGCGTACCTTTGCACCTCGAATTGCGCCTTCAAGCGCACTGTATGAGCCAAAACAAGCAAAACAGAATATAAAAAGAGCAATGAAAAGAACATTCCAACCACACAATCGTCGCCGCGTGAACAAGCATGGATTCCGTGAGCGTATGTCAACAAAGAACGGTCGTCGTGTGCTGGCTTCACGTCGTGCACATGGTCGTAAGAAACTCACAGTCAGCGACGAGCACCACGGAAAATAAGCCCTTGGGCTTTCCGCCAGACAGCAGCCTGCCATCTCCAACCAAGGGACATGACAGGCTGTTTTTGCTTTTATAACCCCACTAACCTCTTGCACCCCGCCGCAACATGCCCGAATGGATAGTACGCGACATCTATGAGCCCGCCTCCCCCGAGTCCGACAAACAGGGCAACGAGGATACACCTCGCGACAAACTGACCCTCGACCAATGGTCGGAGGAGGATCAGCCGCGTGAGAAACTCATGCGTCTGGGAGCCGAAGCGCTGTCGTCGGCAGAACTGCTGGCCATACTGATACGTTCGGGCAGCACCGACAGCACCGCCGTCGACCTGATGAAACAGCTCCTCCACGACTGCGGCGACAGCCTTGCCATGCTCGGAAAGATGTCCCAGCAGCAGCTGATGTCATATAAAGGCATCGGCGAGGCCAAGGCTCTCAGCATCATTGCGGCCTGCGAGCTGGGCAAGCGCCGGCAGCTGTCAGAGATGCCCGAGCGCACCGACCTCAGCACTGCCGAGAAGATGTACCAGCATCTGTGGCCTATAATGAGAGACCTCGACGTGGAAGAGGCTCATGTGGTGCTCATGAACCAGGCCTTCAAACACATCAAAACCATACGGCTGTCACATGGCGGCATCACCGAGACCGCCGTCGACGTAAGGGTGATAATGAAAGAGGCCGTCATCAACAACGCCACTATTATAGCCCTCGCCCATAACCATCCCAGCGGCAAGACCCACCCCAGCCGCGATGACGACATGCTGACAATGAAGGTGAGTGAAGCCTGCAAGACGATGAGGATACACTTTGCCGACCATATCATAGTGACCGACGGCGACTACTACTCATATCGGGAAGAAGGAAAGCTATAGGCATAAGCACCTCTTTACAAAAGGAAGAAATGACACAAGAAGAAAAAGAAAAGACAGAACAGCGCATCATAGAGGTACTAAAGACCGTCTATGACCCCGAGATACCCGTAAACATCTACGACCTCGGACTGATATACAAGATAGACCTCAACCCCGACGGTGCCCTCGACATCGACATGACATTCACCGCACCTTCATGTCCTGCGGCAGACTTCATCATTGAAGACGTACGCACCAAGGTAGAGGCCGTCAAGGGAGTCACCTCGGCAAACGTCAACATGGTCTTCGAGCCCGAATGGGACAAGTCGATGATGACTGAAGAGGCACGCATAGAACTGGGCTTTGACTAAAGGAGGCTCCAGCCCATTCACCACCCACGGCATAACACATCCGCGGCATAACACACCACAAACCACCACGCTAATGACAGGCAATATCTACTTCCTCTCCGACGCGCACCTCGGTTCGCTGGCCATTGACCACAGACGCATGCAAGAGCGCAGGCTGGTCAACTTCCTTGACAGCATCAAGGGACAGGCAGAAGCCATATACCTCCTCGGCGACATGTTCGACTTCTGGTATGAGTACGGCAAGGTAGTACCGAAGGGCTTCACACGCTTCCTGGGCAAGCTGTCAGAGCTGACCGACAACGGCGTGGAGGTGCACTACTTCACCGGCAACCACGACATCTGGGCCTACGGCTACCTGGAGGAAGAGTGCGGAGTGACGCTCCATCGCAAGCCGCTGACAACCGAGCTGCATGGCAAGACATTCTTCCTGGCCCACGGCGACGGCCTTGGCGACCCCGACAAGAAGTTCCAGTTCATACGCGGCATCTTCCACAGCAAACTCTGCCAGACGCTGTTCACATGGCTGCACCCCGACCTTGGAATGCGCTTCGGTCTCAACTGGGCAAAGCACTCAAGGCTGAAGAGGCCTGACGGGCAGGAGCTGCCTTACTTGGGCGAGGACAAAGAGTATCTGGTTCGCTTTGCAAAGGAATACCTTACGGAGCACCGCGACATCGACTTCCTACTGTTCGGACATCGCCACATAGAGCTCGACCTCATGCTGAGCAAGCAGACACGCATGATGATACTGGGCGATTGGATCAACACATTCACCTATGCCGTTTACGACGGCGAGCACCTCTTCATGGAGAACTACGAAGAAGGGGCATGACCCCGCCACCATCATGAATAACGCAACCCGCCTAAACAGAAGTTTTCTCAATACTAACAATACTCCTAACCGGAAGTTTACTCAACACTAACAATACTCCTAAACACTCCAAAATATGCAGACATTCAAAAAAATCCTATTGTGTGTAAGCATCCTTGTGTCAGTTGCCACACTGCGCATGCATGCTCAGGGATACCCCATCACACCCGTACCATTCACATCAGTAAAGGTAGTGCCCAACAGTTTCTGGGGCCAGCGTCTGGAGGCCAGCCGCACCATCACCATCCCTCTTGCCTTCAGCAAGTGTGAGAGTGAGGGCCGCTACACCAACTTCGTGCGCGCAGCAAAGCCAAGCGAAGAATACGACGTATCATCGTTCATGGGTTTTTCTTTCGACGATACCGACCCTTACAAGACCATCGAGGGAGCCAGCTACATCCTGCAGACCTTCCCCGACAAGAAACTCAAGGCGTATATCGACAGTGTGCTGAACATCATCGGTGCTGCGCAGGAGCCTGACGGCTACCTCTATACCGCCCGCACCATCAATCCCAACAAGCCACATAAATGGTCTGGCGACAAACGCTGGGTGAAGGAGGAAGACCTCAGCCATGAGCTATACAACCTCGGCCACATGGTGGAGGGAGCCGTAGCCCACTGGCAGGCTACAGGTTCAAGGAAGTTCCTCGACATCGCCATCAGGTATGCCGACTGCGTAGTGAAAGAGGTGGGAGCCAATCCCGGACAGGCATGTGTGGTGCCTGGCCATCAGATAGCCGAGATGGCACTGTGCAAGCTCTACCTCGCTACGGGTAACAAGGCCTATCTTGACGAAGCAAAATTCATGCTTGACTATCGCGGCAAGACAACCATCAAGAACCAATATTCGCAGAGCCACAAGCCCGTGACAGAACAGGACGAAGCCGTAGGGCATGCCGTGCGTGCCGCCTATATGTATGCCGGTATGGCCGATGTAGCCGCGCTCACCGGAGACAAAGACTACATCACTGCCATTGACCGTATATGGGAGAATATTGTATCAAAGAAGATGTATATCACCGGAGGCATCGGCTCTACGTCACATGGCGAGGCTTTCGGCAGGAACTATGAGCTGCCTAACATGTCGGCCTACTGCGAGACGTGCGCAGCCATAGGAAACGTTTATGTCAACTACCGACTGTTCCTCCTTCATGGCGACTCCAAGTACTACGATGTGCTGGAGCGCTCACTCTATAACGGCCTCATCTCAGGTGTGAGCCTTGAAGGCGGACACTTCTTCTACCCCAACCCGCTGGAGTCTATGGGCCAGCATGAGCGCAAACCCTGGTTCGGATGTGCCTGCTGCCCAAGCAACATCTGCCGTTTCATACCTTCGCTGCCAGGATATGTGTATGCTGTAAAGGACAACGACCTCTACGTCAACCTCTTCCTTGCAAACACGTCCACAGTCAACGTGGCAGGCAAGAAGGTGCAACTGACGCAGAGCACGGAATATCCTTATAGCGGAGACGTGAAGATAAAGGTCGACAAGAACAAAGCCGGAACATTCGCCCTGAAGATCCGCATCCCGGGATGGGTGCAGGGCCGTCCTGTCTGCAGTGACCTCTACACCTACATCGATGGCAAGAAGACAGGGTACACCATCAGCGTCAACGGACAGGACATTGAGCTCAGCGCCGACGATATCAAGAACAATCAGGGCTATGCCGTCATATCACGCAAGTGGAAGGCAGGAGACGTAGTCAGCATCCACTTCGACCTGGAGCCACGCATCGTACAGGCCAACTTCGAAGTGAAGGACGACCGCGGACGTGTGGCAATAGAGCGCGGTCCTGTGGTTTACTGTGCCGAATGGCCCGACAACAATTTCGACATCAACAACATGGTGTTGAACCAGCGCCAGAGCTTTACCCTCGGCACCCTGCCCGTACAAAGCTTCATGCCAAATGACGGCAGCGCAGCAAAGCTCTCGACCGTGGCCTCACAGAATATCACCACGCTCACCGCTGACGCCCAGGAGCTGAGCTACGATGCACAGGGACGCCTCGTCACGAAGGACGTGAAGCTGAAGCTAATCCCCTACTACGCCTGGTGTCATCGCGGCAGCGGCAATATGAAGGTGTGGCTGCCAGCCGACGTGATGTCTATCATCAACATCAACAGTAACAAGAACGAACGCGGACAGAACATCTTCCACGACTGATGCTTTCCCGCATACGATTGACGCATCTCCTTGCAGATGCGTCCCATAGAAAAAGTTTCGCCCCGCTGCTCTTTGTTCAAGAGCGGCGGGGCTTTTTCACATTCCGATGTATTATGCTTAAGAGTAGCAACTGAAGTAGGTTGTCAACCATCAAGGTTGAACTTTGTGATAGAAGTCTGGCACGAAGCCTGACTGGTGCATTATTAGGTTGTGGTATCCCGTTATATCTCTTTTGTGCCTTTTTTATTTGATAGTACAGATTCAGTGAAAGATTGGGTTTGCCACCGGATTGCATTGCAAAGGTAACAAAAAAAAGTTGACACTCTTTAACTGAATATCAACTTTTTTTAAGGGGTTTACATTCTTTAACATTGTGCACCCACACAATTTTTTGAGCCTTCTCAGCAATGTGTTATTTACGTCCAAAATCTGCAGGAATCTCGCCCCACTCCTTTGTGTTCCATTTTTCCACTGGAACACGAAAAGAATGTGTTTTCAGCCATGTCTCTGCCCTTTGTATGAGGTTCAGGGCCTGTTCCGTTTCCGGCTCTCGCTTTAACGTGGTTTTACACTTTTGCTTCTTCACCCACAGCTGTGCATTGACGGAATCGCTATAAATTGTGTATCCCGTGATGCCACGCTGATACATCAGCGCCATAGCATGGACGATAGCCAGGAACTCCCCAATATTGTTAGTACCCTTTATCGGTCCGAAGTGGAATATAACGTGTCCCGTCGTGAGGTCCACGCCCCTGTACTCCATCGGTCCGGGGTTCCCAAGGCATGAGGCATCAACGGCCCAGGCTCGTGTTATACTTCTCTGTGTCATTAGCGATTATATAGAACCTACCTTAGCAGGACCCTCTTTACATTCTTTCCGGCACCTCAATGCCAAGCAGGGACATACCGTTCTTGATGGTCTTAGCCACATTGGCGGCGATGACCAGTCGCAGCTGCTTCTGTTCGTCTGTATCGGCACCCAGGATGCTGTAGTCATGGTAGAACTGGTTGAAGGCCTTTGTCAGTTCATAACAGTAATTGGCAATGCCAGAAGGGCTGTAGTCCTTGCCGGCCTGCGCTACGGCAGCACCGTATTCGCCAATCTTCTGTATCAGCGCCACTTCTTTCTCGTTAAGCGTCAGCGAATCGCTGGCAGGTAGTGTGACACTAAGGTTCTGGCTGGCCGCCTTCCTTATTATACTGCGTATGCGCGCGTATGTGTATTGGATGAAAGGACCTGTGTTACCATTGAAGTCGATTGACTCCTCCGGGTTAAACAGCATATTCTTGCGTGCATCAACCTTCAGTATGAAGTATTTCAGGGCTCCCATGCCCACGATGCGTGCTATCTCCTGCTTCTCCGCCTCTGTCATATCGTCAAATTTGCCCAGCTCATCGCTCATCTTGCGTGCATCGCTGACCATTGTCTGAATGAGATCGTCGGCATCCACTACTGTTCCTTCCCTCGATTTCATCTTACCGTTAGGCAGTTCCACCATACCATAGGAGAAATGCACGAGGTCCTTGCCCCACTTGAAGCCGAGCTTATCGAGGAGGATGGAGAGCACCTGGAAGTGGTAGTTCTGTTCATTTCCCACCACATATATCATCTTGTCGATGGGGAAGTCCTGGAAGCGCAGCTTGGCGGTACCTATGTCCTGCGTCATGTAGACAGACGTGCCGTCGGAACGCAGGAGCAGCTTCTCGTCGAGGCCCTCCTTGGTGAGGTCAGCCCATACGCTATTGTCATCGCGACGATAGAAGAATCCTTTCTCAAGGCCTTCCTCCACCTTTTCCTTGCCTTCAAGGTATGTGTCTGACTCATAATATATCTTGTCGAAGCTGACACCCAGGGCCTTGTATGTCTCGTCGAAGCCGGCATACACCCATTCGTTCATCTTCTTCCAAAGACCTCTTACCTCCGGGTCGTTCTTCTCCCACTTGACAAGCATCTCGTGGGCCTCCTTGATAAGGGGCGCCTCATTCTTGGCTTTTTCCTTTGCAGCATCTTCGGTCATGCCTTCAGCCACATACTGCTTAGCCAGCTCGCTGCATTCTTCCCTATAGTGCTTATCGAAGGCCACATAATAGTCACCGATAAGGTGGTCGCCCTTCTTTCCGCTACTTTCGGGAGTCTCACCGTTGCCCCATTTCAGCCATGCGAGCATCGACTTGCAGATGTGTATGCCACGATCGTTTACGATATTGGTCTTTACCACCTTGTTGCCGTTGGCCTGCATAATCTGCGCCAGCGACCATCCCAGGAGGTTGTTGCGCACGTGTCCCAGATGGAGAGGCTTATTGGTGTTGGGCGATGAGTATTCAATCATCACAAGCGGGCTGTCTTCCTTGGCCTGCTTCTCGCCGTAATGTCCGTCGCTGTCGATAGCCTTGAGCACATCAATCCATGCTCCTGAGCCTATGCTGAGGTTCAGGAATCCCTTCACCACATTGAAGCCGCTGACTGCGGGGCAGTTTGCCTTGAGCCATTCGCCAATCTCCTGTGCCGTTGCCTCGGGGGCCTTCCGCGACATCTTGAGGAAAGGGAACACCACCAAGGTGAGGTTGCCCTCAAACTCTGCCCTTGTCTTCTGTAACTGTGCCTGCTTCTCAGGAATATCCTGACCGTAAAGTTCTTTAACTGCGGCAATCACCGCCTGTGTTATCATTTGTTCCATTTATATTGGTATTCTTCTTCTGTTTTTGTGATATTACCCTACCTGTGAGCCGGGCTTGACGTCCTTTGATGTGGTGGTTACGGAGAGCGTGCCGTCATAGTTCACGGCTGAGAGTATCATACCCTGACTCTCTTCGCCCATCATCTTACGTGGTGCGAAGTTGGCCACGAAGAGCACCTGCTTGCCTACGAGTTCCTGCGGGTCTTCATAATAAGCCGCGATACCGCTGAGGATGGTGCGCCCCTCTGGGGTGCCATCATCGATATGGAACTTCAGCAGTTTCTTCGACTTCTTCACCTTCTCGCACGATGTGACGAGGCCCACGCGGATGTCGAGCTTCTCAAACGTCTCGAAGTCAACATTCTCCTTCACGGGTTCGGGCACGTAGCTGCCGGCAGCATTCGCCTTTTGGGTGTCCTCCAGCTTTTTCAGTTGCTGCTCTATCACGCTGTCCTCTATCTTCTCAAAGAGCAGGGCAGGCTCGTTAAGCTGCTTGCCGGCCTTGAGGATATCCATGTCGCCCAGCTGTTCCCATGAGAAGGTGTCGAGAGCTATCATATTCCTGAGCGTCTTGCTTGAGAAAGGCAGGAAAGGCTCAAAGGCTATTGACAGGTTAGCCGTAAGCTGCAGACAAACGTAGAGGATTGTCTTGACGCGCTCCATATCGGTCTTTGCCACCTTCCAAGGCTCACACTCGGTGATGTAACGGTTGCCGATGCGGGCCAGATTCATGGCTTCCTTCTGTGCCTCGCGGAACTTGAACTGCTCCAGATACTCCTCCACGTTGGCCTTCACATCCTTGAACTCAGAGATGGCCTGCTTGTCGATATCGTTGAGCTCACCACACTCAGGCACGATGCCTTGGAAATACTTCTTCGTCAGCTGCAGGGCTCGGTTGACGAAATTGCCGTAGATAGCAACGAGCTCAGAGTTGTTTCGCTCCTGGAAGTCCTTCCACGTGAAGTTGTTGTCCTTCGTCTCCGGCGCATTGGCGGTGAGGACATAGCGCAGCACATCCTGCTTGCCGGGCAGGTCAACGAGGTACTCGTGCAGCCATACGGCCCAGTTGCGGGAGGTAGAAATCTTGTCGTCCTCCAGGTTAAGGAACTCATTGGCCGGCACATTATCGGGCATGATATAGCCTCCGTGAGCCTTCATCATCACAGGGAAGATGAGGCAATGGAACACGATGTTGTCCTTGCCGATGAAATGAACGAGGCGCGTATCCTCATCCTGCCACCACTTCTGCCATGTGCCCCATTTCTCAGGCTCATTCTCACATAGTTCCTTGGTGTTGGAGATATATCCTATAGGTGCGTCGAACCATACATAGAGCACCTTGCCCTCAGCGCCCTCAACGGGAACGGGTATACCCCAGTCAAGGTCGCGCGTCATGGCACGGGGCTGAAGGTCCATATCCAGCCACGACTTACACTGGCCGTAGACGTTGCTGCGCCACTCCTTATGGCCTGCAAGAATCCAGTCCTTCAGCCACTCTTGGTATTTGTTCAGAGGGAGATACCAGTTCTTTGTAGGCTTCTTCACCAGGCCGTGACCCGGGTTGTTCTTGTTCGTAGGGTTGATGAGCTCATCGGGCGAGAGCGTAGCACCGCATTTCTCGCACTGGTCGCCGTATGCACCCTGATTGTGGCATCGCGGACATTCGCCCACGATGTTGCGGTCGGTGAGGAATTCGCCAGTCACCTCGTCGCAATACTGTTCCTCGACAATCTCCTCCAGCTCACCCTTGTCGTAGAGGGTGCGGAAGAAGTCGGCAGCAAACTTATGGTGCGTGGGACTGGTGGTGCGGCTGTAGATGTCGAAAGAGATGCCGAAGTCCTCAAACGACTTCTTGATCATCTCATGATAACGGTCCACCACCTGCTGTACGGTGATGCCCTCCTGCTTGGCGCGGATAGTAACGGGCACGCCGTGCTCGTCAGAACCTCCGATGAACACCACCTCGCGGTTCTTCAGCCTGAGGTAGCGCACGTAGATGTCGGCTGGCACATATACTCCAGCCAGATGCCCTATATGGACCCCGCCATTAGCGTAAGGCAGGGCCGCGGTAACGGTTGTTCGCTTGTAATTCTTCTGTTCCATATATTAGTTAAGTGATTTGTATTAAGTAAAAAGAAAAGAGTGAAGAGAAAAAACCGGCTTTCACCGTTTCTTATTCAAAGTTCTTCTTCTGCAGCTTGAAGTTCGTGCCGAGATATTTCTCCCTTACCACGCGGTTTGCTGCGAGTTCATCGGGAGTGCCGTGAAAGAGTATCCTTCCCTCGAAGAGCAGATATGCACGGTCGGTGATGTTCAGCGTCTCATGCACGTTATGGTCGGTGATGAGGATGCCGATGTTGCGATGCTTCAGGTGCCATACCACGCGCTGAATCTCCTCCACGGCTATAGGGTCGACGCCGGCAAAGGGCTCATCGAGCATGATGAACTTAGGCTCTATGGCCAGACAGCGCGCTATCTCCGTGCGTCGACGCTCACCACCCGAGAGGCGGTCGCCCAGGTTCTTCCTCACCTTCTGCAGAGAGAACTCGCTGATGAGACTCTCCAGCTTCTCCAACTGCTCCCGACGGGGCTTGCCCGTCATCTCAAGGACGGAGAGGATGTTGTCTTCCACCGACATCTTCCTGAACACGCTGGGCTCCTGTGGCAGATAGCCCACGCCGTTCTTAGCATGCTCATAGACGGCCATTGAGGTTATCTCCTTGTCGTCGATGAACACACGGCCCGCATTAGGCACCACCAGGCCGGTCGTCATGTAGAAAGAGGTGGTCTTGCCTGCTCCGTTAGGACCCAGCAGCCCCACTATCTCGCCCTGCCTGACATCGAAAGAGACATCGCTGACCACGGTGCGCTTGCCATAGATCTTCACCAGTCCCTCGCTGCGAAGAGTTGACACCTGGGGCTGCGACTCCTGCGGAGACCCTTCAACGGACACAGCCATCTGCGACTCCTTAGGCAGCGTTTGTTCCTTGGAAGTCTCCTCCACCTGCGGCGTGTCAGGCGTTAAGTAGTTTTGCTCTTGCATCATTATATTCCTTAATAAGTCTTTCCATTATCACGCTGACGGGCTCAATGGTCTTTATTGCCGACGCTATCTGGCCTATCTCCATCTCGCCGCCGTCGGTATCGCCGTCGAAGATGCCGCGCCTTGTAGCCTTCTCGCCAAGAATCTCCAGCAGCTCCGGGACGTCAGCGCCCCTGTCCTCTGCCTCTGCAATACGTTTGTACAGCCCGTTCTTTACGAGACGTGACGGCGAGAGTTTCTTCAGGCACAGCATCGTGTCGCCTTCCTGCAGCGTGGTACACACTTCCTTGAAGGCATCGCTGGCGCTGCTCTCCTTGGAGAGGGCAAAGAGCGTACCTATCTGCACTCCTTCTGCGCCCAGCACCTGTGCCGCCAGACAAGCCTCGCCGGAGGCTATGCCGCCAGCGGCGATGAGAGGCAGGGTAGTAGCTTTGCGCACCTGTGGGATCAGGCACATCGTGGTGGTCTCCTCCTTGCCATTGTGGCCTCCGGCCTCGAAGCCCTCTGCAACGACAACGTCAACACCGGCCTCCTCACATTTCTTGGCAAACTTCGACGAGCTGACCACATGGGCCACCGTCATGCCGGCCTCGTGGAAACGCTGGGTGTACTTCTTGGGACTGCCGGCAGAGGTGAACACTATCTTGCATCCCTCTTCGATAATCATGTCGATGAGAGAGTCAATCTGCGGATACATCAGAGGCAGGTTGATGCCCCAGGGCTTGTCTGTGGCAGCCTTACACTTCTGTATATGCTCACGAAGGAGGTCAACCGACATGGTGCCTGCACCAATGAGGCCCAGACCACCAGCATTACTCACCGCTGCCGCAAGACGCCAGCCACTGCACCAAGCCATACCACCAGCTATGACAGGTTGCTCTATTCCAAAAATTTCCTTTATCCTATTCATGATTTACTCTTTATTCTTCGTATCCATGCATATCGTCACCGGGCCGTCATTGAGCAGTTCCACCTTCATGTAGGCACCGAACTGTCCCGTCTTCACCGGCTTGCCCAACTCCTGCTCCATAGCCTTCACGAAGGCCTCGTAGAGCGGGATGGTCACCTCATGGCTGCCTGCACGCAGATAGCTGGGACGGTTGCCTTTTTTGTAGGAAGCCCACAGCGTGAACTGCGACACTACCAGCACCTCGCCGCCCACATCCATGATGCTGCGGTTCATCACGCCGGCCTCATCGTCGAACACTCTCAGGCCCGCTATCTTGTGGCTCAGCCAGTCGATGTCCTCTTGCGTATCGGCATTCTCACATCCCAACAGAACCAGATAACCCTGGCCTATACTCGATGTCTCGACGCCCTCAATAGTTACGGATGCGTGCTGCACCCTCTGTATCACTGCTCGCATACTATTTTGCTTGAACTATGGGAGCAGTCCTCGCGCGCGCAGGCTCTCCCGTTCCAATTTTATCAGTTATAGGGTGCAAAGTTACAATTTTTTTTCCAATTGGCAAAATATATTACGCAAAGACTGACTTGCAAAGTGTCACTTTTTTATCCGAAAACCTTACAAAGTGATTTTTTCAAAGTGCCGAAATTGCGCGAATTTGAAAACAAAAAGTATCTTGGCCGCAAATATGCACAAATTTCGACATTTTATCCAACATGCTGAAATAATGCAACTTACCAAAAACAATGCAGGAAAAGACGCTCAAAAAGTCCAGAAACAGCTAAAAACCAGGCCTGAAAGGGCCACTTTTGGAAGGTAAAAGGGCAACTATTAGGAGGTAAAAGAGTAACTATTAGGAGGTAAAAGAGTAACTATTACAAGGTGACAGAGTATCTATCACTCGCCAACAGGCCAAAAACGACTTCTGAAAGGGCTGTCTCTTGCTCCAGATTTCATTTTCTGACCGGTAGTTTCAGAAAGTCAAAATGTCGATGAAATGGGCAAAAAAGTGACATTTTGCAAAATCGTCAGCCCCATTGCTGCGACCTGTCTTAGCCTAAAGAAAAAGACTATTGCATCGGGTAACTATACTGCCAGGCATGGCAACGTTTAGTTAACAATTATTAATTGTTATGTACAAATGCCAGTTTTTCGCTTTTTTATTAGTATCTTTGCCGTTGCAAATCTTTTACGGAGCAACAAACACTGGGGAATACTAGCCTATGAGCCCGATACAGTCAACGAAAATGACAAACTTTCGATGGACAGTATGTAGTTTACTGTTCTTCGCGACAATGATGACCTACCTGGATCGTCAGGTCTTGTCGTTGACCTGGAAAGACTTTCTGGCCCCAGAATTCGGGTGGAACGATAAAGACTACGGATACATTACCGGTATCTTTTCGCTGACGTATGCCGTATGCATGTTTTTCGTCGGTAAGTTGCTCGATGTCATAGGGATGCGGCGCGGATACCTTATCTCAATGGGCATCTGTACAGTAGGCACTCTGCTGCATGCCTTCTGCGGCATCATACTGAGCGGATTGCTGGCCGACACATGGTTTGTAGACTTCGACGGAGCCAAAGAGGCGCTGCACGACATGGGCGTAGCGGGCATCTCTATAACCACGATGAGCATATACTTCTTCATCGGATGCAGGAGCATCATGGCATTGGGACAGGCAGGCAACTTCCCCGCTGCGATATCGGTGACGGCAGAGTTCTTCCCAAAGAAAGACAGAGCCTTCGCCACCTCCATATTCAATAACGGCGCATGCGTGGGCTCGCTGCTTGCACCTATCACCATACCGCCTATAGCAAGGTTGCTCGGATGGGAGATGGCATTCATCATCGTAGGCGCTGTCGGATTCCTGTGGATGTTTGCCTGGCTCAAGCTATACAATAATGCCAACAACAGCAGCAAGGTAAACATTTCTGAATACAACTACATCCAGCAGGACAACAACGAGGAAAGCGTCAAGAACGAGGAGAGCATCAGCTTCATTCGATGTTTCTCATACCGCATCACATGGGCCTTCATGCTGGGAAAGCTCATGACCGACGGAGCATGGTGGTTCTACCTCTTCTGGGCACCAATCTATATCTCCGACACCTACGGCTATACTACTGATTCGCCGATGGGAATGGCCCTCATCTTCACAATATACCTTATCTGCATGCTCTCAGTCATTGGTGGATATCTGCCCACCTACCTGTCAGAAAACTATGCCCTCACGCCGCGCAGGGCACGACTGAGGGCGATGCTGGCATTCGCATGCATTCAGCTCATCGGCATCTTACAGTTACCTCTGGGAAGCCATTCTCCCTGGATACTGGTAATCATCATCGGCATCTTCGGAGCCGCCCATCAGAGCTGGTCGGCAAACCTCTTCTCTCTTGTGGGCGACAACATGCCCAAGAAATCTATTGCAACGGTGATAGGCATAGGAGGATTCGCCGGAGGTATGTCATCTTATCTCACGATGGTACTATCAGGTAAACTGCTCTTCTATGCAGACACCATGCAGGATGCATATACCTTCCTGGGATATAGCGGAAAGCCTGCTGCCTACATGACGATGTTCTGCATCTTCTCCGTAACATACCTTATAGGATGGGGTATCATCAGAGTGCTGTCATACGACGCCCGCTTGACAAACATGCAGCGCATGATGCCTGAACATACAGGGGCAGCCGAAGACTAACAAGGAATACTTAAACAAATAATTATAAAACAAAATCATGAGTGTAACAACAAACAAAATGACCAATTGGCGCTGGGTGATGTGCGCAATGCTTTTTGCCGCCACTACCGTCAATTACATGGACCGTCAGGTTCTGTCCCTTACGTGGAAAGACTTTATTTCACCAGAGTTTCATTGGAATGATGAGATTTATGGCAACATCACAGCCGTATTCTCCATCTTCTATGCCGTAGCAAACCTCTTCGCCGGTAAGTTCGTTGACTGGATGGGAACGAAGAAGGGTTATTTCTGGGCCATCGTAGTATGGTCGCTGGGAGCCGTGCTCCACGCTGGCTGCGGATGGTTCACAATGGTTTCTCTGGGGCTGCCCGACCTTGCTGCGATGGCTAAGACCACAGGACTCGTAGCCGTTTCCGTAGCAACTGTCAGCATGTATGCCTTCCTCGTATGCCGCTGCGTGCTCGCACTCGGTGAGGCAGGAAACTTCCCTGCAGCCATCAAGGTGACAGCCGAGTACTTCCCAAAGAAGGACCGCGCCTTCGCTACAGCTATCTTTAACTCAGGTGCATCAGTAGGTGCTCTTGCTGCACCTGCTTCTATACCTCTGCTGGCAAAGGCAATGGGCTGGGAGATGGCATTCATCATCATCGGTGCCATAGGATTCGTATGGGCTGGTATCTGGCTCTTTGTATATGACAAGCCAAAGAGCTCTAAGTTCGTCAACGAGGCTGAGCTCAACTACATCAACCAGGACGAAGAGAACGAGAAGGCCGCAGAGGTTGTCGTGGAAGAGAAGCAGATGTCTTACCTGGAGGCTTTCAGCCACAAGCAGACATGGTCTTTCGCCTTCGGTAAGTTCATGACCGACGGTGTATGGTGGTTCTTCCTCTTCTGGGCTCCGGCATACTTCTCTGACCAGTATGGCTACAAGTCAGACTCCAGCATGGGTATAGCACTTATCTTCACGCTCTACGCTATCGTTACGGTACTCTCAATGTTCGGTGGCTACCTGCCAAAGCTGTTCGTTGAGAAGAAGGGCATGAACCCATACCAGGGCCGTATGCTCGCCATGCTTATCTTCGCATTCTTCCCAGTGCTGGCCCTCTTCGCACAGCCAATGGGCGCATACAGCGCTTGGTGGCCNNACCGTTGGTGATATGTTCCCAAAGTCTGCCATCGCTACCATCACAGGTATCGGCTCAATGGCTGGCGGCTGCGGCTCATTCCTTATTAACAAGGTGTCAGGAAACCTCTTCACCTACGCTGAGCAGCAGGGTTCTGCATTCCAGTTTATGGGCTTTGAGGGCAAGCCTGCCGGCTACATGATTATCTTCTGCGTCTGTGCCGTTGCATACCTCATCGGCTGGTGCGTAATGAAGCTCCTCGTGCCAAAGTACAAGCCCGTTATTATGAAGTAATAACAGCGCAAGGATTCCCTTGCATCAGCAGGGCATCACCGCACTATATGATAAATCCCCGAAGCTTGATGGCTTCGGGGATTTGTTGTATATTCTGCTGCCCTTACAGGGCGTGTACTCAGCTCGCATCTATACCCAGGGCGATGCCCTGGGCTATGTGCTCGTTGGCCTTTCAGGCCGTTAGCTTGCTTGCGGAACTATTCTCTATGCCTTTCGCGTAGCAGCGACGCGGTTGCGGCAAGGATTGTATGTCTTTATTCTATGCCTTACTCGTTGCAGCAAGGTAGTTGCGGCAGGGGTTGGCATACATCGTCAGCATGCGCTCACGCAGGAAAGCCTTGTCGGGATTAGGCACAGAGACCTTCGCCATCTGCGCAGCGAGGTACTTCTCAAAGTCTGCCTTGTCCTTATCGGTGTACTTGTCGGCATTGTTGGTGCCATCCAGTTCGTCAAGCGCAATCCAGTTGCAGGGGTACAGACGGTAGCGCGAGTGTATCTCGCTGTCGATATGCTCCGCAACAAGACGGAATATCTCCTTCTTGGGCAACGAAGTGTCAAGGGTGTCAAGCCAGGAATCTATACATGGCGCAGCCTCATAGTGCACCCTACCCTTCTTGCCCAGTATGCCGGTCTTCATATTGTTCAGGTCATCCTGCTTTGACTTCTTCCATCCTGCCACATCACGCTTGAACTGGAACTCCTCAGCCTTGAGATAGTCGCATGGGTCATGCTCGTAAGATATCGCCAGCGGCGCTATGTGGAGATGCTTCAGGGCCGCAACGACTTCTTTACCGGCAGACCTGGAGCCCTGCTGCGCATTCTCACTTCCGCTTGATGCTGAGTCCTGCTGCGCATTCTCTTGGCCCTCAGAGGCACTATATCCCATAGCAAACATCTTCAACACGGAGTCCTGGGTGCGGTCATCGCTGTCCTTGGCGCGGCCTTCACGCTGCGCTATCCACACATTCTCATTCTTCTCATTGACCGCATAATGGATGTACTGGCTCATCAGCATGGAGGAGCGCATCATCTCATGAGCCGTCAAACCGCGACGAACGGTGAACGTCTTGTTCATGCGGACGAGCTTCTTTATCCACGGATAGATGAGCAGATTATCGCCGATACCAATCTCGCAGGTCTTCTCAAAGCCGTTATCGTAGAGCATGAGGTCGAGATATGCGGAGTCGAGCACTATGTCGCGGTGGTTTGAAACGAAGAGATAGCGGTGCTTCTTGTCCATATCCTTGGGAAAGCCAAAGGTGGTGCCGCTGGTGCAGCGCCATATAGACAGCTTCACAACAGGTTTCATGAAGCGCAGCTGAAAGTCCTGAGAAGTCTTCACCCCCCTGAACCTGCGGCGCAGCAGCGCATTACGCACGCTCTTAGGGAGCCAAGGAGCAAAGCCCTTCATGATGAGGTTGAACTGGCGGTCATGAAGCAGCTCTTCAAAGACCACGGGCATCTCGTCTTCATTGTAAGGACGTATCTCGTCAAATTCCTGAATGTTCATGGTTTAAACGTTGAAGATTGAAAATTGAAGATTGAAGATTAAACGTTGAACGATGAACGTTGAACGCTGAACGATGAACGTTGAACGCTGAAGGTTGAACGTTGAAGGAAATAAAAAAAGGTTGAGGAGCGCATGATGACGCTCTTCAACCTTATCATTATTAATATTATGCGTTTACCTTTGGCAGTTTGTCAAGTGCTGCTGCAATATCCTCGTCGGTAGGGATATAGTCCTCCATAGTACCTTCATTGAAATGCTTGTAGGCATAGAGGTCGAAATAGCCTGTACCCGAGAGGTTGAAGACGATGGTCTTCTCCTCGCCTGTCTCCTTACACTTGAGTGCCTCATCGATGGCTGCACGGATAGCGTGTGATGACTCTGGAGCTGGCAGTATGCCCTCAGCGCGGGCAAACTTCACGGCGGCATCAAAGACTGCCGTCTGTTCGTATGCACGTGCCTCGAGGAGACCCTTGTCATAGAGCTCTGAGAGGATAGGGCTCATGCCATGGAAACGAAGTCCGCCAGCATGGTTGGCGCTTGGGATGAACTGGCTGCCCAGGGTGTACATCTTGGCCAGCGGACATATCATACCCGTATCGCAGAAGTCGTAGGCGTACTTACCGCGTGTGAAGCTGGGGCATGATGCGGGTTCTACACCGATAATCCTATAGTCGGCCTCACCGCGCAGCATCTCACCGACGAATGGTGACACAAAGCCGCCAAGGTTTGAGCCGCCACCGGTACAACCGATGAGGATATCTGGCTTAATGCCGAACTTCTTCATTGCTGTCTGTGCCTCAAGTCCTATGATGGTCTGATGGAGCAGCACCTGATTGAGCACTGAGCCCAATACATAGCGATAGCCTTCGGTAGATACTGCTGTCTCTACGGCCTCTGAGATGGCGCATCCCAACGAACCTGTCGTACCAGGATGCTCGGCCAGGATCTTGCGGCCTACCTCTGTTGTATCGCTGGGTGAAGGTATGATGCTCGCGCCGTATGTATTGATAACCTCACGGCGGAAAGGCTTCTGCTCGTAAGAGCACTTCACCATGAACACCTTACAGTCGATGCCGAAATACTGACAGGCCATAGAGAGTGCTGTGCCCCACTGGCCTGCGCCAGTTTCCGTTGTAACGCCCTTCAGGCCCTGAGCCTTGGCATAGTAGGCCTGGGCAATAGCAGAGTTGAGCTTATGTGAGCCAGAGGTGTTGTTGCCCTCGAACTTATAGAAAATCTTTGCCGGAGTATCCAGTGCCTTCTCCAGGAACTCTGCATGAACCAGCGGACTTGGACGGAACATACGGTAGAAGTTCAGCACCTCTTCAGGTATGTCAACCCATTTTGTGTCGTTGTCCAGCTCCTGCTTTATGAGTTCTGTGCAGAATATCGGTTCCATCTCCTCAAGTGTGAGGGGCTTGCCTGTAGCCGGATTGAGCATCGGCGCAGGCTTTTCTTTCATGTCGGCACGCACGTTGTACCACTGTGTAGGCACTTCGTTCTCGGCCAGATAAATCTTGTAAGGAATTTTCTTTTCCATTAATACTTTGTTGTTATTTTATGTTTGATAATTGTTTTCTCACCATGTATTGCTTAGAGGCTTACCCTATCTGGTTCTCAACAATCTCGCTGAGCACCTCACCCATATCGAGACCCGCTGCCCTTACCTGCTGCGGAATGAACGATGTGGGCGTCATACCGGGTGTGGTATTAATCTCCAGCATGTTAATCTTGTATTGTCCCTCTGTCGTCTTGCTGATGATATAGTCAACACGGATGATGCCGTTGGCATGCAGGATATCGTATATCACACTTGTAATCTTGGCAATGCGCTCTGACACGTCATCAGGAAGGCGGGCAGGGGTGATTTCCTGTACCTGTCCGTTGTATTTGGCATCAAAGTCAAAGAATTCGTTCTCGCTCACCACCTCCGTAGCAGGCAGCACGACGCTCTTTGCCTTGGTCTTGTATACGCCCTGACTGATTTCCATACCGTCGAGGAATTCCTCTATCATTATCAGGTCGCTCTGCTCGAAGGCACGTTCCAGTGCTTCAGGCATGTCGTTGAAGCTCTTCACCTTGCTCACACCGAAGCTGCTACCGTCGGCAGCAGGCTTTACAAAGCATGGATAACCTACCGTTGCCTTGATGTGTTCATCGGTGACGCTAGCCTCTTCGCCCTTACGCACCAATACGCTGTCAGCCACGCTAACTCCGAAGCCGCGCAGATAGTTGTTCAGCACGAACTTATTGAACGTGAGAGCCTCCACGAGCACGCTGCATGTGGAGTATGGCATTCCGATAAGGTCGAAATATCCCTGCAGCTGTCCTGTCTCCCCTGGCACTCCGTGTATAGTTATATAGGCGTAGTCGAAAGACTTCTTCTCACCATTCTCCATGAAGGAGAAATCGTTTTTGTCTATCTCGGCTGTAGCTCCGTCAGAGAGGTTCACGTGCCAGTCACCCCGCTTCAGGTCTACGATATAGCAGTCATACTTGTCCTTATTGAAGAAGGAGTAGATGCCTGCTCCAGATTTTAATGACACATCATGCTCTGATGAGTCACCACCACATATTATAGCTATTCGTTTCATTTCTTCTCTACTGTTGTTATTCGTTTAATGTGTCTCGTGTTGTTCCGCTTACGTAGCCTCGCCATTTTGCTATCAGCTCGCTGAAGTCTGATGGCCAGGGGCTGGTGAAGTCCATCTGCTCCCCAGTCACGGGGTGTACGAAGCCAAGCGTCTTGGCGTGCAGGGCCTGTCGCGGACACACCTTGAAGCAGTTATTTATGAAGGCCTTGTATGTGGAGCTGCGCTCTCCGCGCAGTATCTCCGTTCCTCCGTATGTCTCATCGCCGAAGAGCGGGTGTCCTATATGCTTCATGTGGGCACGTATCTGATGTGTTCTGCCTGTCTCAAGGATGCATTCCACAAGCGTTACATACCCGAATTTCTCTATCACCCTCCAGTGTGTGACGGCCTCCTTGCCTATTCCCGAGTCAGGCGACATCACCGTCATGCGCAGCCTGTCCTTCGGGTCGCGAGTGATATTGCCCTCTATGCGGCCCTCATCTTCCGTGAAGTGCCCCCATACGAGGCAGTGGTAGGAGCGGTGCGTGTCGTGCACGAAGAACTGTTTGCCCAGGTTTGTCTTTGCCTCCGGGGTCTTTGCCACTACGAGCAGGCCGCTGGTGTCTTTGTCTATGCGGTGCACCAGGCCCACTTCGGGTGAGTTGGGGTCGAACGTTGGCACATCCTTCATGTGCCAGGCTACTGCATTTATCAGCGTCCCGTTGAAGTTTCCCGCTCCAGGGTGCACCACCATTCCAGCGGGTTTATTCACAACCATCAGCACCTCGTCCTCATAGACGATGTCCAGCGGTATGTCTTCGGGATAGATGGTGCTGTCGTGCTTGGGCACGCTGAGCATCAGGGTGATGACATCTCCCGGTCTTACCTTGTAATTACTCTTGACGGCCTTGTCATTGACGCAAATGCATCCTGCCTCCGCAGCCGTCTGAATGCGGTTGCGGGAGGAGTGTACCATACGCTCAAACAGGTATTTGTCGATACGTATGGCCACCTGTCCGGGGTCTACGACACAGCGGAAGTGCTCGTACGACTCTTCTGCCGGCTGGTCAAGGATATCTATTTCCTCCATGCTATTCCACTACCTCGAAGTCATCGCCATTGTCCGCAGCTCCCGTACTGGGGGCTGTCTGCGACGGTGTCTCTTCCGTATCCTCTATTGTCGGAGCACTTTCTGCATTGCCATCATATAACTCCACATCCTCATATTCATCCCTTGGGAGGTCGGTCATGAAGATTGAATCGGCGGCATCACGCTGGCCATTGCCCACCTGTATCACCAGCACGGCCTCGATAGGTATTCTCTGTCCTGCCGCCACATTGCGGTTGTTGACCAAAATGCCGTATACCCAGTTCTTCTCGCCTGGGATATACTGCGGCTCTCCTATCTTGAAGCCCATCGACTTCAGCTTTGCCACAGCCTCGCGGTATGAGCTGTTGTCAATGACATCGGGCAGCACCATTGTCGGTGTACTGATGGCATTGATGGTGATATATATTATTCTGCCACTCTTGACAAATGTTCCTGGGGCGGGCATCTGCTCCAGTATGGTACCGGGGGCGAGCGACTTGATGTATCCCGTATCGGTCACCACCAGCTCAAGCCCCAGTTCGTCAGCCACATTCTGAGCCCTCTCCAGCGACACCTTCTTCAGATTGGGCACGGCGATACGCTCTCCGTGGTGCGTATAGACATTCATGCCCACCTGCACCAGGATGACGAGAAGCACTATGACGGCAACCATTGCGAAGAGATTCCCCCACAGGTATATGCCCGTCAGCTTCCTGAAGAATTCTGAGGTTTTCATGCTTTTTGAACTGACTTCGTCTGTTTGTAAAGACGGGGACATGCGCATCCCCGTCCATCATACCTTATCGTATGTCGATTACAGGGATATTATCCTTGTCGTTATAGTACAGGTTCTCACCTGCCATACCCCAGATGAAGGTGTAGTAGTAAGTGCCTGCAGCAGCATGCATTGACCATTCAGGCGACATGATGGCCTGCTCGTTGTGCAGCCATACGTTGCGTGACTCCTGTGGCTGCCCCATAACGTGAGAGATTGTCTGTCCCTCTGGCAGGTTGAAGTAATAGTAAGCCTCTATGCGGCGTCCGTGTGTGTGAGGAGGCATAGTGTTCCATACAGCACCTGGGTTGAGCTGCGTCAGCCCGAGCTGCAGCTGGCAGGGACCTTCCTCAAGCACGTCGTTGACGATGAGCTTGTAGACGGTACGGTTGTTGGCCTCTTCCACAGTTCCTACAGGACCCCATACGGCAGCCTTCAGCGAACCTTTGCGGCCATCGAGGGTAATCCACTGTGTCTTATAGTGCTGGTGGGCAGTAGCAGAGTTCAGGTAGAACTTGGCAGGCTTGTTGGCATCCTTACTCTTGAACTCTACGACCTTGTTCACGTCCTTGTCCTTTCCGATGTGTCCGCGACCGATGTAGAGAGCCTCCTTTGGAGACAGCGCATATTCCTTGCCGTCAACGACAACGACACCGTCGCCCTGTCCGCAGTTTACCACGCCGAGCTCACGGTTATAGAGGAAATACTTCTCCTTGATGGTCTTGTCAACATCGAGGCCAAGCTCCCAGAAGTTCTCCAGCTTCAGAGTCTTATTGACAGGCATGGCACCGCCGAAGATGAAACGGTCATAGTGAGAATAGGTCAGGAGGATAGAGTCAGCCTCCATCACCTTCTCCATCACGAAGCGCTCGCGAAGGAGCTTCGTGTCATACGTCTTCACATCCTGAGGATGACAAGCCGTCTGGAACTTTACATGCTGATAGCCTACGTAACGGTCAGCTTCCTGTGCGCTGGCACCAAGCGAAATGGCGAGGGCCGCAATTGCTAATATCTTTTTCATAATTATTGTATGTTGTTTTTTAACCTTAAACCCCTTAAACTCCTTAAATTCCTTGTTCCCTTCTCCCTCCCCTTGGGGAGGGCTGGGGTGGGGCTTTTACTTCTTGTTCATTCTTATCCTGTTCCATACCACAAGTGCGATGGTCAGTACCGTCAGTATTCCTGCTCCGACGTAGCTGAGGTACTTCATACAGGCATAGATGAGTGTTGACAGCGGACTTGAAGCGAAGTCGAGTGCTCCGGCACTGAATCCTGCTGGCACCTGTACAGTCTTGTCGTCAGGATGCACGGCAGCCACGGAGTGTGCGGCACTGGTGAAGTCTCCCGACATCCATGTCACAAAATACAGTCCTATGGCCATCACCACCAGTCCTACGATGAATGAGCGCAGCACGTTGCCGTTGGTGTAAGGCAGCACCATCACAAAGACGTAGAACATACCTGCCAGCGATGCCAGTGGCAGGAACTGGTTACCTGGCAGCACCACAGCGAGCACCAGTGTCACGGGGATGAGCAGCAGCGATACCACCAGTGTGGTAGGATGACCTATCACGAGGGCTGGTGACATACCGATATAGAGCTCCTTGTCTTCGCCGAACTTCTTTGCGATAAGCTCCTTTGTAGCCTCTGCAATAGGCTTCAGTCCTTCTATGAAGAGGCTGGTGATACGTGGGATGAGTTCCATCACAGCACCCATCTTGATACCTATCTGCAGCGTGGTGGGAATATTGTCCACCATCTCGTCCCAGTCCTTGCATGCCAGGCAGCCGATGATGATGCCTATGAGCACGCCGAGGAAGAGTGGCTCGCCGAAGAGTCCGAACTTCTTCTTCATGCCCTCAGAGTCGATGTTCACCTTGTTGATGCCGGGGATATAGTCCAACACCTTATTTATTACTACTGCAAACGGCATGAATCCCTGGCAGAAAGGCTGCGGGATTGAGATGCCGTCCATATTGGGATAGAAACTCTGGAAGCGCTTTGCGGTGATGTCGGCCAGCACCAGGGTGATGATATAGCAGATGATGGCTGCGAAGAAGCCCCATGCTATGCTATCTGTCATGAAATATATTACTGCCCCGATGAAAGCGAAGTGCCAGTAGTTCCACAGGTCGATGTTCACGGTCCTTGTGCATCCCAACACCAACAGCACCAGGTTGATGCCCAGGCATACGGGTATGATGAAAGAACCGACGAGAGTGTTGTAGGCAACAGATGCCGCAGCAGGCCAACCCATGTCGAACACCTGCAGCTTCAGTCCATAGATTTCCACTACCTTTGAGAGAGCCGGCGACATCGTGTCGACGAGCAATGCCGTGATGATGCTCAGTCCTACGAAACCCACGCCGACGTAGAGTCCGCTCTTCAGAGCCTTTGAGAATTTAATGCCGATACATACACCGAGGATGGTGAAGATGATAGGCATCATGACAGCGGCCCCGAGGCCGATGATGTAAGAAAATACAGCTTCCATGATTCTTATTGTCTGTTTATGTTAGTATGTTCACGAGTATCTATCTCTTTACCGCAACCTTCACGGGGTTCTGCAGTTCTTTCTTCCACTCCCTCAGGTAAGCGAACCATTCGTCCTTACCTTTGAAGCCGAAGGTCTCTATGTCGCATGTTGCCGCAAACCAGTAGTGCAGGTTGTCGGCTTCGGTGCCCACCACCTCTACGTAGGCCTGGTCGGGCAGGCGCCCCTTGCTGAATGAGAAGTGTGAGTCGCCCTTGTAATATTCCTTCGGGACGCAGATGCCCAGTCCCACCGTGATGGTGTCATACACCTGTGGGTTGTTGCCTGCACAGGCTCTGCCCCAGCAGCCACGCAGGCCGCCCTTGTCGGTATATTCCTCTGAGCCCTCCACGATATCAACGATGCCTGTGGAGAGAGGCACATCAGCCACGCTGCGTGAGAATGTAACCTGCACCTCCACGTCTCTGTGACCCATATAGAGGATGTATCTTGTCCTGATGTCAACGGGCTTGCATCCCTCGTAGGGGCGCCATCCCTTGTTGGTGATATCAAGTATGGTACGCACTGGACCCTCACAAACCACCGTCTGAGTGTGGTTGCGGGAGTTCTGGAACATCACGTTCTTCTCGCCATCCCAGCCGTGCAAGGTGCCGCAGCCGTAGGTGGAGCCTGTATATAGCGCATCCTCGCCGTAGCCCCTGTCGCGCTGTTCCTGAGTGGTATAGAAACCTGTCTCGGCAACGTCGGCCTTCAGGTTACGGTGGCCGTAGTAGTCAATCGACTGCCTGTGATCGGCATAAACGCGGAATCCCACCATGTCGTTCTCCATCACCGCTCCGTGGGGGTATATGTAGTTGTATGGGTTGGTCTCAGCAGGCCATGTCACGGAGTTCACCCTCTGGTGCTTCTGTGTCTTGGCGCTCTTGTCGCGGTCGCGGATGCCCACGTAGCCGTAGGTGGACATGTCATATTTCCTTGCCTCACCCTCCGTCGACAGCGTCACGAGAAATTCCTGCTTCTCCTTCTTGGCCATATCGGTGACGAACGACAGTTCTTCATACAGTCCGTCATCGTCCATGTCGTCAAGCTGACATGGTATCTCCTTGCCGTTGAGTGTCACGAGTGCCGTCGTCACCGTCTTGTCAACGTCAATGACTACTGGTACGGCCTTGCGGGCTGTCGATGAAGGATTAGTCAGCGTCACCCTTACTTCGGTGTCGGTGGCCGCAGCCGTCAGGGCGGCGAAGGCGGCGAAGATGGTCAATAGTTTTCTCATCTTTATTCTTATGAATTAATAGTACCCGCCATGATCTGGTTTAGCGGTATCATTACGAAATCTCTCCGTAGCATCAGCGGATGCGGTATCTTCAGGTCGGGCTCATCGATATGCAGGTCGTCATACAGCAGTATGTCGATGTCTATCGTCCTGTCGTGGTACACGGGCAGCGTATCCTCTGATGTCTCCGCCGTTGGAGTGCTCTTCTCCGTCCTGCCCATCGCGCGTTCTATCTCCTGCGTAGCGGTGAGCAATTCTTGCGGTTTCATCGGTGTTTTCACGCATATCGCTGCATTGACGAAGTCATTCTCCGACTGAAAGCCCCATGGCTCTGAGCGATACAGGTCCGACTGTCGCTCTATCCTCCCGATGCGCTCTGCAATCAGTTCGCATGCCCTGCGGATATTCCCCTCCTTGTCACCCAGGTTGGTGCCCAGGCCGAGGTAGGCGGTATGGAGGCGCTGCTTCTTAGTCATTCAATATGAGCAGCACGTCGCCGAAGCATCCCACCTTGAAGCCTGCCTTCAATGCCTGCCTGTAGGCCTCCATCACTTTCTCATAGCCTCCGAAGGCGCATGTCAGCATGAGCATCGCCGACTGTGGGTGGTAGAGGTTCACCAGCATGCTGTCTGCCGATCCGAAGTCGTATGGCGGGAAGATAAACTTGTTCGTCCATCCCTCATATTCCTTTATGTAGCCATCTGTACCCACGCAGCTCTCCAGAGCCTTCAGCACCGAAGCTCCTATGGCACACACGCTGTGGCCGGCCTTCTTCGTATTGTTCACTATGTCACACAGTTCCTTGTCCACCCTCATCTCCTCAGAGTCCATCTTATGCTTGGAGAGATCCTCCACCTCGATGGGGTTGAAGTTGCCCAGGCTGCAGTGGACTGTAGTGAAGCCTGTCTTGATGCCTGCTATCTCCAGGCGCTTCATCATCTGGCGTGTGAAGTGCAGGCCCGTAGATGGTGCCGTCACCGCTCCCTCATGCTCGGCGAAGACGGTCTGGAAATCCTCGAAGTCATCCTCTGTCACGGGGCGGTCGTTCTTGCCGTCCTTACCCTTGTGGTCTATGATATAGCGTGGCAGCGGGGCCTCGCCGATGCCGAAGAGCTCGCGCTTGAACACGTCGTGCGGACAGTCATAGAGGAAGCGCAGTGTTCTGCCACGAGAGGTAGTATTGTCCACCACCTCGGCCACCAGCGTACCCTCTTCGTTGAAGAACAGTTTGTTGCCTATCCTGATCTTGCGGGCAGGCTCCACCAGCACGTCCCACAGACGCATCTCTTGGTTAAGCTCCCTGAGCAGGAACACCTCTATGCGGGCATCGGTCTTCTCCTTCGTGCCGTACATACGGGCAGGGAACACCTTAGTATTATTGAAGATGAAGGCATCATCCTCCTTGAAGAAATCGAAGATATCAAGGAGCGACAGGAGAATCTTCTTGCCGTTCTCGTCCTTCACGGCCTTTCCCTTGGCATCGGTCTTGTGGAGGCTTATCTTGCCAGACTTCTTGTGAAGCACTATCATCCGGCACATATCAGGGCGCTTAACGGAGAAGACGGTCTCCTCCCCTTTCTCGTTCTTTACGACGTGCTCCTCCTGATGCGGATAGAGTGCCACCTGTGAGCTGGCAAGGCTATAATCAAACTGTGATAATTTCATTTATTATGTTGTAATATTAATCTAAAATCTTCACTCTTAACTCTTCACTTTTCACTCCCCCTCCCTTAGGGGAGAGCCGTGGTGGGGCTTTCATTTGTATCCAGCCACTCCTGGAAGTTGTCGAGCGTGATGCAGTCCTCAATCCTCACGTCGCCGAGCCTCGTGCGGCAGAGCTGTGTCAGGAAGGCCCCACTGCCCAGTGCGCGCCCTATGTCGCGACCGAGAGATCGTATGTATGTTCCTTTCCCACACACCACGCGTATCTGAGCCTGTTTCTTCTGGTCATCATACCATAAAAGCTCGATTTCATCAACTCTGACGGGCTTGGCCTGCAGCGTCACCTCGCGGTCTTTGCGCCTTAGCTCATAGGCCCGCTTGCCGTCCACATGCACCGCGCTGTACGTTGGCGGCACCTGCATGATGTCGCCCTGGAACAGTTTCAGCGCCTCCCGCACCTTCTCCTCCGTGATATGAGTGGTGGGATAGGTGTGGTTCACGGTGTGCTCGCGGTCATAGCTGGCCGTTGTCGCTCCAAACTGCAGCGTAGCCGTGTACTCCTTGGTGTGATATTGCAGATTGGGTATCTGCTTCGTACATTTGCCCGTGCAGAGTATCAGCACGCCGGTGGCGAGAGGGTCGAGGGTGCCCGCATGGCCAGTCTTGATGCGCTTCACTCCCACCTTTTTAGATATACGCGTGCGCACGAAGGCCAGAGCACCGAAGCTCGACATGCCGTAGGGCTTGTTGATGTATATTATCTCGCCTTCCTTAAAGTCCATATCAGTCAACCATTACCAATGAATGACCCGCCATCAGCATGACGATGATGATGCCTCCAACGATGATGCGATATATGCCAAAGGCCTTGAAGCCGTATCTTGACAAGAAGTTCACGAACCATTTCATTGCCAGCAGAGCCACCACAAATGCCACTACGCAACCTAACAGCAACATGGAGATATTGTGGGTAGTAGCCCATGAGGTGTCATCCTTCATGAGGTCGAGCAGGTCGAGCAGCGTGGCACCGGCCATCGTGGGCACCGCCAGGAAGAAAGAGAACTCTGCCGAGCGTCTGCGCGTCAAGCCCTGTGTCATACCGCCAACGATAGTCGCCATGGAACGCGACACACCAGGTATGACGGAGATACATTGGTACAGGCCGATGTTAAAGGCTTTCTTATCGGTCAGCTTGGTCTCTTCCGAACCCTTGTTGAACAGCTTGTCACAGTACAGCATAAAGATGCCGCCTATGACCAGCATTATGGCTACCACCTCTACGCTATCAAGCAGCCAGTCGAGCAGACCTGATTTCTTAGCAAGAAGTCCTATGACGACAGCGGGAAGCACACCGACGATGAGCAGCCAGTAGAAAGAGAAACGGTGTTTCAGTTTCTTTAATGTGCTGCTGCCCTCTGGGGCGGGGCTATTGTCGAACTGGAAGAAGCGCTTCCAGTACAGGCATACTACTGACAGGATAGCACCGAATTGAATGATGAAGGTAAATGCATGGACAAAGGCCTTATCCTGCTCGCTGAGCGCCTCAGGGGTAAGTCCTAAAAGGTTTTGGGCTATAATCATGTGCCCTGTAGAAGATACAGGAAGAAATTCCGTAAGGCCCTCTACAATCGCAATAATTATTGTTTCTAACCAATCCATGCCTTGTTACTCCTGTCCTTTGTTCTTACGGGGCCTGTACATGATACCGGCGATGATAGAGAGAAAACCCACGAGGCATATCATCGGAGCCACGCTGATGCGTGAGCTGGAGAATATCTCGGGGTCGAAATGTGTCTCGGTGCTGCTGGCACCTGTCATCATGACAAAGCCAATGATAACAAGCACCATGCTCAGCCCTATCATAATGAAATTAATCTTTCCAAAAGCAAAATTATCCATTCTTTTCGAATTAACGAATTAACAAATTAACGAATTAACAAATTAAGACCTGGGTGGATTCACACCTTATACAGTCTCTTCGCCGGCATTGTGAGGTAGTGGTTCACGGAAAAGTAGACGCAGGCCGTTGATATGAGCACTCCGAAAAGGAGCACGGCGCCGCCCGTTATGGCCAGCACCTCCCATGTCACCACCGTCATCGTGCCGGGCTCATAGCTGAAGAGCGCATAGACGCACCCTGCCAGCACCGCATCGGCGATGATGCCTGCCAGCAGGCCCTCCACGACGGCCATGGAGATGAACGGTTTCCTGATGAAGCTCCATGAGGCACCCACCAGCTTCATCGTGTTGATGGAGAAGCGGCGTGCGAAGATACCCAGCCTCACCGTATTATTAATGAGTGAGAACGACACTACCGTCAGCAGCACCGCCAGCACTATCATCACCAGCGACACCTTCTGAAGGTTGCTGTTCACGCTCTCCATCAGGTCTTTCTGATAGCTCACCTCCGCCACGCGGTCGTAGGCACGTATCTGCTTCCCTATCCACTTCAGCGAATCGCTGTTTGCGCAGCTCGCCCTGAGGTGTATCTCGGCAGAGGGCACAAACGGGTTCACGCCCAGAAACTCCGAGGGGTCTGTGCCCAGGGCCTTCGTCTGTTCCTTCAGGGCCTGTTCACGTGAGATATACTCCAGATGTGTCACGTATGGCTTGGTCTGCAACTTACGGCATACCACGGCAGCCTCGCGATCGGTTGCCGTATCATCAAACATCACCGTTATGGTGAGGTTTTCCTTCACATATTCCGACAGATTCTGGGCGGTCAGGCCTATCAGCACAACCAGCCCCAGCAATATAAGCACAAGCGACGTGCTGATACACAGAGTCACCACCTGCAAACCACGTCCGTTACCTTTCTTCCTTTTTGACACCATTTATATATAAGTACCATTTTCCATGTACAATGCACCATTTTCATTTGCACATTATACGCAATTTCGCTACAAAGTTACAACATTTTGAGGCCGAAAGCAACTATTTAACGTGAATTAACACTAAACTGCGCCCTTTTCCTTTGTTGTGCAAAGGATTTTGTGTACCTTTGCCGCTATATGAAACAAATAGCCATACTCATCCTATCACTATTCGTTGCCTTAGGAGCACATGCTGCCAAGGCCAACGCGCCCAGTTTCAAGGCCGTCCTCACCGATGGCCGCACCGTCACGCTGACCCTCGTGGGCGACGAGCACCTCAACTACTACGTCACCGCCGAGGGCGAGATAGCGCTCTATGCCAATGACAGATACCACGCCGCCACGAAGGCCGAGCAGGACAGCCTCCAGGCCGTCCTCACACGCCTGGCAGCACAGAGCATGGAGACGATGAGCCGCGCCGGCGAGCGCGACGTCAACGCTGTGAGCCACCTCGACGTGTCGAATGCCACGCCACATCTGGGCACGCCGCGCATACCCGTCATCCTCGTACAGTTCACCGACAGCGTCTTCCGTTATTCACGCGACGATATCGACAGCCTCCTCAACGGCAAGCAATACCAGATAAACGACCAATACCGCGGCTACGGCTCTGCACGGCAGTTCTTCATAGACTGCTCCAACGGCAAGTTCCAGCCGCAGTTCGACGTTTACGGACCCTACACCCTGCCCAACACCAGCAAATACTATGGTGCCGGCAACGCATGGAACGAGCGAGCCACCACGGCTGTGAGAGATGCCCTGAAACTCGCCAACCCCGACATCGACTTCCGCCAGTACGACTACAACAATAACAGCACCATCGATGGCGTATGCGTCATCTATGCAGGCTGGAACGGCAACACCTCCGGCAACAGCGACGATATCTGGCCGCAGTCAGGCGACAATCAGCTGGGCACCTACGACGGCTTCGACATCAACCGCTGGCTCATCTGCGGAGAGCTACTCTACGGGCCGGAGTTCCGCAACAACAAAGGGGAGTACTGCCTCACAGGCATCGGAGTCTTCGTACACGAGTTCTCCCACATGATGGGACTGCCCGACTTCTACCCCACCTCCATCAGCAACACCGAGTATGCCAAGCTCGACAACCAGTCGATGGAAGACTGGGACATCATGGACAACGGAGAGAACCAGCGTCTGGGCCTCTATCCGCAACCCTTCTCAGCATGGGAGCAGGAATACCTCGCATGGGCCGACGAGCTGGAGGTGCTGAGCGAACCCGCCGACGTACATCTCATACCCCTTATGCATGGCGGCAAAGGCCTTAAGATAATGAACGACAACGACACCTCAGGCAAGGAATTCTGGGTGCTCGAAGCCCTCCCCAACACCAAGGACAGCGGCTGGTACCGCTGGACACGCGGCGACGGTATGCTCATAACGCACATACTCTTCAACAAGACCAGCTTCTCGGGTCTTAACCACCCCAACAACACCATAGGCAAGCCCGGCATCACCATCATCCCCGCAGACGGCTGGCTGCCATCCTCCTATCGCGTGAAGACCGATATCACGGAGAGTTACGGCGATTACCTTACCTCTTCCGACTATTTCAAGCATCTGGCAGGCGACACCTATCCCGGCAGTCAGATGGTGACGAGCTTCAACAACTACAAGGCCTACACCGGCACCGTCGACAAGCCCATCACCGAGATAGAGCGCATCATGCCCGGCCACTCAGTGAAGTTCAAGTTTATGGGCGGCACGTATGTGGGCATTGATGCCATAAAAGATGCAAAAAACACCGATTCCATCGCGAAAAAAGCGCATAAAGCCCTCCGCAACGGCCAACTCATAATCATCAACGGCACTAACGCCTTTACACCCGCAGGAGCATTACTGAAATAAGGAACCTAACAACAATCATACCCATGAAATACAACAACCACACAGAAAGAGCCGGATGCCTTGCATTGGTATTCCGGCTTATTGTGTTTCTCTTCACCATGCAGGCAGGCACTGCAGAAGGAGCAGAGAAGTCGGAAACAATTTCTGGATGTCCCAGTGCAGAGTTGAAGGTGACGGCACTGCCTCCCCTTCACGTGCCCCGCATAGGGCATGCCGTCATGTGCATAGGCGACGAGGTAGTGGCCTTCGGAGGCCACACGTCCGGTTTCGTCCCAACACCGACGGCAGAATACTACAGCAACGGCGAATGGCACCTGATGCAGATGGCTTATCCTCATGACCAGGGAGCCGCAGCCCTCACAGGCTCGGGCAAGGTGGTAATCTTCGGAGGGCACGAGAAAGAGCTGGGCATAGGGCAGACCTTCACTGTGGAGCTATACGACCCTGTGGAGCATACCTTTACGGGCTATGGCTGCCTTGACAAAAAACGGTGCTTCGCCAAAGCACTTCCCATGAAAGACGGCAACATTATCGTCACTGGCAGCTGGTATGCCGAAGACGGCATAGAATGTTTTGACGGCAGCAGGCAGAACTTATTCGTCAAAGCTGTGGCGCAGCAACGTTCCATTCCCTACATTCTGCGCACCTCCCGCAATAATGCCATCTTCTTCAGCGACAGAGACATACATGCCGACCTTCACGACACCATACTGATAGACCGCCTGCACGGCGAGCCATTCACCGCACCTCTGTTCGAGGAGTGGCGTCCGTTCTACAACCATATAGGCCACGACAACAGCCAGTGCTTCGCAGTAGACGAGAAGGAAGGAAAGTATGTCAATCTGCTTCAGGTGATGCAGGGCGACAGCATCATGGCAATTGCCCGCGTGGATGGCGAGGACATTTCGCTGCTGCCCACCACGTGCCCTCTGCCAATGCGCAGCACGTTGGGACGGATAATGTGGTTCTCATACATCCTCGCCAACCGCAGCATAGGCAGGGCCTACATAGTGGGATATGGCGAGAACAGCAACGACCGTCGTTACTACGTGGCCTGCATAGACTACAACAAGATTCCCTCCCCCGTCACCTTATTATATAGTGAGCCTCAGGACACTATATGCATCTATCAGCCTGTGCTGACACGAAACGGCGACCTCCTCATTGCCGGGGGCACGAAACCGGGCCACGTAAACAATTTCGAAGCCACCCGCTTGGCCTTCCTGCTACACACGGGCACCGAGGCAGAGGCCTCGCATGCTGCCCATACATGGCTGTGGGCCTGTTTACTGGCCTTCGTGCTTCTCGCCTCAGGCATCGCAGCCGTCCTGCTGCTCAAGCGCAAGAAGAGACAGCAGCACGCCGGGGGAGACGCAGCCGACACCGTATCAGGGAGAGACGAGGAACTTATGCAGCAACTGCTACGCCTGATGGAGGAGAAAAAGCCCTATCTCAACAGCAACCTGCGAGTGGAGGACGTAGCCGACCTGCTCGGCACCAACCGCACATACGTGTCCAACTGCATAAAGAACATTCGCGGCTGTCAGTTCATACAGTTCGTCAACGCCTACCGCATAGAGCACGCCAAGCAGCTGCTCAGGCAGAACAGGGACATAAAGACATCTTATGTATGGACCGCATCGGGCTTCTCCTCCGAAGCCTCCTTCTTCCGTAATTTCAAGGAAACAACCGGAATGACACCCAAAGAATGGCTAAACGCCTATCAAGAGCCCTCATAAGCAGCCCCCGATGAAATGGGGCAAAAAGAAAGAAAAGACTATCAAAATCACAAAATGGAGTAGAATTGTGATTTTGAGAGTCTTTTTTTTATCTATATTTCGTACCTTTGCTCACAGATACTTAAAACAACATTCTTTGCTAACAGATACCGAAAACAATATATCTACTATATTTATAACCATATTAATAACCATAAAAAAACAAAGAGTATGAAAAAGACAAATTTCTGGAGCCTGATGGTTCTATTCCTGTGCGCTATCTGCGCAACAACACTTACCGCCTGCGGCGATGACGACGATGATAACGGCGGAGGCGGCGGCAGTGACAACCGTATCAATTCTGTTTTCACAAGCAAAAACCTTAACACGATGTCACGCTTTATGCCCATACATAGGGGTACAACCCCTCCAAAGCTTGAGGGAACATATAAGGTGAGCCCAGACATCAGGATAGTGGAAGCTTGGGACGACTATGTTGATGAAGATAAAGTACAGATACATAGCGCATACTATTTTAGATTTTACGATTTTGACGCAGAAAACAGAACTGTGAGGGTTGCGAGTGGAGAAACACTAAGTGAAGTTGCCTCAAAAACTGGAGCTGTAAGTTACATCAGCGGTTCTGGCAACAACTTTACAGTATGTC
>LXOW01181064.1_pt2 | contig 38014 bp, 34 predicted proteins | sample 1368591 | NCBI WGS metagenome assembly LXOW01 (sample SAMN04884650, study PRJNA319009) | bovine gut metagenome | isolation source: Cow rumen | host: Bos taurus | place: Italy: Legnaro (PD) | collected 2014-07-09
TCATTGTAATTGATGGTACCTACGCCGGTGAAGGTGGTATCCATCGAAGCGGTATATTTGCGTGCATTGGACCAATAGATGAATCCGAGGTCATTGAGAGCACCCGTTACCTGGAGGTTCTCGATAGGTTTCCAAGTGAAACCGAAGTCAATCGCGAAACCGTAGCCGCTGGGTTTAAGCAGACCCGGGATATTATTCAGATTGATGATCGAGTCCATGGAGATAGGTTTGCCACCCGAAGTGCCGGTCTCGAAGTCATGGATGACATCGATCAGTCGGCGGCCGCCCATATCGGGCAGCGCGTTGAAGTTCATCGGGCCGGCCATCTCTACAGCCAGGTCACCTTTGATACGCCAAGCTTCCGTGCTGCCGTCGATACCGAGGGTCTTGGTGCGCACGTTCGCGTTCATGGTACCCAAGAGGAACTTGAATTTACCACCGATGGTCCATTGCTCGTTGAGACGATGGCTGTATCCGCCGCCGATCTCCGTATACACCGTACCGCCGGCACCGAGGCCGGAGAGGTTAAACGCGTTACTCGAGCCCTGGTACAGATTCTTCATACCGCCGCCGAGCACGAAATCGAACATCGGCTTGGGTAGGGTAGCGCCGGCATCGATGCGTTGGTTGATACCAATCATCAGATAGCCGTCTTCCTTGATACGGAGGCCGAAGTTAAACCAGCTGAAGGTCATATCCGCATCCATGAGCGTCATGCTATGGAGCGTACGCAGGAATGCCTGTTTGTCGGCATTCGGGTGCAGGGGCGTGATGGTCTTTTTCGTGATAGGATCGTAGAAGAGCACATCACTCATCGTGAGCGAGTTATTACCGAAACTCATACTCATCCAGCCGAGCGGCGAGAAGTTGAGGTAGCCTTGGCTAACCGGTTGGAAAGCCGGGTTGATGGTATGACGCATCGGGGCGTTCTCCAAGAAATAGAGCGTCGTCACCTGTTGCGCATTCGCGCTGATTGCAAACAGAGCCACAAGGGCTACAAGAATCGATTTAGTACGTTTCATAGTTCAGCCCTCCTTATTTTTTGTTAAAATTCAATACTGCATCTATCTGCGCCGTGAGGCCGATCGTTAGCTTCATGCTCTGATCCGGGGAGAGCTTGATCTCGTCCAGACCCGGATTGGCATCGAAGGCGTAGTTGAGCGCCTCATTATCGACAATAAGTCGATAGACGATCTTATTGATATCCCGCATAGCTTCGAGTTTCTCTTTGCTCATCTGCGCGGTGAAGACACTTCTTCCGGGCTCTACCGGCGCCCATGTACCCGCAACTTTGTCGAAGCGCGGCGGGTTGATACGGAGGGTATCCTCGAGGAAGGGATTGAAGGCCTGGCTCGGATCGGTCGGATCCTTAACCGGTTGGTTATTCTTGTCCAGATAGGTCAGTACGGCTTTGATCGATACCGGAATCTCACTGGAGTCGGTGACAAACAGCGTTACCTCGCCGGCGCGGAGGGTATCGAATACCTCCGTCTCACGAATGAGCGAGTCGATATTCAGGGTACTGAAGTCGAGATTTCGGATGGTATCCTTGAAGTCGATGAACAATCCCTCGCGGAACTTCATCGGCAGCGTACAGATCGCATTGATACCCACCTTCGAATCCGAACCGACACGGATTTGCGGGGATTCATCGCTATCGATACCTACGTAGAAGTCATAGCCTAATTTCTTCGGCAGTTTACCGAACAGCTTGTCAATCTGTCCTTCGGAAGCCGCCTTACTGAAGNNTCAGCGGATATTTCTTGCTCTTATGTCCGTTGAAGGAAGCGAAGATCGAATCGCCGTCGCGGTCAATCACGTAGAGGTACTGACCGTTCAGCACCATCGCTCCGGCCATTTGAGTCGTCACTGCTACGTCTATCTTCGGATCGGTGAACGGCGTGCTTATGCGGTCGAACATATTCAAGGTGCCAATGAGAGAATCCACGTCCACCTCCACTTTCTTCGTGATCATGTCCTTATCGGGAGAGAAAAAGCCCCAGATAGCGCTATAATCGATGAACTCCACCTGCATATGGTAGTTGAATTTCGATGTCGGAACCAACTTAATTGCTCCGGCTTCCTTCGGGATGGTGAGCTTGAAGTCCACTCCGAACGTTACGACCGAATCCACATTGTTCGCATAGTCCACCAAGGTGTTATCCTCAATGTTCAGGTTCTTATTCTTCATCAGCGAGATGGAGAATTGATCGATATCGGTTTTGATCGTATCTCCGAAATTTCCTGCGTCACCTTTCACATAAACGGTCTTGATCTTTCCGGCAGCGCGGCATACGCTGGAACCGAGATCCAGGTCCACTTGGTCGATCCAATCCCATTGGATAGGCAGGTCGGTGGTTCCAATGACAGAGGAGAATTGGGCATTGTCGATGAGGGCGCTATCCAGACGCTCCTTACCCAGATTTGCCTTTCCGTTGATGTCCTTCAGCTGGATCGGCATGTCGAAATGCAAGGGGACGGTAATGTCGACTCCCTTACCCGTACCCTTGATGGTGCCATCCGGATCAAGCAGGCCCTTGGCATTCAACTCCGTGTACACCTTCAGGTCCACATCCTTTTTGGAGATGTGCTGCTTCATGTCCAACTTGTGGTATTCACGATTGTCAGCAAACGCGAATCGACCGGTAATCACTCCATTGGAAACATACACACCCTCGATGTCTCCAATAAAATCGCCGAGTTGGGCGCGTATGCTACCAACAGGCACCGCCACACCCATCTCCACCTGCGCCGTGGTATCCACGTTATTCAGGTCGATGTTCGAGTGGCAAGCCATCAGCATACCGCCTACAAGTACCATTAAAAAAGTTTTTTTCATTGCGTTATAAAATAAGATTGTTTGTATCAAACCAAATTCGGGCACTAGGTGTTTCCGTTAAGCGGAAAAACCGCTACAGGGAAAAGGCTTTCACCTAATCGGGCGCAAAGGTACGAAAAAAAAATGACATATGCAAGAATATAGCGTATTTTTATCGCAGGAGGTAGATTTTTTCGGTGGCGCGGGTGAGGGCGGTGTAGAGCCAGCGGAGGTACTCGCGGCGCTCGGCAGGATCGGACATACGCGCTTCGTCTTCACCGATGCCGGATGTGTCGATATAGACATGTCGCCATTGGCCGCCCTGCGCCTTATGGCAGGTGACGCAGTAAGCATAGCGGATCTGCAGGGCGTTATAGTAAGGCGAGTCATAGATGGCCTTGACGAGGTCTTTCTTGTTGCGAATCTCCGGGAAGTCCTCGGCGATGCGCGTGAAGAGTTCTCGCTGCAGGGTGTAGTTGGCTTCGGGGCTGTCGGTGGTAAGGGTGTCGAGCCATACGAGGGCTTCTATCTCCCAGTCATAATCGACGGACTTGAGTTCGGCTTTCGCGAAATGAAAACCGTATAGCTCATGGATATTCGTCAGGCGCTGGATCTCGAGCATGTCGCCGTTGGCGAGAAACTCCAGGTCCTTGTACTCTTGCGCCCAGAAATAGTTATTCTTACTGATCATGACGCGGTCGCCGTTGGAGAGTTCGTCCTCTTTCCATAGGACACGCGCCCGTACCCCGCCGTTATAGAGGTTGGTCATCTTATTGCTGCGGGCGATGATGAGCGTCTCTTCGGCTCCTACNNAATTGGTGATTTGTAATTGGTAGGTGGTGGCCATATAGTCGGCATCGAGGGCGGGACTGGAGAGCGAGCCGACGGGCGGGAGTTGGGCATCGTCGCCGACGAGCAAGAGGCTGCAGCCGTGTCTGTTATAGACATACCGGACCAAGTCATCGAGCAGGCAGCCGCTACCGAAGGTAGGGTTATCGCGGTTGCCGGAGAGCATGGAAGCTTCATCGACGATGAAGAGGGTGCGCATATGCAGGTTATCGGCCAGCGAGAACGCCTCCATGCCGAGTTGGCGCTGGCGGTAGATCTTCTTATGAATGGTATAGGCTTGTTCGCCCGAATACTTACTGAGCACCTTGGCGGCGCGCCCGGTAGGGGCGAGGAGCACACAGGGTTGGTTAAGGCCCTTGAGCGCCCGCACGAGTGCACTCATGACGCTGGTCTTACCGGTACCGGCATAGCCGCGGAGGATGAAAGCTTTGCGTTCTTCACGTGACACGAGAAAGGCACCGAGGGCCTGAAACAAGCCCTCTTTCTCGTCGTTCGGCTCGAACGGAAGTTCGGCCTTAATACGCCCTATAATGAAGTCCGTCAACATTTTTTTGCAAAAAAATTTGCGTATGTCAAAAAAAAGCAGTACCTTTGCACCCGCTTTTGAGAGTTATAGGTAGGTGCTATACGACCAGCTCCCTCTGAACTCCCCCAGGTCTTGACCGAAGCAAGGGTAGGAGGTTGTAGCGGTGCGATGTAGTTAGCCTACCTTTTTTATGTCACTATGTGACGTTAAATGGTTAAAACGTTAAATGGTTAAAACGTAGAACCTGTTAACGTGTAGCGATTATTTCCTCTAATAATATAGAGCTGGCCATCGCGGAGGATCTTCTGATAGCTGACTTCTGAGGGCTGAAGGCTCTCGAAGCCGGTCGGGATATCCATGTTGTAGGCTTTCCATGCATCAGGGATGCCATAGCCGTACTTGTAATTCTCCGTATCGGGGTTCTCATAGCGGTCGGCGGAGCGCAGGATACGTTCGCGTATCTGCATGGCGTTCTCGTCGGGTAGGGCGGACCATAAGGATGCCGCGAAACCGGCGATGAGGGGTGTGGCAAAACTGGTGCCGTTGGCCCGCACGACGGCATTGGAATGGTTGACAAGGGTCGTTTTGACGCCCACCGCACACACATCGGGTTTGATACGGCCGTCGGAAGTAGGACCATAGCTGGAGAAGCCGCCTACTATGCCGCTGGTATTGACTGCACCTACGGTGAGGGCACTGTCGGCATCCGCCGGGATACCCAGCGTATGGGGAGGATTGCCCCATTCATCGCCTTCATTACCTGCTGCGACGCAGACCAGCATACCTTTGCGCGCAGCGATGGTAGCCGCGCGACTGGCACGCGTACTCTTACCGTCAAAAGCGGACCTGGGGATATCCCATGCGTCGTTATCGAAATAGGCATAGCCTAAGGAGACGGAGAAGATATTCACGCCCAAGGAGTCGGCTTTCTCCAGTGCCGCCACCAGGTTATCCATCTCTTTCGGACTCTCGGTATCGTTCTCTTCGGAGCGCATGAGGTAATACTGCGCCTTGGTCGCCGCTCCATGATAGTCCTCCCGAATGGCAGAGATGGTACTGAGGCACTCCGTACCATGATCGCCCGTATTACCGTAGAAATCATAGCCGTACTGATCGTCATCCGTGAAGTCAAAATGCCCGAGTTCCAGGTCTTTCTGCCGGAAACAGGTCAGTTTGTCGGCATTGTAAAAACCTCCGTCACAGATAGCCATAAGGATACCTTGTCCCTCAAATCCCGCTTCGTGCAAGGGCTGTAAGTTATACAGCGCCAGCTGCGCATCGGTTTCGGCTTGCGATGCCTCCGTCGCCTGCTCCAGTCTGCGCGCGCGGCGTTTGGGCAGGAAGTAGTCGGGATTACTGTCGTCCCTGGTCATCTCTACGGATGTCACACAGGTCATCGCCGCCACTTTGGCTGCTGTCTCTTCGTCCATCTCCACCGTAGCGCCGTTGAACCAACGGCTCCAGTGCAGCACTTTTCCACCTGCCTCGCGCACCCTATTAAGGTACATGGGACTGACGGGATAATCCATCCCATCGGTAGGGATATTCCACTTGGCACGTTGTTCTTCTGCCCGCGGGGACAGTTGCGGAGCGGTCTTTTCGGGTTTGTCCGTGAAGGATACGAAATAGACGGAGAGGAGGATTAATAGATTAATCATATTTGTGATTGATGATTTATGATTTGTGATTTATTTTAACTCTAATTGTACGACGTTCTCGACATGCTGGGTGTGCGGGAACATATCTACGGGTTGGACCTTCGTCACGCGGTATTTGGCATCGAGCAGCGCGAGGTCGCGTGCCTGGGTAGCGGGGTTACAACTGACATAGACGATGCGTTTCGGCTCTGCATTCAGAATGACATTGACCACATCCTCATGCATGCCGGCGCGGGGCGGATCGGTGATGATGACATCCGGCCGACCGTATCGGGCGACGAAGGCCTCATTGAGGATATCCTTCATGTCGCCCGCGAAGAAGAGCGTATTCTCTATGCCGTTTATCTTCGAATTGACTTTCGCATCTTCGATCGCCTCGGGTACATACTCGATACCGATGACCTGACGAGCCTGCTTGGCTACGAAATTGGCTATCGTTCCTGTTCCCGTATATAAATCGTAAACCAATGGTAATTGCTCATTGCTCATTGGTAATTGGTCAAAAGCAAAGTTCCGTGCGACTTTATAGAGTTCGTAGGCCTGCTCGGTGTTGGTTTGGTAGAAGGACTTGGGTCCGACTTTGAACTGCAAGTCTTCCATCTCTTCGATGATGTGGTCTTGACCGAAATAGGTCTTGACCTCCAAGTCCCCGATGGTGTCGTTGAACTTGAGGTTCTCGACGTACATGAGGGAGACTATTTCCGGAAAATCTTGGTGAAGCTTTTCCAGAAAATTGGTGATTTGTGATTTATGATTTGTGATTGATTCTCCGAAGGAGACGATGAGCATGAGTTCGCCCTTGTGGTTATTGCGGAGGATGAGGGTGCGGAGCAGTCCCTCGTGCGTATGTTCATTATAGAACGTGAGCCCGTGTGTCCGCGCGTACTCGCGCACGCTATTGCGGATACGATTATTGATATCCGGCATGAGGTGGCATTCCTCTATATCGAGCACTTTGTCGAAGCAGTTCGGGATATGGAATCCGAGCCCGTAGGTGCTGTCTATCTTATCGAGTCCTCCGGCGGCTTCGATCACTTCCCAGGGGAACCACTTACGGTCGGCGCAGGTGAACTCGAGTTTATTGCGGTACTCGTAGATATGCTTGGAACCGAGGATAGGACTGATCTCGGGCAATTCGATCTTACCGATGCGGGTGAGGTTATCCACGATCTGCTGCTGCTTGTACTTCAGTTGCTCGGTATAGGGCAGGATCTGCCATTTGCAACCGCCGCATACGCCGAAATGCTTGCAGCGCGCCTCGCAGCGCACGGGGCTGGGCGTGATGACCCGCAGCACTTTCGCCTCCATGAAGGAGTGTTTCTTCTTCGTGACCTGCAGATCGACGATGTCGCCCGGTACACAGTTAGGCACAAAGGTGACGATGTCGTTGATGCGCACCAGGGCTTTGCCTTCGGCGGCCACTCCGGTGATCTCTACATGCTCGAATATAGGTAAGTTTTTCTTTTTCATTTGCGTAATAACCACTCGATAGAGTATTTGTATAAACTCTCAAAATTACGAACAGCCTCCAGGGGAAAACCATACACGAGGCTCATCGGTACTCGTTTGGCATTGGTATAACCCACTGCGGCAGCGCACCGCATATCCACATATTCCGCCATGCGTACGGCACCCATACCTTCGGGCATCAGTCCTTCGGGTGTACCGGTGAAGAGTTGTTCTTCGTTGGGTTTGACAAACAGGCGATAGGACCTGTGTCCGGGGATATCGATGCGCCCGCTACGTGTTGCATTCTTGGCGTAATAGGAGGTATGGAGGTTCGTCTTCAACCAATAGGGATCGACGGCACTGAGGTGGTCGCTGCTGAGGAGCACTTTTCCGCCTTGGCGGATAAAACCCGCCAGTTGCGACCGGGTAGGGTCGCTGAGCGGTTTTCGCTGCCTGCCGCATACGACATCGACGAGGGTATAGGTGGAGTCGAGGTGCGCCATTCCTTCGGTAGCGCTGACATAACTGATCTTCATTGCCTGCAAGGCATTGCCGTGCAGGACACTCCAGTTATGGGTGTTACCCACCGTCATCTGGCCGGCATGGTCGCGATAACAGGAACCCCAACCGCAGTTATCATCATTGATCCAAGGGTTCGCGCGGAGGAAATCCCACTGCGCACCGATATAGGCGCAACTGAATCCATCCTCGCAGGTATAACTGCCCGGTACGATACCGGCATAGAGGGAGTCGGCGAACCACTCAACGCCGTAGACGTCGTTGAAAGCGTCGATGATGAGGACCGTTTCACTGTTAGACCGCTTCGCTGTCAGACCTGCTTCGCCTGATAGATAGGCGCTGATCATGGGGCTGGGGAAGGAGAGACCTCCTTCATTACCCGCAACGACATAGTAGTTATACTTGATGCCGGGTTCGAGCGTCGTTTGGAGTTGGCAACCTTTGTTGACTTGCTGCACATCCCATTCTCCGTCATTCTGCTGAATATAGACCATGTAATAGGTGGCTTTGGCTCCGGGTTCGAGATAGTCCTCTTTGGGTTCCCATCGCAGCAGTCCCTTGGTGTCGATCGCCAGTTGCTCCACGGGCAGGGGTTGGACGACAGCGGATTTTCCGTTGAGGTAGCGCAAGATACCTTTGTACACCGCGCGGGCGGCCGCAAAGCGGAACTTCGGGTCGAGGCCGTAGCGCATATCTGCCATATTCTTATGACTGAGCAGTTCGAGGATGATACTCGGTACAACGGGTACACGGGACTCGCAGTAGTTGGCTTCTTTGAGTTGGCGGCGCGTCCACTCCGGCGCAAGCTGACGAAGGTCTTGGGTGATCTGCGTCTGGATATAATCCGCGAAGTTACGGTTCACTTTCTCGCGGTTCCTGCCGTCGCGCAGTTCTCTGCGTCCCTCATCGTCCCGGGCGGTATAGATGACGAGCGTACCAATGACGGTAGAGTCATCGCCGCTATCCTGTCCGTCGGTATGGAAAGCCAGGCAGAGGTCTATCGGTGCATCGAGTTGGTTCACCCATAGCGGCCGACATTTCATGTCATCTTTGTACTCATTGCCCTCGTAGAGGTTCCATACCGTAGAATCGACACCTCTGTCTTTGAGCCAATAGCGTGCCCCTTCCGCCCAACGCGGCAGACCCGATGCACCCACCTCCTGGTTCTCCAGTCCCGCACGCGGCATATGCACCGTAGCGCCGGCGTTCTCCAACATGCGGCGGATGAGTTTGACATACTCCTGGCTGTAGAGGTCCTCGACCGTAGTCCATAGGGTAGCACGCTGCCAGATCCACTCGTCGCGGTCGGCATTGTAGTACATGCCATGGCTGGGCCAGAGCGCGATGTTTCGCTCCGTGAGGTCACTCTGTTCGCCGGCAGGGATGTTACCCTTTGCCAGATCCGTCACCAACTCATCGATGGCCGTCTTACCGGTGAGGATATTCACTTTCCCATTCGAATGACCCAAGACCCACCGGCTCACTTGTCGCTTGACCTCCGCGAGGTTCTGCGGCGTCCACCGCACATCATGCAGGGTGGCGTTGGTGCGCACGGTGACCGTCTTACCGTCCACCCGCAGTTGCTTGACATGCACGGCCGGCGACCATACGGAGGAAAAACCGATGTAGGCGGTTAACGAATCCCCTAACTCGCGCATGCCGATGGTGGCATAGGCGGGAACAAGGAACAAAGAGCAAAGACAAAAGACCAGTATGCGCTTAAAAATCCTCATCACTCAGGTCGGTGTTACTCTTGCGGTTGGCCAGGCTGGCGTCTTGGTAAGACTTGAGCAGGTCGGCTGCCATCTTCGGTTGATAGCCTTCGGCGATGTCGTAGTCTTTGGCATCGTTCTCCTTGAGCACGATACGCACCTTGATGATGGCGATACCGTCTTCCAGGTGTTGGATGACTTCCGGCGTTACTTCATACGAAGTGGTGGTCTCGTAATAGGAGATGGTGGCGTTACCGTTCTTCTTGCTGTACTTGTTCTTCTGTACAGCCGAACCCGCTACGCGGTTCAGGCGAATGGCCTTACCGTCCGCAAAACGGATGAGGACACGCGACGCATCCGTGAACTCATTGTACGCATTCACGTTCACCGTCTTGACGAGCAAAGTGGTGACGTCCTGACCGTCCTTATGCTCCTGGCAGAAGGCGATTTGCGGCTTGAGGTTCTTGTTCACCGAATTGTCCACATGAATAAACTTACCGCGCTCTGCGGCACTCATCACTGCTACTGACATCAATGCCAGTAAAAACATACATACTTTTTTCATACCTTATCTTTGTTAATTTTAAATGTTCTGTTCACCGGTCGCACACGGTATCCTGCCGACCGTAATTGCTCCAACAGGCCCTTCTCTCCGCCCAGGTAGACGGCATTGAGCGTGATAAAACATCCGCCTTTGGCCAGCATCGGTTGGAGGCGTTTCACCCATTCTTTATTCCGCTGGCAATAGACCTTATAATCCGAATAGGAGATGCTTGATTTGTTATTCGGTCCTTCTACCTGGTACGCGATGTCGGCCAAGCGGCCGTTGCGGTACATATCGCGGATCGCGCGCTCCTGCTTCACCTCATTCTCCGGATACTCGATGACCTTGAGTAATTCCTGACACTGCCAATGGAAGGGTTCGCGATCGAAGAGCATGTACATCGTCTCACCGATATTATCGAGGCCTACGACGGGTATGTCCCGTTCGGCGGCGACGGATTCAAAGAACGACTCCATCGAGTGCTGTTCGTCATACTGCAACCACTGCTTCATCAATTCCGTACGGAACATCTCCGTGAGGTACGAGGGTTTCATGCGGCATAACATATCCAGGCCCATACCGAGGTTGATGCGCAGGGAGTTGTCGATATACTCATATTCGGACTCGCTATAGAAATTGCTCAGTTTGACGGAGTCGGGTAGAACGGCAGCTTGGCGCAAAGCAGCCAGCGCTTCATAATCCTGCATCGCAAACTCTGTCACCACTTTATTGCACTTACTGAAGCACTTGAACACATTCGGGATGGTGTCGAGGAATTGCATGTTCACCAGGCGATTTGTCGCCAGGACATACGATTTCTGCTTCGTGGACCGCCCGCTGATCTCATACAGCACCTGTGCCTTGGTAGGAACAAGGAATAAGGAGCAAAGAATAAAGACTACTATGTATCTGTAATTGATCATTGGTTATTTGAATCGTGAGATCATGTTATACGCTTGGTAGATGCCTAATTCGCCGGCCTTACTGAGGTCCGCTAAACCTTTGTCCGTCTCGCCGGTATAGATATAGGTCAGTCCGCGGTTGAAATACGCTTCCGAGAAGTCATTGTCAATCTCGATGGCTTTGGTGTACTGTTTGATGGCCTCCGCGTACTCTTTTTTGGCGCAGAGGATATTGGCTTTGTTATAATACGCAAAACTGAAATCCGGGCGCAGGGTCAACACATGGTCGTAGTCGCGCTGGATGAGTTCATAGTCCGGTTCAGCCATCCGATAGCGCCAGTTAGCACGGCAGAAGGCAACAATGGGTTCGTTATTCGTGTCCGCCAGCAAGAGTGCCTTCGTGCAGTCATCTACGGCGCTCGCATAGTCCTTGATGATGGCGAACTCCATCGCGCGTGCCAGGTATAAAGCCATGCCGTCCGCCTGGTCTATGAGTTGGGTGAGGCGTCTGATCTCCGAGAAATGGAAATCCACCATCTCGGCCGTGAGTGTCAATTCCTGCGAGGTGAACTTCAGCGCCGCCGGTAATAGCTCCTGACGGTTCAGAATATCCACCAAAGGATGGTAATAATTGGTGCGCCTGAGGCTCATGTCCTGGGAGTAATAACTGAGCACGATATCGGGTTCGTTCACTACATCCTGGTATTTCTTCTGCACGGCTCCACGGGAACTTGAACCGTATTTCTGTTCGTCCTCGGTGGGTTCGGATTGGTTCTGCGCCGCGGTAGCTGAGAACTGCTTGCGATAGTCTTTCTTCTGCGGTTGGGCATCGGCAATGACCATCTCTGTATTGGGTTGGTTCGCTTGCTGCGCCTGTATCGCATCCTTGTGTTCTTCCAAGTCATGCGCTTTCTGGCGATAGCGGTACGCGGCTGCCTTGTCGCCTTGTCTGGCCTTGGCCTGCGCCGCCAGGTAATAACTCGGCAGGAAATAGGGATAGCGCGCGATGAGTGCATCCATATCATTCACCACTGCTTTCCATTGCTTGAGTTGCATCTCCACCAACGCGCGCTGGTAGCGCATCTCCACTTTGTCGGGGTCGAGATCGATGGCTTTGTTGAAGTCCTCCAAGGCGCGGTTATAGTCTCCTACCTCCTGCCGCATCATACCGCGGTTATAGTAGCAGTCGGCCTCGTTCGGTGCGATCTTCACCGCCTGGTCATAGTCCGCCAATGCTCCGCGGTAGTTATGACGGCGGTAGTGGAGCAGTCCGCGGTTGATGTAGTCTCCTGCCCACTTCGACCCCAGGTCGATGGCCTGCGTCAGTTGGGCATAGGCTTCGTCTTCGCGTTCTAACATGAGGTTCGTCACACCCAGCGCCGACCATGCAGCAGGGTTCACTTTATCGTATTGGACGGCTTGAGAGAATGCCTCCAAGGCCGGCATCGTATCGCCTTTGAGCATGCATACACGCCCGCGCTCACTCCATCCGGAAGCGGACTGCGGTTCCCGACGCAGGAGTTGGTCGATGTCCTCGAGCGCTTCGTCATATCGCTTCATCAACGCACGCGTGTCTGCACGAAGAATCATATAGGTGCGGTTCTCCGGCGAGAAACGCAGTGCCTCCGTATAGTCCGATTCTGCCAAGTCCAGTTGGTTCAACTGACGGTAGATATACCCGCGGGCATAATAGCAACCCGGCGAGAAAGGATTGCGCTCGATAGCCGCATTGCAGTCCCGGAGCGCACCCTGATAGTCCTCCAACTGGATCTTCGCGATCGCGCGGTAGAAATAGGGTTCAGCGAGGTAGGGCTTGAGATGAATGACCTGGTTGAAATACTGGATCGACAGCACATAGTCCTCGAAATACAACGCATTGCGCCCGATCGCGGTGATACGATCGGTGTTGAGCTGCGCCTTAACCGGAATAAGGAATAAGGAGCAAAGAATAAGGACTAATATGTATCGTTTATCTTTCAACTTTCAACTTTAAACTTTAAACTTTATTTGCATCCTTCATTGGGGTCGAACCATTCGGGGACATCGAATTCCTCCTCGGGATCGTAGCCGAGTTCTTTGTCCGCCAGCACTTTCTGCATATACAGTGCGCAGATAGGCAAGGCCATGGAAGCACCTTGTCCTTCTGCCATATTATCAAAATGTATGCCACGGTCTTCGCCGCCGACCCATGTACCGCTGACCAGCGAAGGCGTGAAGCACATGAACCATCCGTCGGAGTTGTTGTTGGTCGTACCGGTTTTTCCGCCCATCGGTGCGGTGATGCCGTATTTGAAACGGGTACGCACACCAGTGCCGTGGTCGATGACGGCACGCAGCATATAAATCATCTTGTAGGCGGTGGTCTCACTGATGATCTCGTGTGTCCGCGGCGTGAAGGTACCGATGACATTGCCGTTGTTATCCTCGATACGGGTGACGTAGAGCGGTTCGGTTCGGATACCCTTGTTGGCAAAGGTGGTGTAGGCATCCACCATCTCTTCCACGCTCACTTCGCACGGACCAAGACAGAGCGAAACCACCGGATCCAGTTGACCCTGGATACCGAAGGACTGCATCATCTTCACGAGCTGTTCGGGCGTGAAGAGGGTCATCAGGTAGGCGGCATCCAGTTAGACGACTCTTTGAGTCCCCAGGTGAGGGAGACAGTGTCGCCCCAGTGCTTCTCGTGCGTGTCGCGCGGTACCCAGCGGTCGCCGTTCGGCAGGATGACCACGACAGAGTCATACACCCAGGTCTCGCAAGGCCACATACCTTCGTCCATCGCCAGGGTGTAGAGGTAGGGTTTGACGGTCGAACCCACTTGGCGCTTGCCTTTGGTACACATGTCGTACTGGAAATACGCGAAGTTAGGTCCGCCAACGTAGGCTTTGACATGTCCCGTATGCGGGTCGATGGACATGAATCCGCAGCGCAGGTAACTCTTGAGCCAACGGATGGAGTCGTACGGCGAGAGGACGGTATCGACCATACCGCGGTCGTACGTGAAGACCTGCATCTCCCGCGGCGTCATGAAGGCTTTGGTAATGGAGTCAGAACTGCAACCGGCACTGCGCATCCTCCGATAGCGATCCGTCTGACGCATGGAGCGATTCATGATGCCGTCCACTTCCTCTTGCGTGAGCTGCTTGGAGAAGGGTGCGTTCTTCTTGCGCTTGAGTTCGCGGAAGAACGATTTCTGCTGCTCCTGCATATGTTCGCTCACCGCCTCTTCGGCATAGCGCTGCATACGCGAGTCGATGGTGGTATAGATCTTCAGACCATCCTGGTAGATATCGTATTTGCTGCCGTCGGCTTTCTTGTTCTTCTCGCAAAAACCGTACAGCGGATTGTTATCCCACTGCTGTTTATCCAAGGCATACTGCTGTTTGTTCCACTCCGAATAGTCACTCTCTTTGGGTTCTTTGGCGGTCAAAACCACGCGCAGGTATTCACGCAAGTATGGTGCGATACCTTGCTTATGGTCCACCGAACTGTAGCGGATCTCCAGAGGGATGGCGGCTACCGAATCGCGCGTCGCTTCGTCGATATAACCGTATTTCGTCATCTGGCTCAGTACGGTGTTGCGGCGACCCGTAGCGCGCTCCGGATGACGCACGGGGTTATAGAGCGAGGGGTTTTTACACATACCTACCAACATCGCCGCTTCCTCGAGTTTGAGGTCCTTCGGCGTGGTAGAGAAATAGACCTGCGAGGCCGACTGAATACCTACGGCGTTATAGAGGAAGTCGAACTGGTTGAGGTACATGAGAAGTATCTCATCCTTGCTATAGAGACGCTCCAACTTCGTGGCAATCACCCATTCGATGGGTTTCTGCATGGCGCGCTCGAAGATATTATTGGCGCGGGGCGACCATAACTGCTTGGCTAACTGCTGGGTGAGGGTAGAACCTCCACCGGCGCGACCGAGTTTGAGGATCGCACGGAACATGGACTTGAAATCCACACCCGTATGCTCGTAGAAACGCACGTCTTCCGTAGCGATGAGCGCGTCAATCAGGTCCTGCGAGAGGTCCGTGTACTGCACGCCGATGCGGTTCTCATACCGGTAATAGCGACCCAAGGACTGCATGTCCGCAGAGATGATTTCACTCGCGAAGGTGTTCTTCGGGTTCTGTAACTCCTCCAGTGGCGGCAGGTAACCCAACGCACCCCGTGTGATCAACCACATGACGAGGAAAATGATCAGAATACCTCCGAAGAACAATCCCCAAAACCAAAGCAAAAACGATTTGTACCACTTTTTTGTGTTCATATCATCAAATCTTCAATTATCCTGTTTAATATATGGATGCCATCTTGCGTGGCAATAATCTTTCCTTCTTTTGTCTCGCGCAGCAAGCCTTTCGCTATATATGCGCTCACATCCCCTTGTATCGCTGCGCGGGATACTCCTTTGTTCGTCCGAAGACCCAACATGATTCGTTCGTTGTACAGGTCTCTTTCCGTCAAGGTCTCGCTCTCGCGTTTTGCTTCCCCGCGGATATAGACATCCAAGTCGTCGGGGTTCCAACTACGGATGTGGGCTACGTAACTGTGCGCTACGGCGCCGACACCGATGTACGGCGTTCCATCCCAATAGCGGCTGTTATGCTTGGCCTCGAAGTTCGGCAGCGCGAAGTTACTCACCTCATAGTGCACAAACCCCGCATCTTTCAACCGCTCGCAGAGGTAGTCATACATCGCATTCTCCGTGTCCTCGTCAACGGGCGTTAGTTCGCCCTTGTCGCGTAGGCGGGTCAGCGCCGTGCCTTCTTCATACATCAGTCCGTAGCACGATATATGCTGTATACCCAAACGCAAAGCCGTCTCGACATCCGCTTGCCACTGCGCCATGGTCTGGGTCGGCAGCGCGTACATCAGGTCGATGGAGAGGTTGTCAAAACCTGCTTGCTGTGCCATCTTCACCGCCTCGATCGCTTGCGACGCATTGTGTCTTCTTCCGATCAAGCGCAACAGCTCATCCTGAAACGACTGAATACCGATCGACAGACGGTTGATGCCGGCAGCTCGCAGGGTGCGCAGGTACTCCGGCGTCGCATCACCAGGATTCAATTCCATCGTGATTTCTTCGGCTTCGTTTGTTCCGACCGCCTCCAACAAGCTTTGTATGTCTTCTGGCTCCAACGTACTCGGTGTACCTCCGCCGAGGTAGATGGTACGGATGGGTTCTCCGGCCTCGTGTTTCCGCGCTTGGATCTCATTGATCAGTGCTGCCACATATTCCTTCCGCCGCTCCAAGAGGGTGGTGGAGAAGAAATCGCAGTACAGACAGCGCTTCTTGCAAAACGGAATATGTATGTACAGCCCGGCCACTAATCCTTCTTCCAAAATACCGTACCTACCAATTCGTCGGGTAAGTACTGCTGTTCTACCCAGTGCCCCGGGAAGTCATGCGGGTACTTATAACCGTCGGCATAGCCTAAGTCCTTCATCAGGCTTGTCGGGGCGTTGCGTAAGTACAAAGGCACCGGTAAGTTTCCCGTCTCACGCACCTTCGCCAAGGCAGCATCGATCGCCAGGTAAGCCGAGTTATCTTTCTTGCAGGTCGCCAGATAGATGGTCGTCTCCGCCAACGGGATACGTCCTTCCGGCCAACCGATCTTATTCACCACATCGAAACAGGTGTTGGCCAGCAGCATCGCATTCGGATTGGCTAATCCGATATCCTCGCTCGCCAGGATCACTAATCGTCGTGCGATAAACTTCGGGTCTTCTCCGCCTTCTATCATGCGTGCGAGCCAGTAGATGGCGGCCTGCGGATCACTGCCGCGCACCGACTTGATGAAAGCCGAAATGATATCATAGTGCATCTCGCCGTCCTTGTCGTAGGCTACGGGATTTTGCTGTAACTGCTTGGTAACGGTCTCATTGTCAATGATTTTGGCACCGCTGTTGCTCACCAACTCAATGATGTTCAGCAACTTCCGCGCATCGCCGCCGCTATAGCGCAAAAGGGCTTCGGTGTCTTGGATCTGCAGCCCGAGCGACTTCACGTACTCGTCTTTGGTCAGCACGCGGTTCAGCAATTCCAACAAATCGTCTTTGTCCAGCGACTTGAGCACATACACCTGGCAGCGACTGAGTAGGGGAGTGATGACTTCAAAACTCGGGTTCTCCGTCGTCGCGCCGATAAGGGTGATCGTTCCTTCTTCTACGGCACCCAACAAACTGTCCTGCTGACTCTTGCTGAAACGATGGATCTCGTCGATGAAGAGAATCGGACTGCGGCTGTCCGCCGGCGCAAAAAGTCCGCTGTTGAGGCTCGCATTGCGTTTGGCTTTGTCAATCACGTCCCGTACCTCCTTCACGCCGCTCGTCACCGCACTCAGCGTATAGAACGGTCGTTGCAGTTGGTGGGCAATGATACGCGCCAAGGTGGTCTTTCCCACACCCGGAGGACCCCACAAGATAAAACTGGCGATGTTTCCGCTCTCGATCATCTGACGCAGGATCGCTCCTTCGCCCACCAGGTGTTTCTGACCTATGTATTCGTCCAAAGTCTTCGGACGCATTCGTTCCGCTAATGGTAACACCTATATAACAATTTAACAGTTTAACAATTTAACGGTTTAACAATTCCTTTGCCGTATTCAAGGCAGCCTCTGTGACGTTCTTTCCGCTGAGCATGGATGCAATTTCCGTCACGCGTTCGGTCTCATTCAACAGGCTGATATGCGTCTCGGTGCGCTTGTCCGTATCGGCCTTATATACTTTGTAATGGGTTTGTCCCAGCGCGGCGATTTGCGGCAGGTGGGTGATAGCAATGATCTGACGATGGCTTGCCATCTCTTTCATGATAGCCGCCATCTGGGTAGCGATGTCACCGCTCACACCGGTGTCTATCTCATCGAAGATGATGGTCGGCAGACCTTTTGTGCTGGCAATGAGCGCCTTCACGCAAAGCATCAAGCGACTGATCTCACCGCCCGACGCTACTTCGCTCACGTTGCGCAGACTCTGGTTGAGGTTCGCCGCAAAGAGAATCTGCACTTCGTCGCAACCGCTCGGTGTAAAGTCTGCGGTGGGCAACACCGGGATCTCCACTTTCGCATGCACTACCGCCAGCCGTTTCAACCCGTTCATCAGGCGCTCGCATATCCGCGGCACTACGGCCTTACGACTCTTGGTCAGTGTCTCGGCCGCTTTTGTCAGGGTCGCGCGTTTAGCTGCTACCCCTTTCTCTGCTTGCGCGATATCGAAATCAAAACTGTCCAGGCGGTTCACTTGTTCCGCCAACTCATCGCGCAGACTAATCAATTCCTCGACCTTCTCTGCGCTGAACTTATGCAGCAGTCCGTTCAGATTATCCATCCGTTCTTCCACCCATGCCAAGCGCTGCGGGTCCATCTCCACGCGACCGGCCATCCGTTCGGCTTCTTCGGCGATGTCCTGAATCTCAATCCGGGCACTGTCCAAGCGTTCCTGCAAGTCCGGTGCCGCTTCGTCCAGACGACAGGCGCGGATGGCATCCAGCGCACTGCCTTGTTCGCCGTTGAGTGCCGCAACTGCGGTCTCCAAAGCCATACGAATCTCTTCCGCATGGCTCAAGCGGTACTGCTCCTGCTCCAACTCTTCCAACTCGCCTTCCTGCAGGTCCGCTTCGTCCAAGAGCTTATAGCGGTACTGGATATAATCCGCATCCTGCTGACTCTTTTTCGCCAAGTCCTGCAACTTACGCAAGGCCTCTACGGCTGCCATATACGCTTCATAGTGCGTACTGTAATCCGCCCGCAGAGCTTCGTTTTGTGCAATGGCATCCAGTACTTCCAACTGGAAATCGGCGTTCTCGATCAATAAGTTGGCATGTTGGGAGTGGATATCAATCAACTTGTTCGCCAGCACCTTCAGCTCCTGCAACGTCACCACACTGTCGTCCACGAACGAACGACTCTTGCCGTTGGCGTATAACTCGCGGCGAATGATTCCTTCATCAAACTCCGCCTCAATGATACACTTGTCCTCGCCGTCGGTGATGGCTTTGCTGTCCGCGCGGGCACCGAGCACCAGGGCCAGGGCACCGAGGATGATACTCTTTCCGGCACCCGTCTCACCCGTCATCACCGAGAAACCGGCCCCGAAGTCGATATCCAGGTGACTGATCAGCGCGTAGTTTTGTATGTGTAAATGTTTAAGCATTCAGTTTTAGTTCTCGTTGATTCGATCGTAGGTGTTCACTCGGGTCGGGTCGATGTCCGTCAAGATCTCATAGACCTCTTTTTTCTCTTTGTCCGTCCCCTTGCTGAAGATATCCACCAACTCATCGGCCTTGGCATCCAGGAAGGTATTGATGACGTAGGTCGCCGGACGGGCACGGTATGCCTCTTTCAGCACCGGCATTCCTTCGGTGATACGACCGCGGGCATTGGCGACGTTATTACTCATCTCATCCAAACCCAAGCGGTGGTACTCGTAATAGAAATTGCGGTATTTCTTGAATGCATCGTCTACCAAGTTATGTATCAGCGCATAGCGGTTTCTGTTGCTCTCGAAGGCCAGCCAGCCTGTCTGCTCGTGTCCGTCCATCGAAGCCGTCTGGCAAACATTGGCGATCTCCTCGCATTGCAGAAAATACGGCGTACCTCCGAGGCGCTGAAAACTGTCCTGGTCATGGCCGATAATCAGATAGCAGTAGTACGCCAGCATCGCCGTGAGGTTCGTCGTGAACTGGTTCTGTTGCCAATCCAGGCGGTCGAACTCCTTATAGGCGAAGTTAAACGCACCGTCTTTGAAATTCAATATCGGCGTCGTATAGGTGGTGCCGTATACCGGTCGACGGCTCTGCAGCGTCATATCGCAGGTATACATTTCCCCCTCTACCTTCTTCACTACGATCAGCATGCTGCATTCGATCTTCTCCTGGTCCGCATAGGTCATATTCGTCCAGCGGTTCTGGTTCATATATTCCTCAATACCCGCCTTCAAGGTCTCATACACCTGTTTGTTCGTACCCTCAATCATCTCCGAATTGATGGTCACAGTGCAGTTAATCTCTTGTGCTCGCACTATTCCAACGGCACATAGCATGCATGCTATGTAAAGAATCTTTCTCATTTTGAAATAGAGATAATATTACCTGTTTTCTCGTTAAACTGGATCTGCGGTAAGTTCTTACCGGTGAATAAACTCTGCGGCAGCGGTACATCGATACCCAACTGCGCCACAGGAATGATGCGCTCACCTAACAGACGACCCTTATAAATGATTTTCACCTCCGCACTGCCCGGCAGGTTATACGAGATCTGCGAAAGGGCTTCGCCTTTTTTGGAATTCTGTTCTGTGCGACCAATGGTATAGTCCTGTGCCTGGCGAGCGATCCAGATAGTAATCGAATCGGCATCGACGTTCTCTTTGTTGGTGAATCCGTTCTCTTCTGAGAAGTACAGAAAATCCTTCTGGATAGCCTGATCCATGGACGGGTGTCGATAGATCTTATCAAAGCGAATGCGTTTGTGCTCGGTGGTAACGCTGCGCTTGCCGACGAAGAGTTCCGTCAACTCACGTTCCTGTTTCTCCAACTCTGCCAACACCAATTCCATCGCCTTACCGTCAGCGGGCGCGTGCTCCACCTCTCCGCTCAACAAATACATCCTCGTCTCACGGATATGAAAGATCTGTTTCGCGATCTCAAAAGCCTGTGCTCTCGGACTCCCCGCTTTCAGTACTTCCTCGGGGTAGGGTGCTACATGAATGCCGGTAACCTTGGATTTTTCCTCTTCTTTGGTGCCGGTCGAATGCGTTGACGGGTGTGTCTTTTCCTGCACCGGCGGCAGATTGTATCCCACCAGCACATTCTTCTCATTCAGGCGCAGCAACTGGATATCCACCCCTTTCTCCGGAACAATCTTATGCGGCCGAGTCATATCCGCCTCGGTCTTTGTGCCAATCATCACTTTCTCCAAGGTAAATACGGTCTTGTTCTCCTTCACGAAATCCGTAGCACCGAGCATATCTGCTGCAAATTGGGCATACGGACCCATCTCATCTTTCTCCACCGTGTACGTGAAGTTCAGACTAACAATCGTCTTCGGCGAGTAGTACACCAACGCCGGTTCATTCTCTTCGATGACAGCCGCTTGCATTGCGCACACCATCATCATTCCTGCGAGTACAAAAAATAACTTTTTCATCTTATCTTATGCTTATTAAATGCTTATCTTGTGCTGGTTGTTTGCTTAGTGTACCCCTTCTGAGGGGTACCACTGTTCCAAATCTCCCATGCGGCTCGTGCTTGTCCTAACAACATTCCGATGCCGTTTTGAATAGTCGCTCCCTGCGCTTTGCCTTTCTGCAAAAACAGCGTCTCTTCGGGGTTATACACGCAGTCAAAGAGCAAGTGCCGCGGTGTGATGAGTTCGTACGGAATAGGAGGACAACTGTCCACGTCCGGAAGCATACCCAGCGGCGTACAGTTGACAATCACCGTATGGGCTTCCATGATTTCCTTATTCAAGTCCTCGTACGCCAACATCCCTTCTTTCGGAGTCCGACTCATGAGCGTAGGGGTGACACCCAATTTTCTCAGCCCGTAGCACGCCGCTTTCGACGCACCGCCTGTACCTAACACCAACGCTTTTCGGTCAAACTCCCGCAACAGCGGTTTCAAGGATTCCATAAATCCGATGCAATCAGTATTGTATCCTATGCGTTGATGCACCACATTCACCGCACCTACGGCTTTAGCCGTCTCATCCAATTGGTCCAGGTACGGAATAATCGCCTGCTTATACGGCATGGTGACATTCATTCCATCCAAACGATTGAATAAATCTTCCACTTCCAATCTCAAATCTTCAATCCCTATTGGATAGAGCGAATACTCCGCATCGATCTTTTCTGTTGCAAATTTCTCATTGAAATATTTCGCCGAGAACGAATGCAACAGCGGATAACCTATGATACCGAAGTGACGCATAATTTTCCTTTCTTTATCGTTGCCTGGTGGGTCTTGGACGTAAATACTTTTCCGCCTTCACCCTTCTGCAACGCATCGTACATCTTGTCTATTTCCGCGAAATTATATTCGCGAAGTTCTTCATACAGCCGCGCAATTCCCGCTTCGCGCGTCTCCTTCCCCTCCAATAGATCCGCATAGCCCTGCATGTATTCTGCCGTCTGAGCCATATGTTCGATCTCCGCTTTGCTGTATTGCTTGAGCTGCTCGCGGATGGCGTTGCGGGTAATGGAGGTGTCGCTGTTGGTGCTGTCTTCCACCCAACTCAGGTGCCGTTTGTCCTGCAAATAATGTTCAATATAGTCCCTTGTGGTGCAAAGTAAAGGTCGTACGATCGGCACACTCTCTTCCATAACTGGATTAGCGCTCATCGGTCGCATACCCGCCAAACCTCTCAAACCCGCTCCGCGTTTCAGGTTCAGCAGCAAAGTCTCTGCCTGGTCGTTCTGATGATGCGCAACCGCGATGGCTTGACAGCCTTTGTCATGCGCCAGAACCGCAAACCATGCATACCGCAATTCCCGCGCCGCCACTTCGATACTCACTTTCCGGCTTTGCGCATAGCCGATGGTATCCATAGAAGCAACTTCCAAGGGTACACCTATCTTCTCACACAACTCCCGCACAAACGCTTCGTCGCGGTCACTCTCTGCACCTCGCAGATGAAAATTGCAATGCGCTACAACACATTCATAGCCTGCGCGAACCAGCACATCCAACAGACTCACGCTGTCCGCTCCTCCGCTTACCGCTACCAACACCGGTTTATTCTTCTCCAACAACCCGTGCTTGCGAATATATGTCGTAACTCTGCGTAACAAATCTTAAATCTCCAATCTTCAATCTCCAATACCACGATAGCGTACGCGTCGTGGTTCGCAAGCCTCTTCGCCCAACCGCATCTTCTTATTCTCCTCGTACTCCGAGTAACTGCCTTCGAACCAGAACACCTTGCCGTCGCCTTCGTACGCCAGGATATGCGTGCAGATACGGTTCAGGAACCAACGGTCGTGACTGATCACTACGGCGCAACCGGCGAAGTTCTCCAAACCTTCCTCCAACGCACGCAAGGTATTGACATCGATATCGTTGGTCGGCTCATCCAACAACAGCACATTCGCTTCACTCTTGAGCGTCAAGGCCAAGTGCAGACGGTTTCGTTCACCGCCGGACAACACACCGCATTTCTTCTCTTGGTCCGCGCCCGTGAAGTTAAAACGACTCAGGTAGGCGCGTGCATTGATCTCGCGACCTGCTACACGGATAAACTCCGTACCACCGCTGATGGTCTCAAAAACACTCTTATTGGGGTCGATATCCGTATGCTGCTGATCTACATACCCGATCTTCACCGTCTCGCCGACACTGAACGTACCCTTATCGGCTTTCTCGGAACCAATGATCATTCTAAACAAAGTCGTCTTACCGGCACCGTTCGGACCAATCACACCGACGATACCGTTGGGCGGTAACATGAAGTTCAGGTCCTCAAACAGCAGACGGTCGCCAAACGACTTGGCTACACCTTCGGCATTGATGACCTTATTACCCAAACGCGGACCGTTCGGAATGAAGATCTCCAGTTTCTCCTCGCGCTCTTTCTGCTCCTCATTCAACATGCGGTCGTACGACTCCAGACGCGCTTTCTGTTTGGCATGACGTGCTTTCGGCGCCATGCGGATCCATTCCAACTCGCGCTCCAAAGTCTTACGGCGCTTGGATGCCTGTTTCTCTTCCATCGCCATGCGCGTGGTCTTCTGCTCCAACCAGCTCGAGTAATTGCCTTTCCAAGGAATACCTTCTCCGCGGTCAAGTTCGAGGATCCACCCCGCTACATTATCCAGGAAGTAACGGTCGTGCGTGATACAGATCACCGTGCCGGCGTATTGCTGCAAGTGCTGCTCCAACCAATCGATCGACTCTGCATCCAAGTGGTTCGTAGGCTCGTCGAGCAACAGCACATCGGGTTGTTGCAACAACAGACGACACAAAGCTACACGACGACGCTCACCTCCGGAGAGGGTAGTCACACTCGCATCATCCGGCGGACAACGAAGCGCATCCATCGCGCGGTCGAGTTTCTGGTCGATATTCCATGCGTCGGCGGCATCCAACTTGTCTTGCAGCTCTGCCTGACGTGCCAGTAACTTATCGAAATCGGNNGGTCGATATTCCATGCGTCGGCAGCATCTAACTTATCCTGCAACTCTGCCTGACGTGCCAACAACTTATCGAAGTCCGCATCAGGCTCAGCAAAAGCCATGTTGATATCGTCGTACTCCTTGAGCATGTCCATGATCGGTTGCACACCTTCCTGCACCACCTCCCGAACGGTCTTGTTCGGATCCAGTTTCGGGTCCTGCTCCAAGTAACCGACACTGTAACCCGGCGACCAAACCACTTCGCCCTGGTACTCCTTTTCGATACCGGCGATGATCTTCAAAAGGGTCGATTTACCGGCACCGTTCAGACCGATGATACCGATCTTGGCACCATAGAAAAAACTCAGGTAGATATTTTTCAATACCTGTTTCTGCGGACCGAAACTCTTGTTCAGTCCCACCATCGAGAAAATAATCTTCTTATCGTCTGCCATATTCTGCAAAAGTATAATCGTAGGGGTTATTTTCGTCTGCGCTGTGTCGCTCTGCGCTGATCTGTTTCCATATTTTCGGGTCAATCTCCGGGAAGAAGGTGTCGGCGTCGTCCCAAGAATGATGAATATGCGTGATATATAACTTATCCGCCCGCGCCATCATCTGCTTGTACACCATACCGCCTCCGATCACAAAGGCTTCCTCGTTCGGATTTACTTTAGCTACCATCTCGTCCAAGGAATATACGGTCTCCGCGCCTTCAAAGGTCTTGCCGGCTACATCTGTCAACACGATATTCCTTCTATTCGGCAGCGGGTGCTTCGGGAGCGATAGGAACGTCCGTTCACCCATCATCACCGTGTGTCCGCTGGTGATGGTCTTGAAATGCTTCAAGTCCGCCGGCATGTGACACAACAAATCGCCTTTCTTGCCGATGGCATAATTCTCTGCTATTGCAACTATAATCGAAATCATACGCTTACAACGCCCGCAATATGAGGATGCGGGTCATATCCTTCTAATTGAAAATCTTCGAATTGGAAACCGAATAAATCCTTCACCTCCGGATTAATCATCATCTTCGGCAGCGGTCGCGGGTCGCGCGTCAACTGCAACTTCACCTGCTCCAGGTGGTTCAGGTAGATATGCGCGTCACCGAGCGTATGCACGAAGTCGCCGCATTGCAGACCCGTCACTTGTGCCATCATCTGCAGCAACAGCGCATAAGACGCGATATTAAATGGCACGCCTAAGAAAATATCCGCGCTGCGTTGGTATAACTGCAAACTCAATTTTCCGTCCGCTACATAGAACTGGAACAGACAATGACAAGGCGGTAACGCCATCTTCTCCACTTCCGCTACATTCCATGCACTCACCATCATTCGGCGGCTGTCGGGATTCTTCTTAATCATCTCCACGATATTCGCGATCTGGTCAATCGTACCGCCGTTATAATCCGGCCAAGAACGCCATTGATGACCATACACCGGACCCAACTCACCGTTCTCGTCCGCCCATTCATTCCAGATACGCACCCCGTGCTCCTGCAGGTACTTCACGTTCGTGTCGCCCTGTAAGAACCATAAGAGTTCGTAAATAATGGACTTGAGATGCAATTTCTTCGTCGTCAGCAACGGAAAACCGTCTTCCATCTTAAACCGCATTTGGTGACCGAAGACGGAAATGGTTCCTGTTCCCGTTCTATCGTGCTTCACCGTACCTTCTTCCAGTACGCGCTTACATAAGTCTAAATATTGCTTCATTATGCTATGTTGTTTGCCTCCGGAGGCTCTCCGGCTAATATAGATTATACGTTGTTTTCACCACCTTGAACTCCGTGCGGCGGTTGATTTGGTTGCATATCTCCTGTTTGTCGGCCGGAAGACTCATGATGAATGCTTCATCCAGTGTTTGCTCTACCGGTATCCACGGGTACTGCTTGTTCAAATTCTTATCGGCTATCACCGGTTTACTCTCGCCGTATCCTACCGGCGTGAGGCGTTCTTTCTCGATGCCATGCGCCATCAAGTAGTCGCAACAACTCTGTGCACGTTTCTGGGATAGTTCATTATTGAGTTCATCCGAACCCTTCAAGTCCGTGTGGGCCGATAGTTCGATGGTGATATTCGGGTTGTCGTTCAGCAGTTTCACCAGACGGTCCAACTCCGCTTCCGAAGCTTTCGTCAACTCCCAGCGACCGAACTCATAGAAGATATTCTCCATCTTCACCGGTCGCGAGATAGGACTCAGCGCAAAATCCATCGTATAGGTCTTGCTGTCCTTCAGGTCGAAGGTGTTCCATTGTTGCTTGGCGTTCAGGAATCCGCGGGCGGTCGCTAACATGACGTATTTGACGTCTTTCTTTAGCTTGATCTTATACGTTCCGTCGCGACGGGCATTCACCTTACTGATGGTACCGTCGCTGCCTACGAGTCGTAACTTCGCATCCGAGATGGGATTGCCCAACTCGTCATTCACCGTTCCTTCTGCAATAAACTCCATCTCCGGCAACCAGAACCGATAAATCTTGTCAAAACCTTTCTTGTCGCCTTTGTTGGACGAGAAGAAGCCGTCTTGACTGTTGCCCGCAAAGGTAATACCGAAATCATCGCCTGCACCGTTGAAGGTCGGACCCATGTTATACAGCACCCATATTGTCGTGTCGGTGCGCGTCGTATCCGGGAAAGCCTTGAAAATATCCAAACCTCCGTAGCCCGGGTGACCGTTCGAAGCAAAGAACAGCGAACCGTCTGCATGTACGTACGGGAACATCTCATCCGCTGCGGTGTTGATGCCTTTACCCAACGGATGCACATTCACCCATTCGGAACCGTCCAACTCCGCCATCCAAATATCTTTACCTCCTTCGCCTCCGGGTGCGTCACTCACGAAATAGAGTGTGTCCGCCGTGGCATTCAGCGCCGGGTGACCTACGGTGATCGAACTGTCCGCAAAGAGCTTCACCTCCTGCGGCTCACTCCATTCACCGCTCGCGCGCTCACTGCGGTAGATCTTAGCACCTAAGTCCTTGCCGTTGATCGGCTTCGAGTACGTGAAATACATCGTACGACCGTCTTGGGTAAAACTGCAAACACCGATCTCGGCATTGCCGGATTGCTTGGTGGAGTCACTCTGCTCGCTTTCCGGAGAACCGTACAGTCCTTCCGCTAACGTGATCTCGCCCCATTCCCCTGCGGCATTCTTACGCGTCTGGTATAACTGGAAGAGTTGTTGACCCGTTACATTACTCGGGCGTTGCAGTTTCTTGGTGCCCTTCTGTTTCTCTTGCCGGTTGCTGGTGAACATGAGCGCGTCAGTCTGATTGCCGATAAACATCGGCGCGAAGTTGCCGGTGCGGCGTTGGTTAAACTCCTTCGCCTCGCTTGACTTATATCGCGAACCCTCTCGCTTCCATTCTTCGATCTTGTTACATGCGTACTTACCCGCCTGCGCGACGTAGTTATCCGGGTGCGCCTGCAGGTAGAGATCGTAGTGCTTGGCTGCGTCTTTGTACTTACCCTGATATTGCAATACCATACCGGCATTCAGATAAACAATCGAGTCTTGCAACTGGTATTTGCAGCGCAATGCACTCTGGTAACAATTGGCAGCGCGGGAATTATTCAGGATCCGGTAACACTCACCCTGCTTGAAGGCTACATACCCCTTCAACTCACGGTCTTTCTTGGTGTTCAACCGACTGTAGCATTGCTTGTAAATATCTCCCGCAATATAATACTCACCGATAGCGAACTTTTTATCCGCCCGCTTCACGCGCTGCTGCACAGAACAACTGCTCAGCGTCAAAATAGCCAATACTATGTAAAAATAATTTTTGGGGATCATTTTTGGTCTTTTTGGACTAATCCAATTCATGAATTACCAATCCGCTTCTTAGTTTGGGTTCAAACCAGGTGGTCTTCGGCGGCATGATATTGCCGCTGTCGGCGATATCGATGATCTGTTGCATCGTAACAGGGTAGAGTGCCAGCGCTACTTTCATCTCGCCGCTATCCACTCTGCGTTTCAACTCACCGAGTCCGCGGATACCACCGACGAAGTCAATGCGCTTGTCTGACCGCAGGTCCTTGATGCCTAAGATCTTATCCAGTATCAGGTTACTCGAGATCGTTACATCCAATACCCCGATCGGGTCCGCATCGTCATACCGACCTTCTTTGGCGGTTAACGAGTACCATTTTCCGTCCAGATACAGACTGAAGTTATGCAGGCGCTGCGGCTTATACACATTACACCCTACACATTCCACCATAAAGTCCGCCTTGAGGGCTTCCAAGAACGCCTTGCTACTCAGCCCGTTCAGGTCCTTCACCACGCGGTTGTAGTCGATGATATTGAGTTGGTTATCCGGGAAACAAACAGCCAGGAAGAAATTAAACTCTGCCTCTTTGTCGCCTGTCGCTTTTTGCTTCTCCGCTCCGACTCCTGCTGCGGCTGCCGACCGATGGTGTCCGTCCGCAATATACATGGCGGGAATCTGCGCAAAAATTTCCGTGATACGCTCGATGGTCTCTCGGTCCTCAATCACCCAGAAGGTATGTCGGAATCCTTCTGGAGCAGCTACGAAGTCGTACTCGGGCTTTCCGGCGCATACGCGCGCAACAATAGCGTCCAAAACCTCACGGTGCGGGTACGCAAAGAATACCGGTTCCATGTTCGCATTCAGCGTACGCACATGTCTCATACGGTCTTCCTCTTTATCGCGACGCGTCAACTCATGCTTCTTGATACGTCCTTCCAAATAGTCATCTACCCATGCGCCGACCACCAGGCCGTACTGGGTCTTCTCTTTACCACCTGACAAAGGATTATCAGCCGGTATGGTCTGCGCATAGACGTAGTACCGTTCTTCCGGATCCTGCACGAGCCAACCTTCCGCCTTGAACTCGGTATACTCCAAATCAGCCGCCGCATACACCCGCGGATCGTGCTCATCCAACATGGGTTCAAAATTGATCTCCGGCTTGATAATATGATAGAGACTCTTCGGATTGCCGGCCGCTTCTTTGCGCGCCTCCTCCGAATTCAGCACGTCATAGGGACGGCTACTTACCATCTCCACCAATTCCTTCGGCGGACGAATACCTCTAAAAGGCTTGATCTTCATAGTACTCAGATTATTCTGATGATTCGGATTACTCAGATTATTTCACCGGAGCCTTCGGCGCCTCGGTAGCTCCCATTGCACAGGTACCGTTGAACATTGCACCCGGCTCTACGATCAGCGTCTTCGTCTGTACGTCTCCGCGCACCTTACCGCTCGCGCGAAGCGACAATTGCTGGTGACATTTGATCTTACCTTCTAACAAACCCAGGATCTCTGCGTTTTGGCATTCGATGGTACCCTTCACGCGACCGGCCTCACCAATGACGACCTTACCGCTACAATTCAAGTCACCTTCGATCAATCCGTCGATACGAAAATCGCTGTCTGCGGTGATGTTACCTACGATCTTACTGCCTGCGGTCAGTGCATTGAACATCAAACCGCTTTGTTGTTTCTCATTTGCCATACTATTCGTTTTTTAATTGATTTCACAAAATTAGCGTGCAAAGATACGAAATCTATTTCATATACGCAAGTGCGCGCGTATTTTTTTCAAAAAAAATGCACAAAAGGCCTAAAAATAATAAAACTTTCAACTTTCCGCTTTCCACTTTCAACTTTTTTATGTACCTTTGCATGCTATTTTGTGCGCAAATATGAAAATGATACTCGTCATAGCTCTGGTCGCCCTTGCGATGTTGCTCCTTTCGGTAGGGGTGATTTTTCGCAAAGACCATTCCTTCCGCTCGCAACATATACACGAGAACGAACGGATGCGCGAGGACCATATTCATTGTTCTACCGCGCAGGACAAAGAACTCAGACGCAAGAAAAAGAATCAAATAGACACTAAAAATTTATAACACTTATGAACAAAACAACTATTATCGTTGAATCGATTTTGGCAGCTGCTGTTGTTGCCCTGTTTGTTCTCTTCTTTACGGCTACTCCGCGTGCCAAAAAGGTGAACAATGACGAAATTATCGCGAGTGGAGACCTGCTTCCGATCGCTATCATCAACACGGATTCGATCCTCAAGCACTACACCCTCGCTGAAGAAGCGTCGGACAAATTGATGGCTAGTTATGAGGAATCGACCGTTAAACTGGACACCAAAGCCAAATCGCTGCAAAAAGAGGTGGAGACCTTCCAGAAGGATGTTATCGACTTTCAGCGTAAGGTAGAGGCGAATGCTTTCCTCAGTCGTGAGCGCGCAGAGAGCGAGCAAGCTCGTTTGCAGAAGAAAGAGCAGCAACTGATGGCGAAACAGCAAGACCTGGAGAACCTGCGTCAGAAACTCAGTGCGGACTTCATGAACGAGCAGGCTGCGCTGACCCAACAGCTTCAGGACTCCGTACAGGCTTACCTGCGTGAGTTCAATGCCGACGGCCGTTACCACCTCGTGCTCAACGACGCGGTGCTGATGAATAAAGTAGCCGGCTATGACATCACCGACGAAGTCATCGAGGCCCTTAACGCACGTTACCAGAAATGAAAACTGAAAGGTTAAAGGTGAAAGGTGAATGGTTAAAGGTGAAAGTTCTTCTCCTTTCAATTTTCATTTTTCATTTTTCAATTTCCTATGCCCAGCGTATCCCGCAGGCGATCGAGTACACGGAAATCTATGATTTCCTCGAGGAACTCACCACAGACGGAGTCATCCGCTCCAATGCGGCGGTCAAACCCTATACGCGGGATTATATCGCCCGTCTGCTGGTGGAGGCGCAGAGTAGGGACTCCTTGCTTAACAAACGGCAGAAAGCGGACCTGCAGTTCTACCTGCAGGACTACGCTTTGGAGTGCGACACGCTGCCGGTGTATTACAGTTACGGCCATCGTCATGTGACGCAGTGGATCACGCCCGTGTCGAACCTCTCGCTGGCGGATCCTTCGCTGCATATCTTGACCAAAGACAAGGTCTTCAAAATGCGTGTCCGTCCTATCTTGGGAATGGACCTATACGTCAACCAAAAAGGTCTTCTTCAGCACCGATGGTACGGAATCGATATCCAAATGGATATCGCCAAGCACCTCTCTATCTGGGGTTCTATCCGTGATAACAGTTGGGGTGGCCAAGGTGTGACGGGTTCAAAAATCCATTATGGTTGGACGCAGGTAGGGCGCGGAGAAGAGGCATATTTTGTCGGAACTCCAGCGCTGAATAACATCCCCGGTGTGCAGTATAAAGAGGCCAGTTACGGCGGAGATTTCTCGGATTCGCGCGGTGGTATTTCGCTCTATACCTGGTGGGGTTCTATCGGAGTGCAACGCGAACGGATCACCTGGGGCGATGCGCAGCATTGCTCGAATATCCTCTCGGCGCACAACCCTGCTGTACCGATGGTGACGCTCCAACTCACGCCCTGCAAATGGTTCCAATTCGACTATTTCCATGCGTGGTTGCCTTCGAACGTCATTGACTCGACCTATTACTACGTCGAGAAGGCTTCTGAGGGCGTCACGGAGCGCGAATACCGTCCTGCCAACAAGTTCATGGCGGCGAATATGTTCACGTTCATGCCCTGCAAATACATCCAGTTCGGTTTCGGTAACTCGATCGTTTATGCAGAGCGTAACGTGCAAGCGGCGTACTTCATTCCGATCGCGTTCTTCAAGTCGCTCGACCACCTCTTGACGAAAGGAATCAACTCCGAGAACCAGAACTCGCAAGTCTTTGCAACCATCACCGTGCGGCCTACGGACCACCTCCGTCTCTACGGCTCGTTCTTCCTCGATGAGTTTAAGTTCGCGCGTCTCAGTCCGTCGAATCCCGAGAAGAATCCGATCTCTTATCTCGTCGGTTTCAACTGGAGCGGTTGGCCTGTCAAAGGACTGGCGCTGCGGGGAGAATTTACGCGCTCTTATATCGCTTGTTATACCCATTCTATCAAGGTGCTGGAGTACACCTCCAATTCCTTTAATATGGGCCATTATATGGGCGATAACGCGCAGAGTATCTTTGTGCAACTGTCCTATCGTCCAACGCGTAGCTTGCGCCTCATGTTGGATTATACCGGCGACACCAAGTACCGCGCGTATGACTACTACCGCGCGTATATTGGTTCTACCGGCGGAAATCCGTACCCGATCATTGCACAGCCGCCCTTCAAAGAGAAGATTTGGCGCAGCGACATCATCGGTTTCCACGCCGTCTATGAGGTCTTCAATAACTGCTACGCGCACGTGGATTTCGAGTACTCGAATGTGCGTGCTTTTGCACCGACTTCGGAGCGTATCCCGGGTGAAGACCGCGGATGGAATGCCGATGGAACCTCTATGGAACTCGCCGGAGAAGAACTCAAGAACTATTACTTGAATAAATATACGCCGGTATATTTGCAGGGACAGAAGTTTACCTTTACCTGCGGACTAAGTTTCGGCTTCTAATAGGCCTTTCTCATTTTTCTATAGTCCTTGCGGGCTTGGAAGACGGCCTTGAAGGCTCCCCAACGACCCTGCAGCAGGTAGAAGCAAGCGGCAACATAATCCAATATCCCACGAATGAACAGCACACCGCAAGGGTGCTGTTTGTTTTTGTATATCATCAGCAGGTTGTTGCGGTGGTTCAGATAGGTCTTGCGCGGACTCTCGTAACTCAACGCACCGCCGCCCAGGTGATACACTACGCTCTGAGGCAGACATACCAGGCGCCAACCTGCGTTGCGCATGCGCCAGCAAAGGTCGATCTCCTCCATATGCGCGAAGAACGCTGCGTCCAATCCGCCGCACTCCTTATATACTTTCGTTCGCACGCACATACATGCGCCGCTCGTCCAATCGACCTCGGCCTCTGTGTCGTACTGACCCTTATCCTCTTCTACATGCCATAAGATTCGTCCGCGGCAGTAGGGGAAGTATAACTTACTCAAATATCCTCCGGCGGCACCTGCGTGCTCAAAAGACGTACGTCTAAGCCAACTCCGCACCTTCGGTTGAACGGCCGCTACGTCCTTATGTGCGTCCAAGTAAGCGAGTAGGGGATCCAACCAACCATCCGTCACCTCGACGTCGCTATTCAGCAGCACTACGTACTCGCTGTCCACCTGCGCGATAGCGCGGTTGTAACCCTCCGCAAAACCGTAGTTCTGATCCAGTACGATGGTCTTGACGCCCGGAAACTCCTTCGCCAGCACCTCCAGACTGTTGTCCGTACTCCCGTTATCCGCGACGAAGATCTGAATGCTGAAATCTGACGGCTGATGGCTGACAGCTGAAGGCTGACAACTCTTCACCACCGACGGCAGATACCTCCTCAGCATCTCCGCCCCGTTCCAGTTTAATATGATTACGCTACACTTCATTCTTGCGATACTTAAAGCGGTTATGCGTCCACAACCATAAATCCGGTTGTTCTTTGATGTTCTCTTCCAGCGCGCGCGCAAAAGCCTTGGTGATCTCGCCTTCTTCCGTCTTCTGCGGATTCATCTCAATAGGACGCATGTCCACGTGGTAGTACCCGCGCGCCGTGCGGGTGATATAATAGTAGAAGACCGGATAACCGAATTTCTTGCTTAGCACCTCGCCGCCGTCCAGGAATCCTACCTCTTGATGCAGGAACTTCACCCAAGTACGGGTCACTTCCGGGCGCGGCTTCTGGTCGCTGATCAAACCCACCGTGATCGGTTTTTTCTCTGCTTTGTACCGAATCATCTCCCGTAGGATCCGCTGTTTCTCTACGCATATACCGTCGCGTTTGGCGCGGATAGCTAACATCAGCCGGTCAATTGATTGGTTCTTCTGCCGGCGGTAAATATTCATCTGTGTCACGCCGGGCGCCAACCAAGCCTGCGCGCTCGCCATCCATTCCCAGTTGCCTACGTGACCCAACATCAGGATCGCACCTCCGTGCTCTGCTACCCGGCGGTTCACCTCGTCCATGTTGTCAAACACCACCCGTTTCCGCATCTCCTCTTCCGAACAACTGTAGCCGTAGATGCTCTCCACGAAGGTGTCGCAGAACTGATGGTAGAAAGCCCGCGCAATCTGCCGACGCTCCGTTTCACTCTTCTCCGGAAAAGCCAGTGCCAGGTTCTTGGCAACCATCTTCCGCCGGTAGCGCACCAGATGATACACTATCGGAAACAAGATCCAATCCGCGCACCAATGGTGGACGCGCATAGGCATCTTACTTAGAAGAGCGGCACAATGAAGTAGCATAACCAACAATACGATGTAATCAGCGGAGCTGCCAATAATATACTGTCAAAACGATCCAATACCCCCCCGTGTCCGGGCAGGAAACACCCCGAGTCCTTCACGCCGATTGAGCGCTTGAACAAACTCTCCATTAGGTCGCCGAAAGTACCGAAAGCACTGGTGATAAAGGCGAATCCGAGCGCCACAAGCAACCCGAGTCCGTTCGCCGAGATCTCATCGAACCATCCGCATTTAAACAAGATAAAAGCGGCGATGAAAGCAAAACCGATTCCTCCGAATAATCCTTCCCAACTCTTCTTGGGGCTGATATGCGGCGCCATCTTATGGTTGCCGTTCGGACGTTTGGCGGTCAGACTTCCTACGCAATAGGCACCCGTATCATTGACCCAGATCAGGATAAACAGCGCCAACAAGAGCCATTTACTCAGACTCATCAGAAGGCACATCGAGCAGAGCGGCAAGGCAATCATCAGTTGCGACATCCATAGGTTGCCCCAGTTCTGCATGGGTTTGCCGGAGAGGTTCCAAACCTCGTCCAAGAGCCCGATCACCAATATCGGCAGATAGATCATCAAACCCGTTATACCGAATGCGCGGTAGAACTCACCGCCGAAGGGGTTGTAGGCTACGCCGATGAAGGTGCCCCACAGCACGAATGTCGCCAGTGCCGCACATGTGCGGAGCACCGGGTGGGACTTCACTAAACGGTGAAACTCATCCACCGCCAACAGACAGATCAGTAGTAGCAAGCCGGCAAACACCCACTTGTCCCATACAATACTGCCTACGATACATCCTACAAACATCGCCCCGCTCAGGGTCCGTTTCCAAAATTCACTCATATCTCAACAATTTTGCGCCACTAGGTGTACCCACACCTTTGCGGCTGCAAAGGTACAACAAAAAAATGACATATGCAAATATTAGAACACTTTTGTCGCATTTTTGCGGCCGTTTTCTTTGCCCGTGTTTTTTGGTATTCTTCAATTTTTTTGCTTTCGCATTTTTTAATTTTGTTTTTCGCTTGTGGTGTGTGGACTCGGCCATGGGCGGTTTAGGCCTTCGTTGTCCTCCCTCTGCGTGCGGACGTGTTATCCTGTATCGTCCCTCGTCTTTGTATCACGATGCTCGAGGCTACAAACGCCGAGGGCCCGCCCGATACAGGATAAAGGCGGGTGTAGCCCATGCGGCGTCTAGCGGACGGTTACCTTCGGTGGTATTCTTTTTTAGGCTGTTAGTGTTGCCCCCGCCAGTAAATTTTCTGCTTATTATTTTTAGTAAATCTTTAGTTCTTATTTAGTTCTTTATTAGTTCATATTTAGTTCATATTTGGTTCTTCTGCATATCATCACGTCACGAATACACTACAATTAAGTCCCCTCCAACCAATGTCTTTTTTCTTTTGTTTCTCCGCGTGAGGTCACACCTGGCGGAGGTCCTTTGTTCGTAAGCCCGGCATTTTATGCCGGTTTTTCATCGTCCATTGTGTCGAATGTCATTCGACGAACAACGGCGACATTTCTGCCGCCGCTGATTCTTTCTTCGTCCATTTCAGGTGGATTGTATCCACCGCTCTCTTACCTTACCATCTTTCCTTGGGTGTCATATACATGCTCACCGCGGAGGATGTAGACGTTGCCGTTGCGAACGAGTTTTTGCGCAGGATTGGAAGGGTTGGAGTAAACCTCGTCAGGAATAGCAGAAGGATCATCGGCTGTATAAATAGCTTGGAGATGTATTCCTTCACTTAAAGTGCCTGCAATTACATCCCATCGAAGGAAAGTAAATCCTTCTATCTCCGGTGCAACTGGTACATGCAAAGTGATAGGCTCGGAGTGTAGTTCTGTGTTTTCTTGGCCAACATAAATAATGTTGGCGTTTGTTTCTACGGTTTCTATCTGGCTTTCTATAGTCTTTATAGTTCCGAAATTTTTCCATGGGTCGACAGCTTTATAGTCTTCAATACCTTGCGCCGGAACATAGAGCGTAGCAGAAGGTAAATCAACAAAACTGAATACAGTCGATTGTATAGATTGTGGTCTGATGGAATAGTTAGTGACGGAGGTCAAACTCGTGCACTCTAAGAAAGCCATAACTCCAATGCTTGTGACGCTAGCGGGGATTGTGACGGAGGTCAAACTGCTGCAACCACAGAAAGCATAGGCTTCAATACTTGTAACGTTATTCGGAATCGTGACGGATGTTAAACTGGTGCAGCTTTCGAAACTTTGATATCCAATGCGTGTGAGGTTGTTGCCAAACCTCACAGAAGTCAAGTTTTCACAACTCATGAAAGCCCAATTTCCTATTGTAGTCACTTCGTCGCCAATAATGATAGTTTGTATTGCAGATCCAAGATCAAACCATGGAGCTCTATATCTATAATCATTAACGTAATTCGTCATAGGGCCTGTTCCACTAATGGTCAGTACACCATAAGATAAATTCCAAGTAAGATGTTCACCACAGGTGCCGCTTTCGGCAAAGATTGTTCCTACGCTGGCTATTAGCGCAAGGAAGAGAGTAAAAAGTTTTGTTTTCATAAGATTAATTATTTTAAGTTAGTTGCAAATTAAAAGCGTGCGTTTTCGTTCGCTTCATTTGAGTTTTGAGGTTCTGGACTACCTTATTCTTCAAATTTACGCACGGAAAACTCACGCTGATACGTGAGCGTGCATAAACCGTACTTGAAGAATCATTTAATTTTGAAAGTGTCCAGTTTTCAAAAATCAAGTTGGGCTTATTACGCTATGTTTGGCGCTCTCTTGCGCCTTTTATGTCTTTTTGTGGAGTATAGCGGACTCGAACCGCTCACCTCAACACTGCCAGTGTTGCGCTCTAGCCAGATGAGCTAATACCCCTATGCTGTCAAGGCCAGCGGTAGTTATTAGAGATCGCCGGACCAGCCGTGGCCGAGGTCCCAATGCTCATCGTACCGGAACTCGAAATACGGCAGGGCGAAATACTTTTCCAATAAGGCCGTAAGTTCTTCCTCTATATCCTTTGCCCACTGACCTACAAAGACCACAAAGTGGTCTACAGCCCAGGAAACACGGCCACGCGGTACTTGCGTATAATCGCCGCTGAACTTAGTCGGCTCGTGCTTAGCGAGCGCACGGAAGTACTGCTTTTGCCAAATAGAGCGATGCAGCGTCTGGTAGTTGATATAGGGCAGGCCTTTCTCGGCCGCCTCTTCTACCATCTTTGGCGTCAGCTCTTTCTTATACACGCCAAAGAAGTCATGTTCCTCCGGATCATACCAGAAGATACCGACTGCCGGCATGGGTTCATCGAAAGACTTCATATCCGCCATGATGGCCTCTTTTTCTTTATGCGAGAGTGTAGTCATAATGGTGTCTCTAACCNNAATACAAAAGCGTATGGAGAATAATACCTTGGAATTGTCCTTGATGGACGTCGAAGAGCGCGAGTTGGTAGAATATATCTACCAAGCTATTCCTGCTCAAGACCGCGGAGATCTGACCGCGGATGACATCCTCTTTGTGCTTGACTCAATGGATGACTTCCTCGAGGAGCAGGGTTTGCTGCGCGAGGATCCCGAGACCGGAGAGATGGAGTACCTCGAGGGTGAAGTGGACGAGACGGAGCAGCTGAACTATGTGCTGCAGGCCGCCAAAGAAGACCAACGCGCCATCAGCGGCGTACAGATTCAACTCATCCAGGATGCCGAACTGCAGTTTGGCATAGAGAAAGGGTATTACTCAGAAGAGTAATAAAGTT